>PVMK01146477.1_pt1 | contig 38041 bp, 42 predicted proteins | sample 1853481 | NCBI WGS metagenome assembly PVMK01 (sample SAMN08533507, study PRJNA380276) | Marine sediment metagenome, whole genome shotgun sequencing project.
GGCCCGACGGGACTCTCGAGTTTCTAGGTCGGCGGGATCATCAGGTGAAGATTCGCGGGCTACCGTATCGAGTGTGGCGAAATCGAAACGATCCTCACGACGCATCAGGCAGTCCGGGAAGTCGTCGTCCTGCCCAGGGAAGACAGCGCAGGAAACAAACGCCTCGTGGCTTATATCGTGCCGGAAAGCGGATCGGCTCCCCACATTTCGGAGCTTAGGGATTTTCTGAGCCGAGTCCTTGCCCTCATATATGATCCCTGGTGGTTTTGTTCTTCTAGAGGCCTTTCCTCTGACCTCCAATGGAAAGGTCGACCGACGCATGCTACCAGTCGAAGATCAACGATCCTCTCAAGAGGAAGGAACATATGTGGCTCCCCGAAATTCCTTGGAGGGCCAATTGACGAAGATTTGGGAAACCGTCTTGGGGAGGCAGCCTATCGGGGTAACCGATAATTTTTTTAACTTGGGCGGGGAATCTTTAATGGCGGTGCGATTGTGTTCAGAGATGGAACGAGCTCTTCAAAAGAAGATTCCCGTCCCTATGATTTTTCATGCTCAAACGATTGAGCAGTTAGCCAAAAAATTAGGGCAGAGCAGAGAAAATGAACCGTCGCCTCTCATGGTGCCGATTCAAGCCAGCGGGTCTAATCCGCCTATCTTTTGTGTGTTGCTTGGCGCAACCTTTATGCCATTCATGAAAAACTATCCCAATCAACCGTTACACATGTTTTTCAACCAAGGCCATGATGGCAAACCTGCTCTTCATACAACCGTGGAAGAAATTGCCATTTGGTATTTGAAAGAGATGCGAACCGTCCAACCCAAGGGGCCTTACTATTTAGCAGGATATTCCTTTGGGGGGATGGTGGTGTATGAAATGGCGCAACAACTTCTCAAGCAGGGAGAGACCATTGGGCTTCTTGCATTGGTCGACCCAACCACTGGAAAGCCTCAACCGGTACCATCCTCCTGGGCAAACCAAGTGGGTCAATTATTAACAACCTCGACGCAAAAGAGTAATCAATGGTCAAACTATTTTACTATTCTTTCCACGGTCATTTTCCCCAGAGCCGTTGGCGCCATTCAATGGAGATTAAAAGATTGGAAAAATATTTCTACGGTCACCATCAAAAGAATGATCTGCAACATTTTTTTCAGATTAGGTTACCCTCTACCTACATCTCTCCGCCCATTTTACCGTACTAGGGTGGTACAACAAGCCGCTAGACATTATATCCCTCAAAACTATCCTGGGCAGATTGTGATCTTCCAAACCAAAAAAAATGTGGAAAACTATTGGAGTAAACTCTGTGCAGGGGTGCTGCAGGTTTATGATTTCCCAACCGGACATCTGGATCTCGTTGAAGGGCCCCATACCGAAACCATCCTTCACGAGTTAATAAATTGCCTTGAAAAGTCCCAGAAAAAACCGGGAATGAGGCGAGGATAAAAACTCACGAAGATTATCCTACCGCCAAAGAAAACTTTGGCTCCTCTGTTCGTCTCAACCCCCTTTGCTACCTTGCAGGAATTAAGCAGCATAACCTACGACCGTTTCATATCGCTTTAGATCGCGATAGACTCTATTTTTTGAAGATCATCTCCGGAGAGTTTAAACTTTGTAAGGATGTCTAAATCGTCTGTCATGTGTTGCTCATTGGTGGTCCCGGTTAGGGGGAGCATGCCAATTTGCAGGGCAAAGCGAAAGATGACTTGAAACGGATTGGCCCCTACCCGTTTGGCAATGTCCCATACTTGAGGATCACGTAAGACATCTTGATTGGCCGTGAGTAGCGAGAAACCCTGGTAGATAATTCCCTGCGCCTTGCATATTTCCCTCACATCTTTGTCCCATCCCATGACGGCATAACACCGGTTCTGCACGACCATGGGCTTTACTGAAGCACTTTCGCATAACGCTTGCAATTGATCGGCTTGAACATTGCTGATACCGATCATCTTGGTTGTGCCAGCTCGATAATATTCTTCCATGGCGGCCCACACATCCCAATCAGCTTGATTTAATCCCCAACGAGAATGGGGGCCATGCAACACATATGAATCCAGGTAATCTGTATGAAGGTGTTTCAGAGAGCTTTCAAACGACTGCTGAACTTGTGTGGGGAGATCGGCAGATTGATCGTACGGTGTTCGATGATCCTGCCCTGAGACCGAAGTAAATTTTGTCTGGAGAAACAGAGACTCCCGTTTCACACCCTTCTTGGCCAGGGCTAACAGAGCCTCTCCGACAAGTGCCTCCTGATAATGAATGAGTTGGTTAGCCGTATCAATGGCGGTAAAACCAGAACTGACCGCGAGTTCAACAAGCCGCGCGGTCTGGTCTTTTTTCCAGGCCGTACCATACATGAATGCAGGCATAGCAATATCGTTATAGGTGACGATCCTATCCATGGACTCTCCAATTTCCTGTTATGAATTCGGGCCTCGTGGCCGGGTCATTCCTTCACATCCACCCCACCAGGCACAGAGGATTTCATAGAGCTGGACAATACCCCAGAGGGTCGCCGGGATGACAATCACAAAAATCGTGACTGTGGCAAAGAGACGCCACAAAGGGTGTTTCGTTTTGGAAGAAGATTCAACCAACATAAGGCGAAGATTTACAACAAGCCACGCTTCTGAAGGTAATCCTTATCAATGATAGGAGCCGCAGAAGCTGGAAGCGTGCCACTACCTTGAAGCAGGCGTTCGACATATTTGCCTATAAGGTCAGATTCAAGATTGACAGAATCCCCAATTTGTTTGAGGCCTATGGTTGTCACGTTGGCCGTATGCGGAATAATGGCCACCGAAAATAAATTGTCTGTGACAGAATTAATGGTCAGACTAATCCCATCTATTGTAATCGATCCTTTGGGCACACAATAGCGCATAATGTCTTCTGACGCTTCCACAGTGAGGTAGATGGCATTACCATCCTGCTCACGAGCCCGCAACATTCCAATGCCATCCACATGGCCCGTCACAAGATGTCCGCTCATTCGGGCATTCAGCTTCATGGCCCGCTCTAAATTGAGCGGTGTCCCAATGGCAATCGTTCCAAAATTCGTACAATTGAGTGTTTCTTTCGAGACATCAACCAGAAAACTCTGGTCTTCGATTGTGGTCACCGTCAAACAGGCACCTGAGACACTCACACTATCCCCGACTTGCAGGTCATCCAAAATGGCTGAAGCCAGGATGGAAAACTTAGCCCCAGTCAAGCCCTTCTCAATCGCTTGAACCGCACCCATTTCTTCAACAATTCCACTAAACATGCGGTTCCTTAGGGTTGTTCATCTGTCTCTTCATCTTTTTTTAATAAGATGGTTTTCACCACAAACCCAAACACCACAAGTAAGACCAGAACACCTAAGGCGGCCAAGATTCCGATAACGATATCGCCCGTTCCTATAGCTTCATCCATTGCGCATCACACCTCCATTAACCAAGCATTATAACATGGCAGATTTCTTTATCCCTATCATCATGATTCCAAAATATGTGGCCGTTATGAACAAGATGATCCCAATACAGAAAAATCCTGCGGCATAGCCAAGTAGATTAATTAAGAGACCAGCCAGGAGTGGCCCACCGGCATGGCCCATATCCATTATTGTGCCACGCAGACCCATACCGGCCCCAAGCCCTTTGCCATGGGATAAATCTGCTACCAGTGCGGTCGTGGAAGAAGTCACCACCGCTTCCCCAAAACCAAACGCTCCCGCAACTAGCAGTAAGAGGGGATACCCTACAATATGAGGGATCAGCATTATCATCAAGGCACACAAGCAAAGACCACCAAAAATTAGTGGTTGGCGCGAACCCTGATCTGATATCCGCCCCATGAACGGCTTTGAGACAAATGAGGTAAACGCTTGGATACCAAATAGGACACCAATCTCGGCAGCATTCAAACCAATGAATAAACCATACAACGGGAGAAACGCCATCAACGTCCCGTTTCCAACCATCTTGGCTGCTTCCACGAGACTCGTCAACAGAATGGGCGGACTCTGACAGACACGACGAAGCCCTTCACGCATTTCCGGCCATACGGTGGCCAACGAATGTTTTTGAACACGAGAAGCCGATGGTGGTTGGGGAATCAACCAAAAGAAGAGAATCGCCAAGACCCCAAATACACCAGCCAACAAGAAGGCTGGTGAAAACCCATATTGATATACAATAATTCCGCCAATCATGGGGCCTAAGAACCCACCCCCCTGGGTCGCTGAGGTATACCAGCCAAAAGCCTCACCTCGTTGTTGTGCAAACCATTCGGCGACCATGGCTAAGGCCAGCGGTGTAAACATGGCCGTCGCTAATCCATGAATCAACCGGAGAATCCCTAACGTGGACAAATCGGAAATGAAGGGATAGAAAAATGGTGGGATCGCAAAGGCCAAGACCCCGCCGATCATTAATCGTTGTCGATTCAGCACATCCGATAACAATCCCATCGGCAATTTCAAAAAAATCCCTGTTACCGTGGAAAGGGCCACAACCATTCCAACCATGAATGGATTGGCGCCAAGGGAATCCGCGAGCAGAGCTAGCGCCGGGCGCCGCACCATGTCATAGCTGATAAAACAACACAGGCCGACTAGACAAAGGAAGACAAATGAGCGAGTCGGTTTCATGAAAACGGGCTAGGCTGCCTGAAAAATAGATTCCTAATGGAAGTTCAATCAGAACGTGCGGCCTATTCATAGACCAGCAATCTTGGAGTGATGATTCCTGCTCATGACGCTACCAAGGGTTCAAATAGCTGTCAACGAAGGTTGGCTACACTAGCACGCTATGCCTTGATTGCTATTTTGGTAGCAAAACGTCTTTCTCGCAATTCTTTATCTAAAAGGCTACCGTTAGGATCGGACCATTGTTATGGTGTTTGATAAGGAACCCCGATTCAAATGATTCGCCAATTATCAGAAGAATTCACTCTCTTCATCCATGTTGCCAAATGGCTCCTCCTGGCTGCCACCGTCGGTATCCTGGTGGGTTTGACGAGTACCGGCTTTGTTCGTTTTCTTAATTTCGTTATTAATATGGTCCATGGTGCTCCTTGGGCATACTGGCTACTCCCACTTGGGCTAGCACTTTCCGCGTGGCTCACCTCGGCACTGGTTCCTGAAGCCGGAGGACAGGGCGTTGAACGAGTCATTCGGGCTATCCATCTGCATTCAGGAAAAATGAGATGGCAGATCATTCCTGCCAAAATTATTGCAACGATTCTCACTATTGGAACTGGAGGTTCTGCCGGCAATGTCGGACCATGCGTACAAATTGGGAGTGGCCTGTCTTCTTTCCTGGCTGATACCTTGCAATTTGATTCTTATGATAGAAAAACGTTGGTCATTTGCGGATTAAGCGCGGGATTTGCTTCAATCCTAGGCACGCCCTTGGCCGGCGCCTTATTCGGCATTGAAGCGCTGTTTGTCGGATCGTTAGCCTACCAAGTCCTCTTCCCATCTGTTGTTGCCGCCTTGGTGGGATATTTGACCGCTTCTTTCCTCGGGATGCCCGATATGAACTTTGTGGCGTCTTCTTTTCCTATCTTTGACCCAAGCCTACTCATGCTCTCTTTGGTGGGAGGAGTGGTTTTCGGTATCGTTTCGATGGTCTTTGTGGAATGCCTCAATGGTGGCAAACGTCTCATGTATTATTTTCCTGCTTCTCCCCCACTTCACGGTGCAATTGGCGGTAGTCTTCTCTTGGGTATCGCCTGGCTTGCCTCGCCGGAAGTTCTGGGCTTGGGAGAAGAGACGATTCAACGAGCCTTGGACGGAGGCACCATTGTCTGGGCCTTAATTCTCGGGAAAATTCTGACAACGGCTCTGACTCTCAATATGGGTGGAAGTGGTGGGATTATCTTCCCTATCTGCTTTGTCGGGGCAACGAGTGGATCAGCATTAGGTTGGATACTCGGTCAGGATTCCCAGCCTGTTTGCTGCCTTAGGATTGGCTGGGCTCCTCGCAGGGGCAATTAATACCCCAATAACCGCTGTCTTGTTGGGCTTAGAATTATTTGGAATGGCTAGTGGGCCGTATCTTTTTCTGAGCTGCACCATCGCCTTCTTGCTTTCCGGACATCGTAGTGCCATTCCCACTCAACTGTTGCAATTCACGAAAGCTCCGGCATTACAGGCTCCAATGAACCAAGAAATAGGAGAGATTGACATAATGGGGATCGATACGCAGAAGGAGGCAAGCGAACGCGGGGAGAGGAACTAAGAAAGGACTATATTTGGAGCGAGTCCGAACCTTCGCTCTTAGGCTTCAGACAACGCCGAACTAACCACCAAAATCCCATGATTATCATGCAAAGACTCTCTGTTCCGTTGATTGAAATTTAGGATAATGCGTCTTGTTCGGTTGGACAAATCGCAATAAGTTCATGGAGCTGTAAATTCTTAATCAAATCGCCGACAAAGCCTTGCGGTTCGATCCAGGTAATCCGCCGATCTAATTCTTTAAATTTCTGCGAGGACAATACCAAGAATCCAAGACCGGCACTATCCACAAACGTTAACCCTTGTAAATTTAAAATGAGATGTTCGAATTCCGTATAGCAGCATTGATTGATAATCGCTTTCACATGCCACCGAGAATGCATATCAAGCCGGCCATGGAAGTCCACCACCGTGGCCCCTTGACTTCCTCGTACAATTACATCAATCGCCATAATCTTAAGAACCTTATCGGCCCATCGAATGCAAGCTTAAAAGTTTTTCTATGGCATTCGGTCGTATTATTCGCTGCGACCAACTCATCTTTAAGCGATACCGTACATCCTAATAATCGTTTGTTGGTGTTTCACTCACATAAGCTTTCTTAGTGTCTTTCCCTTTCCACTCCTGATACACTTCAATCTTCCATGCCACCCGCCATTCATCCGATTGATCTCGTCGACATTCTTCGCCGACATCGTTTAACCCCTGTCATTATATTTTTGACCTCCCGCCGAGGATGTGATGAGGCCATCGACACCTTTATCCGTAGCTCAGCAGGCGTGTCGGCCACACGCTCGGAAGAAATTCGTACATTTCTGGACCAGTTCGCCAAAGAATTTCCCAGTATCACCAATCATCCGCTCATTCCGGTGGTACAAGACTATGGCGTCGCCGCCCATCATGCAGGCCATCTTCCTTCCTGGAAAATGGCTATTGAAGAATTGATGCGCCAGGGGATTGCTGGATGCCGTCTTTGCCACCACCACACTCGCGGCTGGAGTCGATTTTCCCGCACGCACCGTGGTCATTAGTCAATCCAGTGTTCGCAAATCCCAAGACTTTACAGACTTAACTATCAGTGAAATTCAACAATTGGCCGGACGTGGTGGCCGACGAGGAAAAGACTTTGTGGGATTTGTCGTCGTGACACCATCGCCCTATATTGACCTGCAGGTCCTGGGAAAAGGACTCACCGGCCACCCAGAACCAATTGATAGCCAATTCGTGGTCTCCTATCCCATGGTATTGAACCTGCTAAAAGCCCATACCCTCGATCAAATTGAAGGGCTTTTGGCCAAAAGCTTTGCTCAGTTTCAACTGAATAAACGAGCAGCTGTTCATCAAGATCGCTTGGATGAGGTGCAGGAACAATTGGCGCCCTACGGCCCAAGAGAATGCGCGGATTGGGTGGCCCAATGGAAAGTGTTTGATTTGGCCCGCCGCCGCAATGCTCACCGACGACCAGTCCCGAATAACGACACCCCCTATCTAACGGCCTGTTTACCCTTTCTCACTTCGGGACGACTGATTGGCCTGGCCAAAGGTCCGGCTATTATTCTTCGCCAATATCGAAGCCGTGGTACCGGTACCCCCATGTTGTCAGTCATTCATGCCAGAGGAACGACCGGGGAATGCCAAGCACAAAGAGTGGTAGAAATCTATGATCACGTCTATGAATTTCAACCCATTCGGACCTTGCCATGGTGTCAGCCATCGACACTTCATCAGTTCAAAAACGTGCTTTCCCAATTGCCGGCCCGGTTGCCAACCGTGCCCATTTTTGAAGCCAATCAAGAGCCAGAGGACCCACTCTTAACAGAAATCTTAACGGATCAATTTGCTTGTCCTACTTGCCCATCACATGCCGCCTGCAAAAAAGATTTCCCTCTGGCCTCACGCCTTCGACTCAAAGCCCAACAAATCACCAAAACGATTCAAGCCTTACGGGATGGCCTTTGGCATCAATTTCGACGAAGGGGCGATATTCTACATAAATTTGGCTATATCACGGCCAGCTTTCAATTGACCGCCGACGGTGAATGGGCACGACTGATTCGCATTAACCATTCTTTGCTCATTACCGAACTTATTCGGATGGACGCCTTTTCCGGTATTGCACCAAACTTGTTAGCTGGCGTGATGGCCAGCATTGCCCATGATGATGATCGCCCAAGTTCCTATATGCGTCTCACGCCCGGTCTGTCTTCTGTGCTCGCTCAAGTACGACAAGTGGCAGATTCGCTCAGTGCCTATGAACCTGCACCTTTGTTGCGCTCTGATGTGGCTGCAATAGCTGAACGATGGATTGGTCAAACCGAACTCAGTTGGGCCTCATTAGTTCAATCAACATCCATGGCCGAAGGAGATGTCTATCGGTTACTGGCCAGAACATTGGAATTTCTTTCGCAAATCTATGGACTCAAAGGTACGCATCAGGGCTTGGCCGATACAGCTCATCTAGCCATGGTGAACATGCGTCGGGAAGTCTTGGCTGAACTGCCATAGTCATCCAGGAAAAAAGGCACCCATGAACAACGAAGATCTGAAGCTGGAGCTGCAACCCTTACCTGTGAAAAATCTACATCAGTTAGCGAGAGGGCGTATTCATCGTCACTTCCGACTGGGAAAAGTTCAACTCATTGAATGCATGCTGACACTCCCAGCAGAGCAAAAGATGGCCATCGCCACGGACCTGCAACGCATGGCTCCCGTTACTAAGAAACCCGTGGGTGGCACTCCACAGACTCGCCCACCCAGTGAAACTCGTTCTCCCTTCTACCCCAAGCATTCTTCTCCAAAATCACCACACGGTCATGAATCCTCTACTCCCCCACTGCAGCTCCAAGAGATTCTCGCTGGGATAGGAGTCCCTGAACCCATGCCAATCATTCCAGATGACTGGCAACAGGAAGCCGTGGAGGCTATTGCACATACAGATGTGATAGTGAGTGCCCCGACCGGAAGCGGCAAAACCTTCGTCGCCATCGAAGCCATTAAGCAGGCTATGGCTTCCAATCAAACGGTGATTTACACTTCGCCGCTCAAAGCCCTCTCCAACACCAAATACATGGAATTTTCACAATGTTTTGGACCTGATCAGGTTGGAATTCTCACGGGAGATCGCCGAAACAACGCCCAAGCCCCACTTCTCATCATGACAACGGAAATTTTGCGGAATATTCTTTATGATGCAACCAGCGGGGATCTTGACCTACGACTCCATACCCTAGGATTAGTGATCCTTGATGAATCGCAGTATTTGGCAGACCCTGAACGAGGGGTCGTCTGGGAAGAAACACTCATTCTGTGCCCAACTCAAACGCGCCTGCTTCTTCTTTCAGCCTCAATTGGAAACCCACAAGAACTAGCCGATTGGTTAACGTCGATTCGCTCAACTCGCCTGTCATCTTATCCGCCACACGAAACGATCCGTGCCTCTTCGTGGCCTCTATTTGCACCCAACGGGCCAGCTCGTACCACTTTTAGAAAGTCGAGATATTCAACAACGAAAAGGGTATCGTTTTCATCCGGAGACCAAACGCCTATTCAGTGAATACGAATTTAAACCATTTCATTAATATTTAACCTAAAAAGCCTCCATTTGACAAATGGTTTCTTGATAAATTTACTGAGTTTTGTTGCAAAAATAGCTCACCTTGTGGCAAAGAACAGACTTCAAGGAGGTGTTATCTTTGTAACTTGTGTATGAATTGCGTGAAAAAATGAGTCATTGATGTAAATTCATTTCAAGCATAGAACTTGCTCAGTTTATACACTCTCAAGGGTAGGGCCAAAAAATATTAGATTTATAACATTTTTTTCTTAAGCCATGAATAATCCTCCAAACAAAAGAAATCTCATAGGGCTATTAGCGTTTTGCCTTATCACGTTCAGCTTGGTGGGATGCCAAAGCCTTCAGGTCAAAAACCCAGGCGAACTGGGGATTGAAAACCATGCTTTTATAAGCCTATGGGATACATATAATCATTGCCTGACAGGGGCGAATACTCAAGAAATGCAAAGAAATCTTGAAATTTTGGATTCTGCACCAGAACCCATTTCCCTTGATGACTCTCCTATTCCTATCCCAAAATTTATTAAAAAACTTTCCAGCAAACGAAATTCTCGGTTAGCCGTCGATCCGCGAGCCATGGCCGCCGCCTGCTCTATTCATCTCGGAGAAGTTGCCTACCAATCTGCTGATTGGGATACCGCCCTTCGCACATTCCAGACCATCATGGAAAATTATCCAGAACCGCAGTATGCGTTCTATGTTTCAAAGGCCTCTCAGGCCATTGAACAATTCTCCTCAGTCCAACCAGTCTCTCTCTCCTCTCACGACTCCCTCGTCCGCTAGTTTTTGTAGCTATTGCGGTATTCTTCTTCCTCTCGCCTATCAATATAAACAGAGCCCATTGGGGCTCAAGTTCTTACCAAGCAGGGAAAAGCATGCGAATAATTTTTTGAAAACTTGAGGGAGAGAAATTTCAGGAAAGGTTTTAGTAGATTACAGCAGCTGTTTCTTTTTGGGTTTATTGGGTTCACAGATATCACATTGGCACATGCGACGGAGAGAGGTGTAGGAGTAAATTCCGGTGTCGTGCCCATCACTCCATTTGATGCGGAAGGCATAACGTCCAACAGGTTCAATATCCTCTAACAAAATCAGCAACGGAATCGAATCGGGCTTCAAGCGCAATTCTCCTGTCCATTCATCGGTACAGGCTGCACAGGGGCAATGTTGGCGAAGATACCTCACTGGGTAGATCCCTTTATGATTATCACTCCAAGTGATACTCAAGACTCCCTTGTCGAACCATTCCATATCTATTGGTTCAAGCGGACGTTCATTTGTCATCAGATTTGATTCTTCTCGTTTTCAATTTAGAAAACCCACTGTTCAAATGTTGGAAGTGATTTTCCTACGACTGCATGGAAATAGGCTTCCATCGCCTTTTCGACCTCTATACGTACACTCCCAATAGCCTTTAAGCGAGATAAGCGTGGCAAAGACAAGCGCCGCGCTTGCTCGATAAAGGCCACACTCCCCTTGGATAGAGACAGCATCTGACCCACCCCTCGCTGACCACATTCCTCGCAAACCACTCCTCCTAACCGAGGGGAAAACCACTGAAGCATGCGTTGATTCGCTGGTTTCCCGCATTCCGTGCAGGAATCAAATTGAGGACGAAACCCCGTATGACCCAGCACGTGAATTTGAAACAACAGCGTTATGAGAGCCACGTCTGCTTCCGGCCTCAAAGATTCCAGCCCATGAACGAGGGCCAAAAACATTTCGTGATTCGGGTCACGGTCCACGGTGATGGATTCCACCATCCGAACCATTCTGGCTGCCGCAGTCATGACCATTAAATCCTTTCGAATCGAAGCATAGCTCATGACCAGATCAATCTGGTTAATCTGTCCTAAGGCTTCTGGTGTTTTTTGAAAGAAGGTCAAATCGACGAGGCCAAATGGTTCAAGCACGCCCTCCCGAATCGCGTTTTCATACGGCGAGCTCCACGGGCCACGCCACGAATTTTCCCAAGATTGGGGAGAATACACGGTCACAATGCGATCCGCATCCCCCCACTTTTGGCTTCGGAGAATGACCCCTCGAGTTCGGACTAGCGGCATCGTGATGCTCTCATAAGAGAATCCGAATCATCAGGAAATCGCATGGTCTTACAAGCCATACCCTAAGTCAGTCAGGATTCGGGGGTTATCCCTCCATCCTTCCTGAACCTTCACCCACATCTTGAGGAAAATTTTCATGGCAAAGAGTCGTTCCATTTCTTCACGAGCCTGTTGCCCAACATCTTTAAGTCGCCGTCCGGCCTTGCCAATAACAATCCCTTTTTGACTGGCCTTATCGACCAGAATGACGGCATGAATCGTGGTCAACTTCTTGGTTTCCTGAAACTCTTCTATGAAAACACCTACGGCATACGGTAATTCGGCATGAGTCGAAGCCAGGATTTTTTCACGGATAATTTCCCCTGCCATTTGGCGCATTGATTGATTCGTTAAAAAATCTTCCTCGTACATCAAGGTTGCCGAATCTGACAGACACGCAAATGTCAGTTCTACCAGTCGAGGGACATTCAATCCGGTTTTTGCTGAGATGGGAACAATCTCCGTCCATGGATATCGGGTTCGATATTGCTCAATCATTGGTAGCAAGCGGGACTTGGCGACAACATCCGATTTAGTCAATAACAGAAACACAGCCTGAAATGGTCGATCTTTGTTTGCCTGTGTCACCTGGTCAATAACAAATTGATCACCAGGGCCTGGAGGCACTTGACTATCCACAAGGACATAGACCACATCAGAATCCGTCAAAATACCTAACGCAGCTTGTACCATTTGGGCATTGAGTCGATGATGTGGCGTATGGAGGCCAGGAGTATCAACCAGCACAAGTTGCCCTTCAGGGTAATGCCCTACACCCAAAATCGGCATTCTGGTTGTCTGAGGTTTATCGGAAACAATCGCGATTTTTTCTCGCACTAATGCATTAAGCAATGTAGACTTGCCCACATTTGGACGACCAAGAATTGCAAGTTGTCCAGACTTCATAACTGACAGGCAATAGAAAAATCTGAAAGGTACATCCCGAAAAGAATGCACTGGACATGAAAAATGAGAAAAGCCAATATTCGGTACTAGGAGCCTGTCGGACTTAGGAAGAATCGGCTACAAAAGTGTCTAAGCGGTCCACATTTTGCCGATTTCTTGGACTATAGTCCCACTATGGGCCAGCGAAATCGTCAAAATCTGACCTCGCTCAGCCGCTTTTTCGCTCTCGATTCCCTAAGCCCGACAGGCTCCTAGGGCCTGGCTGTAAGAGAGGAGGGAACAGGCTCCACAAACTGATACACCGTTTCGCCTTGACGAACCATGCCCAATCTATTTCTGGCTAACTCTTCTAAGCGATGAGGATCTTGTTGGATACGAGTAATATCCTTTTGCATCGAGATATTGACGTACTCCAATTGTTGAATCTGTTCAATCAAATTTTGACGGTTCTCTCGTACCTGAAAGTACAAAGGCAGCCCATCAGCATTAAAAAACATCGTCCCGGCCAGCATGCTCATAATCAAAAAAGCCCCGACAATCGGTAACCGCTCAAACAGATCCCCCCAAAACCCTCGCGATACATGTTTTTTATTATTAGGCCGCATCAGTTAGGATTTCGATTGTACGGGTAGGACATTTTGGCCACGAAAAACAGCTGTCGTGCCGAGCATTTCTTCAATTCGAAGCAGTTGATTATATTTGGCTAACCGATCGGTCCGCGACAACGAGCCGGTTTTGATCTGTCCGGCGTTCAAGCCCACTGCCAAATCTGCAATTGTTGTGTCTTCGGTCTCCCCCGATCGATGCGAGACAATCACCCCATAGCCTGCCTGCTGAGCCATCCGCATGGCGTCAATGGTTTCCGTCAAGGTTCCAATTTGATTGACTTTAATCAAGATGGCATTTCCAATTCCTTGGCGAATACCACGTCCTAAAAATTCCACATTCGTCACAAACAAATCATCCCCAACCAGCTGAAGGCGATCGCCCAATTGCTCTGTTAACAGACGCCAGCCTTTCCAATCGCTTTCATCCAATCCATCTTCAATCGAAACAATCGGATAATTTTTCACCAGATGCGCATAATACTCCACCATATCCGAGGAGGATTTCTTCGAAGAAGATCCACCTTTCAGATGATACGCCTTTTTATCAAAGAATTCACTGGCGGCAGCATCTAAGGCCAAAGCCACGTCACGTCCAGGTTGATACCCGGATCGATCAATAGCCTGTAAAATACTGTCCAAAGCTTCTTCATTCGACCGTACGGCCGGTGCAAAACCACCTTCGTCTCCCACCGCCGTGCTCAAGCATTTTGACTTCAAGAGAGCTTTTAAATGGTGAAAGATTTCCGTACCCATTCGCAGGGCTTCATGAAAACTCTTCGCGCCTACCGGCATGATCATAAATTCTTGGATATCCAAACCATTATCTGCATGTGCCCCACCATTAATAATATTCATCATGGGAACCGGCAATTCCCTGGCAGCTACACCACCGAGATACCGGAAGAGGGGCAACCCGAGTTCTTGTGCTGCAGCATGTGCTACAGCCAGCGAGACACCCAGCGTGGCATTAGCTCCAAGCCGGGTTTTTCCCTTGGTTCCATCTAATTGAATGAGTCGCGCGTCCACACCAGTCTGATCTTGTGCGTCCATCCCACGAAGGACCGGAACCATATGTTTATGAATCCCCGTGATGGCTTTCGTCACACCTTTGCCCATCCATCGCTTTTTATCGCCATCACGAAGCTCTAACGCTTCACGCGTTCCCGTTGAAGCACCAGATGGAACAGCCGCTCGTCGGAGCATTACACTCGTTAATCGGACATCGACTTCCACCGTGGGATTTCCACGAGAATCGAGAATCATGCGGGCCGTCACATCTTGTATGACACTCATATTTTATTTTTGCTCCTTCTGATTTCTACGTCTATAAGGGTCCGTCACGAAATAACCGATACAATTGCATCGGATATTTCGTGACGGACCCTAACTTATGTGTACTCCGAAAAAGGCCTTAGATCAAGATGTGAGTACATGTTTCAACAACTCATTCACTTTTCCAGGATTGGCTTTTCCTTTTGAAGCCTTCATCACTTGGCCGACTAAAAAACCTAACACCGCCTCTTTGCCTCCGCGATATTGCTCCACTTGAGCTGGATGTTGAGCCAAGACATCCTTAATGATGACGGTTAACTGTCCCTCATCGGATACTTGAACTAAGCCTTTTTCTTTTACTAATTGTTCAGGTGGCGTTCCCGTTGAATAAAATTCGTGGAATAATTCCCGGGCGGCTTTCAAGCTCACTGTTCCCGAATCGACCAATTGCAAGAGCTCGGCTAACCGTTCTGGACCCAAAGGAGAGTCTTCAGCTGAAATGCCAGATGTATTGAGTTCGCGAAGAAGTTCTCCCGTCACCCAATTGCTCACTGTTTTTGGATGAGGAAAGAATTTCACACAGGCTTCGAAGTAGTCAGCTAATCCCTTGGAATCCGTCAGAATAGCGGCATCATATTCAGACAATTGATAGTCCTGCGCAAATCGTTGCAAACGTGAGGAAGGTAATTCAGGAATTGTGTGACGGAGTTCTTCTATCCACTCGGGATCGATTGTTACGGGCAACAGATCGGGATCGGGGAAATAGCGATAATCATGCGCGGCCTCTTTGCTTCGCATCACGGCAGTCTGGCCGGTATGGACATCCCATTGGCGTGTCTCCTGCACAACCACACCGCCCTCCCTCAAAAGTTCTGCTTGACGACTCATTTCATATTCTAACGCGTCTTTGGCAAAGCGAAACGAATTAATATTTTTTAATTCCACCTTTGTGCCCAGCGTATCTTGCCCTTGAGGCCGCAGTGAGACATTCGGCTCACACCGGAAACTACCCTGCTCCATATTCCCATCGCAGACGTCCAAATAGACCAATAAATCCCGCAACGTCTTTAAATAGGCATCGACTTCGTCTGAGGAATGGAGGTCGGGTTCGGTCACGATTTCTAGAAGTGGGGTTCCGGCACGATTCAAATCCACATGACTGCCTTCGGCACCTTCATCATGAACATTTTTCCCGGCATCTTCTTCTAAATGCGCTCGCATGATACGAACACGTTTACTCTTTCCTTTCACCGAGATTTCTAACCACCCCGGACCGCAAATGGGCAAATCGTACTGGGAAATTTGATACCCTTTAGGCAGATCTGGATAAAAATAATTTTTTCGGGAAAATTGATTGGTGAGGGTCATGTCACAATTGAGAGCCAGACCAGTACGAACGGCCATTTCTATCGCCCGCTGATTCAGCACAGGCAGACTGCCCGGCAGTCCTAAACAGACGGGGCAGACTTGCGTATTGGGAGGAAGCCCAAACGAGGTCGGACAGCCGCAAAAAAGCTTGGTCTGTGTTCGGAGTTGTGCATGCACTTCAACTCCAATAACGGGTTCATAGGTCATCGGATTGCCAAAATTTTCGTTTAACTAACTCTGCCAAAAACGCTTAATCCAGCGAATTCATCTCCCGTTCACGACGCATAGCATCTCGCCCAGCTTCTAAGGCTTCCCGGACGGCACACGAGACTTCATCGACCAATTCTCGACCACGACCCACGACTTCTTCGACGGAATCCGTGGCACGATCTTTTAAATCTCGTAAGTCGGCACCCGTTCGCCGAGCATAGCCTGTGACACGCTCACGGGATTCTCGCCCAGTTTGGGGTGCCAACATCACGGCGGTCACGGCTCCCAACAACGCTCCACTTAAAAATGCTAATGCTACTGAACCTGCTGAAGCACCTGAGTTAGTCGCCATAGTGAGATCCTCCTTCTTTGTCTTTTGATTCTTTATGAACTCGATGTTTCACAGTCGAGGTGACAGCCTTGATCCCTGCGAGCAGGCTGGTCAAACCAATCATGACTGTCCCCCCTTTCCCACGCACCGCTTGATGAACTTGATTCACCGTTTGTCCCACATCGCCCACGGCATTCAGAAACACTGTCGCGCGATCAACACCCACTCGAGCTTGATCGGTTAAGGCACGAATATTTTCATTCGTCCCTTTCACCTCTTTTAACATTCCCGGCAACTCATGGTTCAATCGAATGAGAAGGCGCTCTGACTGCCCAACCGTTTTCTTCACTTGAAGGATGGTCGGAACCAGATAGCCCACTAATACGACCACGGCTACAGCAATGATCATTACGGCCAAATCCACCATACTTCGTTATCCTTTCATGATCGAATCACTGGTCGTTTACTTCGCCAGTTCGTAGCTTGTTCATAGGCATAGGCAGCCCGAAGGATAATGGTTTCTTCAAACGGACGCCCCATGAGTTGTAATCCTATGGGCAAGCCCTTGGAACTCAGCCCACAAGGTATAGAAATAGCTGGCAACCCTGCCAAATTCGCAGGAATGGTATAGATATCGGACAAATACATTTGCAGGGGATCCTCTAACCGTTCTCCAAGTTGAAACGCCGGAGTGGGCATAACCGGACTGACTAAGAGATCAACTTCTTTAAAGACAGCGTCAAAATCGCGCTGAATCATCGTGCGCACCGCTTGGGCTTTGGCATAGTAGGCATCGTAATAGCCGGCACTCAGGGCATAGGTCCCCAGCATAATGCGGCGTTTCACTTCAGGGCCAAACCCATGCGAGCGTGTGCTGTGATACATCTCAGCCAATTCTCTCGATTCTTTGGCACGAAACCCATATTTCACCCCGTCATACCGCGCTAAGTTGGAGCTGGCCTCGGCAGTGGCAATGAGATAATACGTCGCAATCGCACGTTCCGTAGACGGCAAGGTCACAGCTTGAATCTTCCCCCCAATCTTTTCTAACACTTGAATAGCATCTTGAACTTTCTCTGCCACTTCAGGATCCAGTCCTTCCGCAAAATATTCTTCTGGAACACCCACGATCAGCTTTTTGATATCTTTCTTTTTCGCAGATTTCGTAAAATCTGGTACCTCACGATCCGCTGAGGTCGAATCCAAAGGGTCATGACCAGCAAGCGCATTCAACATAATTGCTGCATCGGTCACCGTTTTAGTAATAGGTCCAATCTGATCTAACGACGACGCAAACGCCACCAATCCATACCGGGAGACTCGCCCATACGTCGGCTTCAATCCCACCACTCCACAGCATGCTGCAGGCTGGCGAATAGATCCACCGGTATCCGATCCTATAGCTGCAACACACTCTTCTGCGGCAACGGCAGCCGCTGACCCACCACTGGATCCCCCAGGAATATGTTTTTGATTCCACGGATTTCTCGAAGGCCCAAACGCCGAATGTTCGGTTGAGGAACCCATCGCAAATTCATCTAAATTAGTTTTTCCGAGAATCAAAGGTTTCTGGGAATTCAGCCTCTTCATCACAGTGGCATCATAGGGAGGGATAAAGTTCTCAAGCATCCGGGATCCGCAAGTCGTTCGCATCCCTTTCGTACAAATATTATCTTTAATGCCCAATGGCATGGCCATTAATGGCTCCGTCTTCCGCCAAGCCTTCAACCCATCATCAATAGCTTGAGCTTTCTCAAGAAGGGCTTCCTTCGGATTCACACTAATATAGGCTTTAATTTTCGGTTCGACCTGACTGACTCGCAGCAGGTAGGCTCGCACAATTTCCCCTGCGGAAATTTCACCACTGGTAAACTTTTCCTGCAACTCTTTTAAAGTGAGCTTAAACAAGGCCATGAACAATGAATCCCCTCAGGGTAGAAAGAGATTAGGGAGTCAAACAGAAAATTCAAACGGGATCAGATACACGAATGGCATTTCGTTCATCGACTTGGATAATTTTGGGAACATGCCGTTTGGCCTCATCCTCATTAAAAAATTCATAACAAAAAATAATCACCAAATCGCCGGTCACGCCCTTCCGGGCTGTGGGGCCGTTGAGGATGACCTCCCCCTTGCCTCGTGTACCGGGAAGGGCATACGTCGAAAAGCGCTCCCCGTTATTCAAATTCGAAACCATCACGAGTTCATAGGGTAAAATGCCAGCGCGGTCCATTAATTCCTCATCAATGGTTATACTGCCTTCATACTCCAGATTGGATTCCGTCACGGTCGCCCGATGAATTTTGCAACGTAATAATTGTCTATACATAGCGATCAACCTTATTAATAGATCAAGAAAAAGTGTATATAAATGAGCTGCGCCTATTTCTTTCCCAAAATTTTGGGGACGACAAAAAATCCATGATGCGCTTCAGGAGCATTGCTCAAGGCTTGCTCTTGAGATAACCCTTCTCGGGGAAGATCTTCCCGAAGGACAGACTCTTGATCCGCCACAGAAGCCGTGGGTGGGATTCCTTCCGTAGACACCTCATGTAATTGCCCCACAAACGTCAAAATCTGACTTAATTGTTCCCCAAAGAGAGTTTTTTCGGGTTCAGTCAAATCCAGTCTGGCTAATTGTGCCACATGCTCTACTTCTGTGTGAGAAATACTTGCCATGACTATCCCTGAGAGGAGTGCAGGAACCACAATGGGGTGCAGGACGAACAATCTTGGAAACTTACTGAATTCACACGTATTTTTACCATGAATTTCTCTTTAAAAGCTACTTCGGAGGAGATTGCCCTATAATCCTAAAAGCGGCAGTTGAGCGCGAAAAAGCTGTGCAAGCAATTGATGGGCATAGGGAATGGAAGAATGGCGTGGTCACCTTGTGGGTGATGAGTCAATTTTCACATTTACAAGGGGTTGTGCAGACTTTCGTGATCCGCCCGCTGTTTTTAGGATAAGTGGGTATCCCCTTGAACCAAGTGCATACAATAGATTGAAGATTATGGTTCAAACGGTCTACCGCAAAGATCTATATGTAGAGGTTACTTGAGTCAAGGGGATACCCATTTTAGGATAATAGAGCTCCACTTGGATTAGGCCTTGGTGGCGAAAAATCCTTCGTCGGCGAAACTGACGTATTGCCCGTCACCGATGACGATATGATCCAATACGCGAATCCCTAGAATCTCGCCTGCGGCGATCAACCGCTGCGTAAGGGCATAGTCTTCTTCGCTGGGCCTCGGGTCACCACTAGGATGATTATGGACAAAAATAATTGCCGCCGCCGATTCCCGCACCGCAAGGTTAAAGACTTCCCGGGGATGGACAATACTGACAGTCAAACTTCCTTGCGACACAGTGAAATCCCGAATGACCCTATGCTTGGCGTCCAAGAGAACGGCTTTAAACACTTCATGGCGAAGGTCTCGCAACAAAGGATAATAATGTTGAAAAATATGCTTGCTACCCTGGATTCGTTTTCCTTCAGTTAACGGTGTGGCTAAGGCCCGCTTACCCAACTCGATCGCTGCCAAAATTTGCGCGGCTTTGGCAGGGCCAATACCTGGAATAGCACAGAGTTCTTCCAGGCTGCGGTTCGCCAGACCTCGCAGCCCTTCCAATTGAGTTAATAGATCCATAGCGACCTCAACGGCTGAAAAATCCGCTCGCCCGATCCGAAGCAAGATTGCGAGAAGTTGGGCATCGGACAAACTTTGTGGACCTTGGGACAGAAGCAATTCTCTCGGACGCTCCTGTTCCGGCCACGACAGAATTCCTTTTTTGAAAATCGAAGACTTCATTGCACCCTATTGCAGGAAACACGTACCCACACTACATTCACTATACGCAGGGGATTTTCATCTCGTCAAAGCTTCCCTTTTGTGTAAAAAAGTCCTTATGATTGTTGGGATTTTGGTGTCTGTGCTATGGTTCAATCATCACATGATCACCTCCTCAATACGGATCATTACGGGGCTCTTGAAGGGTCGAAAAATCCCCACGTTACAGGGGCAAGGAATTCGTCCGACATCGCTCCGAACCCGAGAAGCATTATTTTCCATTTTAGGCCCGAAAATCCCGGGAGCATGCGTGGCCGATTTGTTTGCGGGCAGTGGTTCTATCGGGCTTGAAGCCTTAAGCCGAGGAGCCGCAAAAGCGATCTTTGTAGAACAGAGTTCTGAGGCGGGCCGAATACTTGAGAGTACGCTCGCTCAATTCAATTTAGACGCACAAAGCCTAGTGTTGGTTCAAGATGTGGCACTCGCCATCCAAAACTCACTTTTGGTAGGATGGCAGCCGTTTGACGTGCTGTATATTGACCCTCCCTATCGATACGAACACAGTCATCAACTTCTCACAGAAATAGAAAACGCCGACTTGGTTGCCAGTAATGGCCACATTATTTATGAACATTTTTCTAAAATAACGCCGCCATCGTCCATTGGGAAATGGACGCTTACCCGGACGGCCAAATATGGCGATACAGCCTTGACCTTCTATCGACCCCAATCACCTACAGATATGACGTCAAGCGGTGGGGCTTAAACCATGACCATTGGCATTTATCCAGGCACCTTCGATCCGATTACCCGCGGACATGCCGACGTCATTGCACGAAGTCTTCATGTTGTCCAACAAGTGGTGGTCGCCGTCGCCCCTAATCCGCGCAAAGCCCCATTGTTCGATCTCAAGGAACGTGTCGAATTGGCCAAGATTGCGACCCGGGATCTTCCCGGTGTCGTTGTTGAACCCTTTGATGGTCTACTTGTTGAGTATGTGCGTCGACGAGGGGCCCAGGCAATCATTCGGGGACTTCGAGCGGTCTCAGATTTTGAACATGAATTTCAGATGGCGTTGCTGAACCGAAAACTCGACCAGACTTTAGAGACCATGTTTCTGATGGCGAGCGAAGAATATTCGTACCTCACTTCCAGTATGGTGAAAGAAGTGGCGTCCGTCGGCGGTCCTCTTCATCACTTTTTACATCCGGAAGTGGCCGAACGCCTCAAAGCCCAAATACGAAGGACTCAATGATGAAGCTAGCATCCCGCACTACGCGCATTACTCCCTCACTGACCTTACAACTCTCAGCCACGGTCAAAGCGCTAGTCGCTCAAGGGCAACGTGTCTTTGACTTCACAGCCGGCGAGCCGTCATTTGATTCGCCGGATGAAGCCAAGCAAGCCGCTGTAACCGCCATTCAATCGGGGTTTACCAAATATACGGCAGTTACCGGCATTGATGAACTCAAAGATGCCATCATCGAAAAATTTCAGCGTGATCAGGGGCTCACCTACTCCCGATCACAAATTGTCGTTTCCTGCGGTGCCAAGCATACCCTCTTCAACTTGGCCATGGCACTTTTTGAAGCTGGAGATGAAGTGATTATTCCGGCACCCTACTGGGTCTCGTATCCGGAGCAGATTCTCGTCGCGGACGCCACACCAGTGTTTCTGCCGACATCCGAAGCCAAGAACTACGCGATCGATCTTTCAGCTTTGAAAGCGATCATCACCGAACGGACCAAAGCCATCATCCTCAACTCCCCTTGTAATCCGACCGGCAGCATGTATGACCAAGAGACCCTTGAAGGCATCGCTGCTCTGGCTATTCAACACAACCTACTGATCATTTCTGATGAGATTTACGAAAAGATGGTCTATGAAGGCCGAAAACATTGCTCTATTGCAACGGTCCATCCCGACATGGTTCATCACACGGTGATTGTGAATGGTGTCTCGAAAACCTACTCCATGACCGGCTGGCGGATAGGCTATGCCGCCGGCCCTGAGCCCATTCTTAAAGCCATGGGGAACATCCAAAGCCAAAGTACCTCAAACCCCTCATCTATTGCTCAAAAAGCCGCGGTGGGGGCGCTTCAAGGCGGATCACAATTCATTGAGCATATGGTCAAAGAGTTAGATGTCAGGCGACGAGCTATCGTGGAAGGCTTAAATCATATTTCAGGCATCCACTGCCCCATGCCGGCTGGGGCCTTTTATGCTTTTCCCAATGTGGCCAATTTATTGGGTCGCCGTTTTCAAGGAAAAGTCTTGGCCACCCCATTTGACCTGGCCAATTATTTCCTAAATGAAAAGAAAGTGGCCTGTGTGCCGGGAGAACCCTTTGGAACGAATTCCCATCTCCGATTTTCCTATACCGGTCCATTAGCGACCATTGAGGAAGGCCTAGAACATCTGACTCAGGCTATTGAGAATCTGGAATAATGAGTTATCGGTGTCTGATGTTCCCATATCGTTCTCTGGGAAACGAGCCATTCCTATTGACCTTAAAGGAAAAAGCCTTATCTAACCCCATGAAGGATCCTCTTATAAAATTTGTAACCGCTGTCTTGTTGTGGAGGTAACACGTGCCGATCTACGAATATGAATGTACCAGTTGTGAAAAACGGTTTGAGCTCAAACAAAAAATGACCGATCCCACAGTCCAAACCTGTGACCAATTTGGCTGTGCGGAAGCAAAACCCGTCACTAAAATTATTTCCGCCCCGGCTATCATGTTTAAAGGAACAGGATGGTATGTCACAGATTATTCCGACAAGCTCAAAGAGCCCGATGCGAAATCAGAGAATAAAGGCGAAAAAACGGAAGTAAAAAGCTCGACAACTCAATCCGATAGCAAGGGGAGCTCAGAAGGCAAAACCAGCGGCGACAGTTCGTCTAGTAGTAGTGATAGTAGCAGTAGTTCGTCCTCAAAAAATTCATCCAACTCATCTAGTTCGTCCGGCTCATCGGGATCGAGTGCTCCTTCCACCTCATCCAACTCAAGCGCCTAAACAAGCCTCCCTTTACCAACAAAACCCTTTTGATAACCCCAGGGTAAAATGAGGTTCCCGAGACACTGTAAAATGGTGGCCATTCTCGTCCTTGTTTAAACATTAGTTTCCCTTTTTGAGCAAATCTTCCAAGACCTGCTTCCAAACTAATTCCGCGAGTTTCCTATACCCCATCGTGTTCAGATGTAACCCATCATTAGAATATTCAGGGGCTAAGGCCTGTGTACCAACCTCACAGGTCTCAGTAAACCAATCCACCACAGGGATGCGTCGCTTACAGCTTAGCTCTTTGATCGATTGATTGAGTACCACTCGTAAAGCAATGGCTCGCTCCACAACAGGTGTGATCCCTCGTAATGATTGGCCTTTTTCAAATACTTCATCCTGCTCAACATCATCTCTCAAGGACGGGACCGTCACAGCAACTGGCAGAATTCCACGAGCTTGTGCTTGTTCATAAAAAAACCTCAGGTTTTCTATCATTGCGGTCGGGCTTATACCCAAACCAAAATCATTCGTTCCTCCAAGAATAATGGCAACCTGGGGCAGGTGGTCGAGCACATCCTCTTCAAATCGTAATCGCATATCCTGCGTCGTTTCACCACACACACCATAAATCAACACCCGTCCCCTGTCACCCAACCATTCCTGCACGTAGGTGCCATAGGGAATGTTCTCCACCATTGGAGAACGGAGAGTTGGCGATTGATATCCCAACGTCAAACTATCTCCGAAACAGACAATTTTTAGTGGTGGCGATTGATCTCTCATAACAGGGCACCTAACATGGTTGGATAGTCAAAAGGTGTTATTATACCAAAAAACTTAATCTGTGAGTTGAGCAGCCTCAACGACTTGACAGGCTCATGCGGCCTCGTTACCCTCACGGGGGTTTACCGAGAATCTCCTACTCGTGCCGTCCAGCGAGCCCACGAAATCTCATCCTTAATTACCAGAGGGAAATGTATGATGAAGACAATGTTGTGGAATGTTCACCGATCAAAACAACTCTGCATGATAATGATAGCGAGCCTGTGTGCCTTTGGGTTCACTGGAGAGCTGGCATTGGCAGCCACGAAGAAATCATTCCGTGTAGGTGTTATCGATCCCCAAGCTATTATTGAAAAATCTAAGGCTGGCAGCCGAGCCTTGGCAGGCCTCAAAGAACATGCCCAAGCCCGAGAAACGGTCATGAAAAATGACCAAAAGGAATTAGAGAAACTCCAAGAAGAACTCGGAGCTAGCAAAGATAAACTGAGTGCCGAGGAGCAAAAAGCCAAACAAGAACGTTTTGCGCAAAGGTATCAGGAATGGCAAAAACGCGGGCAAGAATTCCAAGCCGAACTCGGCCAAAAACAAAAAGAACTCGTTCAGGAATACATGAAGAAAATTCAGGAAGCTACCAGGATCGTGGCTAAACGGCATGGATTTGATATCGTCATTGATAAGGGTAGCGAGAGCACCCTCAAAATTGTCCTCTACCATCGAGATGGACTGGACCTCACCAACGAAGTCGTCAAAGAATTTAATAAACGCTACAAGTAAAGCTTTCCCCTCGTATAACGACAAAAGAAATCCTCTGTGAGCACAGACTCACAGAGAATTTTTTTGTTCCCTTCAATCAAAATCTGGATCATACGGAATGGATGGTTCCACGCTTTTTCATCTGGATCCCTGACATGTTCGTCTCCCAAGGACCGACGCCTGCCGCCCGGCCCTCTGGATGGACGCTCTCATGACCCGGCGAGCCTTGTTTGAGCGCAGCGAGTTGGCTCGTCCTCCTCTCTCTTGCGTCTATCTCATGTAATAAGGCCGGACGGGGCGTCAATGGTTTTGGCTCCTTTTGCCGAAACAAAAGGGGCTCGGCTGCCGGGCCGAACCCCGGCAACACAGAAAATTACGGTGATCCGGGAGTTCGGCAAAAAAAGGAACGGTTCGTTCACCGCCCAACGCATCTCAACTGGAAAATCTCAAGATACATGTCCGATAAACATGATATTGCTGTTAAGGCCAGAACCATAAATTCTGTATGATCCCAAAATCTTGTCGTAACTGAAAAACCTCTTTCTCTTGACAGCCAAAAATCCCGCGACGCAGGAAATCGGTCATCACAACCAAATTTCAATCAAATCACCTTTATTCCTATGGAGACGAAAAAAAAGTCCAAGATTTTTTTTCAATCTCCTACACTTGCTCCTAAGAAAAGTACCTAGCTTTTTTCATATTTCATCTAGGAGCCTGTTGGACTTAGGGAATCGAGAGCGAAAAAGCGGCTAAGCGAGGTCAGATTTTGATGATTTCGCTGGTCCATAGCAGGGCTATGGTCCAGGAAATTGGCGAAATATGGACCGCTTAGACGCTTTTGTAGCCGATTCTTCCTAAGTCCGACAGGCTCCTAGAGCTTGATTGGGATATCTTTGAGATGGAAGGGGAGAAATTACCGCTAAATAACTATTTACGCCAACGATCAGGTTGCCTATGGTTTTCAAATTGGGTTTTTCCTTCATTGAGCAAAAGGAGAGAAATATGAAAGAAACCATATGGAGCCGTTATGAAAGGAGTCAATATGCCGATACCCAACAAAACTGGAAGCATCTTCAGGCCCGTAAAGGTCAATTCCACGAAATCCATCCAGGATATTTTGCCGCAAGAGACGGTTCAACAATTAAATGTCTGCCAAACGGAATGTTAGATGTTCGTTTAATCCCCTCTCCCGTGCGAACAGCTCGATAAAACTATAACGCTGTCGTCGCACCTTCCAGCCTATTTTTCTAGCTAAGTTATCAAAATTGCGAAATTTTCGGTGACTGAATACCGTCTTCCAAACCCACAACAGCAGCACTTTTCCCCAATGTAATAATGAAGATCTGAGTTTTGATCGTCTCAGAAGGGTTCTTGTCTGAAATCCCTTCCACGCACGACAGGTTCCCATAGTGCTCTCGGTTCAATGCCACCCCTCAAGATGGCCGCAACAGAACAAAGCCCACCCGCCTCTCCCCATTCCAATCTTGAGGGCACCTTTTTACGCAAGACTTTTTGGATATTTTCCCTGTTCGATAGGGCGAGAGTTTTGAGATGTTGATCGTCATATGGAACGATCTTATTGCTTTACTCCCATTCTTTGTTTTTTGTTTGTAAAAATCCGTTTGGTTTCCTCTTACAGGTTTTGAGCTTTCTGCCGAGAAGGTCCGACGAAGGATTGCTTTTCATTCATCTACCTAAGAGGCAAGAAATTTCCCAGACTTTTCTATTTTACATAAAGGCCTCTTCTCGATAAGGGCAAACCCATCGTGAGGTGGGGGCGCAAAGCCACGGGTCAGAATCTATCTGATAGCCGGGTTACCGAAGGAAGAGAAAAGAGCGGGAATGGGGCCTTCTTTTTTGACCGGAGGTATCCCATGTTCCACGTTTGGCCTGCTCCCCTTACCCCCAAAATTCTTGCCGGATTCATTCTCGGTGGTTGTCTTCTTCTCACCCCGAATCTCGTTCCTGCGGCAACAACCGATTCTGCCACCCTTTCATGGGCAGCTAACTCAGAGTCTGATTTAGCGGGGTACAACGTCTACCAAGGGACAACCTCCGGATCGTATGGTCCTGCCATTGATGTCGGGAACACCACGATCTATACCGCTCAAAATCTTCAGGCTGGGCTCACGTATTATTTTGCGACGACTGCCTATGATTCCAGTGGCAATGAAAGCCTCCCCTCCATTGAAGTGAGTACACTCATTTCCGCTCCCCCGACTGACACCACGTCCCCTTCCGTAAGCCTGACAGCTCCCTCCAATGGCAGCACGGTATCAGGGATTGTCACGCTCCCGGCTACGGCCACGGATAATGTGGGAGTAGTCGGCGTGCAATTCCATCTCAATGGCACCAATTTGGGCGCGGAAGATACGACCAACACGTATTCGGTTTCCTGGGATACGACCGGGGTGGCCCCGGGGCAATACTCGTTAACCGCAACGGCCCGGGATGCTGCAGGGAATTCCATGACGGCCACACCTGTTTCCGTTACGGTGGACGCTCCACCGGATGCCACGCCACCGGTTCCACGTTTGGCCTGCTCCCCTTACCCCCAAAATTCTTGCCGGATTCATTCTCGGTGGTTGTCTTCTTCTCACCCCGAATCTCGTTCCTGCGGCAACAACCGATTCTGCCACCCTTTCATGGACAGCTAACTCAGAGTCTGATTTAGCGGGGTACAACGTCTACCAAGGGACAACCTCCGGATCGTATGGTCCTGCCATTGATGTCGGGAACACCACGATCTATACCGCTCAAAATCTTCAGGCTGGGCTCACGTATTATTTTGCGACGACTGCCTATGATTCCAGTGGCAATGAAAGCCTCCCCTCCATTGAAGTCAATATACCAATTCCTGCTCCTCCTTCCGATACCACGCCACCTTCCGTCACCCTGACCGCTCCCTCCAATGGCAGCACGGTGTCAGGGATTGTCACCCTCACGGCTACGGCCACGGATAATGTGGGAGTAGTCGGCGTACAATTCCACCTTAATCGCACCAATTGGGGCGCGGAAGATACGACCGACACGTATTCGGTTTCCTGGGATACGACCGGGGTGGCCCCGGGGCAATACTCGTTAACCGCAACGGCCCGGGATGCTGCAGGGAATTCCAGGACTGCCACCCCTGTTTCCGTTACGGTGGACGCTCCACCGGATGCCACTCCACCGAGCATTCCGGAAACCCTTACAGCTCAGGTGGTTTCCAGTTCCGAGATTTCTCTGAATTGGACGGCCTCTACCGACAATGTGGGCATCACCGGGTATCATGTTTTCCGTAACGGTGCCTTCATTGCCAGTACCACCACCACTAGTTATCAAGATGCCAACTTGGCCCCGTTGAGCACCTATACCTACACAGTTACAGCATGGGACGCAGCTGGGAATGAGTCGATGCCGTCCACTTCCGTGTCTGCCACCACCCTGGCGGTGCCGGACACCACCCCGCCCAGCATTCCTACAGGGATGACGGGCACCATGCTGTCGACCTCAGCTGTGGCACTTTCGTGGGAGGCTTCGACAGACAATGTACAGGTAGCCGGTTACCAAGTCATGAGAAATAATGTTCCGCTTGCAACAACCATTACCCCCTCTTATCAGGATTCTGGCCTTTCCTCAGGGTTCCCCTATACCTACACGGTGGGAGCCTATGATCAGGCCGGGAATACTTCCGGACTATCCAATCCAGTAAATATCACCATCTCCCCTTCTACCTCCATCCTCTCGGTGTCCATTGTTGGCAATGGGATGGTCACCAGCAGTCCTACCGGAATCCGTTGCCCCAGTAATTCCTGTTCCACATCATATGGAACTGGAAGTACCGTCACGGTGACAGCCAAACCGGATAAAAGGTGGAAATTTACGGGCTGGAGCGGAGCCTGTAGCGGCACTGGTGAGTGTGTCATTCAGCTTTTGAATAACCAGGTCGTGGAGGCGACATTTTCACAAAGGAGCAAAAGAGGAGGAAAAGGTGGAGGGAAAGGTGGCGGCCCCAAAAAATGATCCGCACCAGAATTGGCGGTTTTCACACGGTATTGTCAACGTAACGAACATTCCACCCATGGCACCCAATTGAATCCATTGGGTTGTCAGAGGCTAGGTTACCGACTCTACCCGTATAAGAAGCCCAATCTGGATTAAGTTGACAAGACCCTATTTTTGCTTTGTGGCACTCACCGCCTTTCGCAAGTTCTCCGCATGGGGGATTACTGACGTCCCGCCGGACAAGAATATCTGTGGCTTTAGTCGGTTTGCCATAATAGGCGGTATTCCAGGCGTCTCTTGCCGCCACAACTGCTCCTTCAAGGGACACGCCGCCGAACAGTCCTTTTGCTCTCGAAAATGAAAGTAAATCTGCACTGAGGTTTGGTGCGGTCGATCCTTCCATTCCCCGTCCAATAGGTCCCACCGCAACAGAAGCGTCCCCGCCCAATTTGACCGTGGTACTGATCATAGAATCAATGCCCTTTTGGGTCATCACCAGCAGGATAACCTCAGAGGCCTGCCCACCAAACTGAAATCCGAAGCTCGCACCTCCTAGCGTGACAAAAGCGGGGTAGCTCCATTCGTCGGTCTTCTCGTCATGAGCAATCAGGACTCCACTGCCACCGGATCCTCCAATAAAAAAGGCTCCTTTTATGAGTTGTGGGACGATCACCATTCCACGAGCATCTTTTATGTGTTCGTGAAACCAACTCATACTTTCATCCTCCATGAAGCTTTCCAGCGTGAGCTGCGCTTTCTCGACTACGGCTTTTTGATCAGGAGCATTCTGCCCAAGGGCATGAAGTGGCATAAAGGCGACAATAGCCACCATGAAAAAAAATGCCATCTTTGCAGCTTGTCTTTTCAACATCTTTTGGTTCTCACGGTTAAATGGCATAGGATCAATTCCTTTTTATATAAGGCCTATGATAAAAAACTGACTTCCACATAATCTCTGCTTTATCGCCAGAGGTCTTAGACTTATATCACTCAAATTTTGAGGTGGCAATTGTCATGATGACGTATAAGGGTTGGATAACACCCCATTGCGGTTGGCATTGCCACCTTATGAAAAATTCCACTCTGCGCACACCAGTCGTCTGGAGAGAAACCATTGGGTTGTCGGGGAATACGCGGTAGGCTCCACTGGTTTAATCGGCCACATCTGGCTTAAGTTGGCAATACCGACAATATGCTACGTCTTTCCTTTAAATAAACCAACCCTCCCTCAAAAGGATAATCTGTTTTAGGTTACACTCCCTCCAACAACATCTCGACCCCCAAGACGGCCTCCGAGGAGGTCGTGATGTGTTTGGATCATCTACAACAACAACAAAAGATTCGCCAGGGCTCAACTCCACACCGCCAGGCCCGCCTTCGCGTTACAGAGCACATTGCCGCTGGTCAGGGTCTGCACCACAATCAGGAGTTTGGACAGAGTGTCGGTTAAACCTAGAAACGGCAGTAGGGCGCAAAAAAGACGCGTAAGGGATTGGTGTGCATGGTGAAATAAAAAAATTCGTGGTCACCTTATGGGTGATGAGACATTTTTTTATTTTGCAAGGTGCGCCAAGAGCTTGCGTGGACTTTTGTGACCCAACTGCCGTTTCTAGGTTAAACTATTGGCAAACGTGGCAGTGACCGTGAACGTACCAGCCGAGGTACCCCCCCTTTTGGCACAACATAATATCCTGTTACCATCTGCCCACCCCGCATACTCTTTTTTTGGTGAAGCATAAACACAGCTTCTACTTTACCCATAGCTTCCGACTGCACTATCCATCCGACAACTCATGTGCGAATACAAAATTGGGGAAAAGGGTCAATGCAAAGAAGCTGAGAAACTAAGAATGGTTTTGATAGTAAAAACTAGTGAAAGCTCCTTTCAACATGATTAGGCACTTTAGACAGTTTTGCCTCATCAAGCCTTCGATAGACTGCTATATGCCTGTATTTACTCAGATACTTTGCCGTTACCTGTGCTATGTGCCTAATCATGCCTTTCAGAGTTAAAGAGCAAGGTTAATCGGTAGATGTTTGTTTTCTCACTCTTGCGAACAGGAAGCTTAAAGGACAATTTTTGTCAACCGTCACGGCCTCCTTATCAATGGGATTCTACGATATTCCCCACCGAAATTATTTTCAACTGGCGACGATTTCGGTGCGACGGTTCCATTGCCGAAAAAACCAAGTGACTCTAGATAGCCCTCCAACATGAACTCCATTATTGCAATCTGGCGCGAATCACTAGAACGTTTGCTAGTGTTTTACGAAGCCAAGCGGGGAAACATCGTTAGCTTTTCCCCCAAACTCTTTCTCTTCTTTGTCGTGGTTAATATTGCCTGTTACTGGTGGGCTATGTTCACGGCTTATCCTTGGCTCACGCGTGGAAGCGCCGGCGCTGAAAACTTCCTAATACAGTTTCCTGTAGGGATCCTCGGTGCCCTATTCGACACCATGTCGTTTTTCATTACCGTGTTCATTATTCGTCGCGCCCTTCATGTTCGAAGGAATTGGGAATACGTTGCCCACCTTTCCCTGGACTTAGTAATCGCGATAATGGCTACCTTTTGGGTTTTATTTGTCTTTTCGTTTTCCGGATGGTTGCTCAGCTTTTGGGAAAGTGTGCCTGAAGTTCTAGATGCGCGCAATGAGAAATACGGTAGATTGCTCATCAATGCCATAGACAGTCCAAAAGACAACATGCGAAATATTTATTTCGGCCTCATTATGGGCATCTCGGCCAGTCTGCCTACCTGCATCCACGCTTTTATGTTTCTCCGTGCCAGCCTGCGACGATTCACACCGAGATGAAGTGCAGTTTTAGGAATGGAGCGTGAAGACGAAGCAAAACGGCTTGACGTCGTGGCCCGTATGGAAAAAACGCAAGCGTCCTCGCATTAGTACAATGTAAATAGCAACACTTGCTCCACATCTCCCTCCTCCTACCCGCTGGTGTGTCCTGTGTATCAGTGTTCACATGCCCTGCAACACACTCATTCACCAAATGCCCCAAAGCATGCCTCCCACCCATAACTATTCGATTGACGGTACCCCAACACACCAAAGCCCGACCTCGTAAGGAGTCAGGCTCGTTGTGTATGTGTTAGTAGCTCAGTCACTGGCTTGGTTTGCAAAAGACAAATCAATAAATTTCAGATATTGGACCTGTTGAATATTCCACTCCCATGTCACGTAAATGCGCGAGGGCCAATCGACGTCAGCAGCTAAGGGAATGATCAAAAAAGTCCGCCCAGCGAAGCCGCTTTCAGCCTTCGTACACTTCGGCGAAGGAGGCTCGGCGAAGGCAGGGAACGCCGCCCTGCCTAGTCCATCCTGAAAGGTGGCCCAATTGTTTTCAATATTCCCATATTTTCTTGTCGGATTAGCATGACGGAGTAACGATAGATACAACCAAAACCTAGCTTGCCAATTAGCTTGAAGGCTTTTCTAACGGCAGCGAAAAGTGAACAAACCGTTCTTTTCCGCGAAGGTAAAAGAAAAGGCCTAACAGACCTGTTGCAATCATGAGGAAGCGCCACCCTAACAACGCCTCAGCTCCACCGGTTAAATGAAGCATCCCAAACAGCACATCAAAAGCAGCTTCTCCCACCCCTAAACCTCCTGGAGTAAGAGGCAACGCATTCACCAACAGGCCAATTGGAATCACCATACACATAAGCCAGGAAAACCCTTCGGCATTCACCGCGTAAATAATTAATAGAATGACCGCAAGGGTTGTGGTATGGGCCAACAGAGAGAGACCAATTGCCGCCAATAGTGTTAAAGGTGTACGACGATATACACGAATAGTCTCAATAATACGCCCCAGGTACACGCCCAAGGGACCTTTCCGTAATATCCAAGAAAGTATAAACCATTTCCTGATATCTTTAAAAAGGGAAAGCATTATTACTCCGAATATCATGCCAGCCAGGACCGCCGCACTCCATAACAACCCAGCCAGGATCCCAGATTCCATGATTTGATCAGGATAAAGGGAAGCCATGAAGAGGGGCATGATAAGAAGCGCAAACATCCCAATCAGGCGGTCGAAAAGAATAATAGTCGCCACCTCCATTCTTCGCCCTTGGTTCCCCCCCATGGCGTAATAGATACGGACAGCATCACCGCCGGTGGCACCAGGCAGACAAACATTAAAAAATGTTCCAATTAGTGTGAGCTTCATAGAAGACCAGACTGAAAGATAAAAACCACAGGGCTTCATTAATAAACATAAACGCCATCCAGTAATACCCAAAACCATAAGTAGAAGGGAAAAGGCAACAAGCGTTTTTTCCCATGCTCTTGCCAGCCCTTGCAACATCATCCAATTGAGAGCACCGGACATACTCAAATACACCAACAATCCAATCCCTAGGAGTATCTTGATAAAGACAAAGAGCAGGGACATGTATCGCTTCATGAGATAAAAGATTAAAATGAGTGAACGAAGATACGAATGGAAGGATTCACAGTTGAATAATCAAGCTGAGGCTTTGGGAAAAAAGGAAACAGCTTGTTGCAACAATCCTACAAAACAGGTAGCCCAAGAAGACCAAAAACGCCTCAATCCCTATTAGCCACAGCCAGGCGAGGATTATTTCCATAACCACGATATGGCCATATATATTATCGCCCACCACAACCCCAGGCTGGTCACAACCAAGATAGAAAACAACCATCCTACACCTATCGAGGGCTTTTCTCCATCACTTTGATAGTAAGACCCTTTACTCATAACGAGACTCCTTCTATGGTCTATTCACGCTACCCTAGTGATTGCCACTCCGACCATTACCCAAAAGACCGAGACCCCAGGCGCGGATCCATTTGGTGCGCGTCAGCTTCTTCAGGTGTATGCCACAATGCCGGCATCACAAGGAGGAATGAAGAAGGGAAAGGCTCAGTATGAACGCGATGATGTGCAGGAAGGTGAAGAAGCTGGGAGCCCAAACGCAAAAAAAAGTAAGGATTCCTCCCAGCCTTTGCCGTTACGATCGTTTTATGCAGGGTTGCTTAAAGTCCCGCCCATGGTATGCCTATGGGATGGAGCTATCCCTCGGAAGAAGGGTGACTTACTGCCAAACACCAAAGTCCTACACCCGACGATGTGAGGCCCGTTCTTACCACCTGCGTTGATGGTTCTCCCTCACGTCAGAAAATTGCCCATAATATCTTCTAGAGAAAAACCTTTGCGAGATAGGCCATCCCGTTTTCTGCGTTCAAGACACACGCGGCCCGAACCATGATTTTCTGTCGTCCGCTACTTGATTACACCGCAGGCGACTCTGGGGCCTCCGGCGCAGCCAGCTTGGGCACCATTCGGACAATACGTATCCGGATCTAGGTGAATAATGAACGCGCTTCCGTCTGTATCAAAGAGACTCAGAGGGCCAGGAGATAACGTCACGCGAGTGGTCCTCGTAATCAGCTTAGCATTTCCGTTTTTATTTGCCTTAATATTAATCAGATCCCCGCTATGAAAGGGGTGGTTGCCATCGGGACTCGAATTCCCATTCGGTCCGGGATCAAAATGTCCGGCCGCATCACCACATGGCACACAGTCTGCAGTTTCATGAATGTGAACCGCATGCGTTCCAGGGGGTAATCCCTTCACCTTCATCTTCACCCAGACCTCTTTAACCCCTTCGGCGGTTTTTTTCTCCCTCAATTTTACCGTGCCAGTTATACCAGTAAAACTGCCGCAACCCTGAATATCCGCCGAGGCTCTGACGTGCGGCCCTTTTTTCCCACTGCCCGGCCCCTTGGCTTCACTGATACCTCCACTGAATACGATGGCAAGACTGAGGGCAGTTAAAGAAGTACGTAGTATTAAACGCGACATACAACCTCCGTGTGTAGAGAATGAAAAGATAGGAAGGCTGGTTATGGCTTCACACTCTTCCGATACCGCCATAGTGCCAGTCCGGCTAAGCCTGTGGCAAAGAGAAAAGCGGTGCTTGGCTCAGGAACCGGAGTACCCGGTAGCTTTAAACTGCCTTCACCATCCAGACCCACATTCTGCATTCTGACTATGGGGCTGTATGGATCAGTCGTATTTATGGTTGGGGTTTGCCCCTGGGTAAAAGTTAAAGTAAGCGTTCCGGGGGAATAATACGGCATAGCTCCGAATGCTGTTGTGAGGGCCAAGGGGTTATACAAGGCACCGTTTACGCCAGTTGTCGTATTGGGGGTGTACTCGAGCTTAATCCCATTTACATTCCCATCAAAGGTCAATAGCCAATCGAAGTCAGCATCCGAAGCAGTCCCAGATCCTTGGCCAATGATTTCCTCTATGTTGGTGGATATGTTTACCCCTGTAATTTGCCAAGAGGCCAGAGTCAGTGAATCTGGGTTAAGATCAAAACCAAATACCGTGATGCCAGGGGCATTGGGACCAGAGAGGTCATCTAGTAGAATCGGCGAGGTATTATAAACTGTAGCAGTGACCACATGGTCTACGACCGTAAAGTTCATAGTAGCTGTTCCCGTTCCACCTGCATCGCTTATTGGCCCAAAACTAAAAGAATCGGCCAAGGCCGTACCTGAAAACCCCAGTGACCAGATAAAAATACCAGCCATAACGGCTTTACAAGACTTCCCAGGAATTCTATTCATACTCGCACCTCAAAAAAATTAATTAAGTTATGTTTATGTAAGGATTTTAAATGGACCACGGCTTTGATCATCAATACAGTCAAGCAGAGTAGGGCGGGAATGGGCTATACCACAGAAGCGTGATATAGGCTGCCAACAACAAAGCCCCACCCCGCGAGGAGTCAGGCTCTTATGCAAGTTGTTAGTGAGGGCAGGTAGGGATTTGGTTGCAGGAGGCAGGCCACCTTTGATCTTCCCCCAGTGATTAGGCCACCTGTTGAGCAACTAGTTGCTGTGTTGGTTTTTTTTCAGGCAACCACTTGCAACTACCAAGTCGGGTGCATGCTGTAGCTGCCCCGCGTCTGTGGGGCTTGATTGATCTGCTGCACGCCCGAACCATCCGGGTTCATCATATACACGCCCTCATTCGGGTCGGGGTCAATCCCTCCTGCTACACGATGGAAGGCGATCTTCTTTCCGTCAGGTGACCATTCCGCTCCGCCATCCCAGACATTATTGTTCGTCAATTTTTTTACACCGCTGCCGTCTGCATTCATGATATATATTTCACGGTCGCCATCGCGATCACTCGTGAAGGTAATCTTGGCGCCGGTTGGACACCATTCTGCCTCAAAATCGCCAGCATTATTATTGGTCAGATTCACACGGCCCGGACTGCCGTCTGCTGCCCTCACATAGATTTCACCGTTGTGTGTGAATAGTATTTTGGAGCCATCCGGCGAATATCGTGCCTGCGAGTGAGTGCCAGGGAAATTGGTGAGTTGAGTGACAGTGCTCCCGTTTGCGTTCATCGTAAACAGGTTCTTACCCGTCCCCCTGAAGGCGCGAAAACACTAGCTTCGTGCCGTCCGGCGACCAGCCAGGACTGGAATCTTGAGGGCGGTAGCCCTGGGATAGCATCATCGGGTCGGTCCCATTGATATTCATGGAATATATCTCGCTCCACATAATGGGCGGATTTCCCACAGACTTGTACATCACAAATGCGATCCTGGTGCCATCGGGTGACATGGTCGATTCCCCGAGAGCCACCAACGGTTCGTTACCCTGTCCACGGTAATAATCGGTAAATCCAGTCGCTGCACTGCCGTCAGGATTCATACGGAAAAATTCCCGATCATCAAAATCTCCACGATGAAACACGATTTTCGGGTTACTGACCACGGGGTTGTCTACTGTGCACGGATTGAGGATATGAGACGCTATGATCGTGGGATTGACCAAATTTTTCCTAGCCGTCTGTTGGGTGAGCCGCTGATACAGCGAGGCATTGTTCACCGCCACCCTGTTTGTGGCCCGGGTTCGCTTGGAGGAGGACCCAGCTTTTCTTTTGGCTGCGAGGGCCCGGGCACGCTGTTTAGCCAGCAGTTTGGCTCGTGCAATTCTTTTGGCTCGTAAGACCTGCGATCGGCTTGTCGCGCGTGACCGCACCCCGCTATACGAACCCACGGCATCAAGCCCTTTGCCGCCTTCAAAGAGCAACAGGATATGGACCTCGTCGGACGAAGTCTGATCCGCTAGCAAGCTGGTTGCAAATAATTGTTCGTCATGCACGGTGGGATACGCGAGAATGGTCAACCCTTCACCTTTCTCAGGTGTGAGGACGAACGTGTTGCCGCCTCCAAGTTCCACGCCATACAGGCCCGGAGGTACCAGAACGGCTGCTCCGTCTTCGGCGGTGAAATGCAGTGCGTTCTCTCCTGGCAACTCGAGTTGGAACTGCACTTTGGCGGTCGCTGACGCCGCGCAAATGAGCGACAGCAAGAGGAATGTAGCCACCCTGGCTAACAAGCGAACACGTTGATTAGTATCTGAATATCGCATGGATTCACTTTTCCTCCTTGTTGATTGGATTAACTTGCCGGCCCGGAACGGCCTTCTTCCAACTTTTATTGTCATAAGGAATTGCATCCCCCCTCCCAATGCTGACCAAGGAGTTATCGCAAGCCTAAAGCCAGCCAGCTTAAAAAACAATCCCCCTCAAAAGAAGGGGAATGAGTCTCACCCCTTACCCTTGGGCAAGATCCCTCGTTTCTCCATCTCGGCTAACCGTGCTCTCGCTAAGTCCACCAAAAACTGCTTGACGGTCTTGCCTTCATAGGCCGCGGCCATCTTCACCCGTTGCATGAGTCCACGGGGAATCTCGCGAAAGTTCCACGCCCCTTTGTCTTCGGCTGGTTGTCGTGCCATGACGGGAACGCTAGCAGGTTCTAAAGATAGCGTCAAACATCAGTTAACTATGCAAACTATCATAGGAGATTTATGATAATTACCAAAATCAGCCTAGATAGGGAGGTGAGGCATATGAAGCTGGAACGGGGCTCATTCAGTTACCGACCGACCTGAAAACCGAACTGGATGGCTTGCGAACGCATGGGTACACACCCAGCGGGTTTATCAGAGCGCTGGCGGGTGAGCACTTATAAACTTTTGATTGCCTTGAAGATTTTGGCGCGCCCGGCAGGAATCGAACCTGCGACCACCGGCTTAGAAG
>PVMK01159063.1_pt1 | contig 38033 bp, 35 predicted proteins | sample 1853481 | NCBI WGS metagenome assembly PVMK01 (sample SAMN08533507, study PRJNA380276) | Marine sediment metagenome, whole genome shotgun sequencing project.
TGGAGATTATGGAAAATGAGCTTAATTTCGATCCTTACGCCGGAATAAAACTTTATTCCTACCTTTATGATCTGGACTATCTGGACATCGATGTGAATGTTACCCCGCATAATCTGATTTATGGTGAATTAAAAGAGATTGATAATTTCAACTGGACAAAGAAAGTGGAAATTGCTGCCAAGAATTCGGGATGCCGCTTCCAAGATTACGAAGACGGGTATGAGGGCTTTTTCAAAGAGTTTAAGGATTTCTTTACGGACTTCAGAAGATTTACCTATACCCCGTTAATTTCCTGCCGGGGTCGCAAACCCGTGTTGTGATCTACTATTTTTGAGATAGGTTCTGGATTTTTTTCTAGAGAAATCGTAGAAGACGATTGATATACTTGAAATACTGATCTGAGAACTGCAGACTGAATGCCCACAAATTATAGCGTTTCTCATAAGCAATGGCCTGTTCATCGGCATATGCAACGGGGTAGAGAAGCGTGGGCATGTCTGTTTTTTGAAATTTTGTGGCCAATACATCCAGTGTGGCGCATAAAATGTTAGCCGAAAGCGCCTTTTTGTCGATAACAAAAACCTTGATGCAATTGGTCAGATCGGAAAAATTAAGACCCAGGTCGGTTAGATTCACCATGACAAGTGCCTTCAGTTGACCCTCCTGCCGCAGCGCAAAAAGATGGCGGTCACGTTGCAAGCCCAAACGCTTGTATTCTTCAGTAAGCTCATCAATGCTAAGACGGTTCGGCCTTAGATCGGTGGCATCCAGCATCAGACCGCCTGATACGTGCTGGTAAAAATTTTCCAGCTCTAAAAGGTCGACCCTGGAAGCCGGTGTAATCTGCCAGGGCTCCGGCAGGTGTTTGACCGGGTCAGAATTACGCTGATGACGATAATAGGCAAACGTGTCAATCGAGCATCCTTTTGGATCATGGATCGAATTTGCAGCTCCTCCAAAGACGCGACTCGGAAATTTATTTTCAGGTCGATAATAGCAGATCAGATAATCCATGTGGAGAGAATCGAGCCGGTGAGAATTATTGCCCATCCGGCCAACTTGATCCAGGACGATCAAACCCGCTTTGTTGAGAGCTGATTTGCGAGCCGCGTGATGATGGATCAACCAGGTTTTCTTATAATACCGAAGCATGGCCATATGCCCCATGATGCGGCCGTTGTCCTGGTAGATGAAATGCCGGGCAATGTTGGATTCATTATTGTAGAGCTTTTCGTAAGTCGCTTTAATCTGACGTTTGTTTTTCTGAATATGTTTGTACTTATTCGGATAAATGAACCCCGTTTCAAAGAAAAAATTCCAGAGTTCATCGAGGTTCACACGGTTGCAAAAGTATGATTTGCCATCCTTGGTTTGTTGCAGTATGGAGATCAGTTTGACATGGTCTTGAATATTGATATCCAACAAGGCGATACCGCATTTAACCCAATCCCCATCTTTTTCAGCTTCAATGTTTTTGCGATATACGACTTGACCGCGGCATTTGATCTTAAAACTGTTGGCAAAGCTCAGCTCCAGTTCAGGCAGAATCAACCCCGGCAAAAGCACGGAATTATTTTTATTTTCTTCTACCGCAAATCCCGATCCCGATAAATCGACGACTTTAAGATCAAACATCTTATTGGCAAACGGATGCCTGAAGAGAATATCAGGAGACGGTGACAAATGATACCGGTTGCTGCGGAACTCTTTATGCTTAAAACGCTGAATTTCATTAACGAGTGGCTTTAAAATATAGACACGGGTTTTCCTGCCGGAGCTTTGCCGAATGATTTTACAGTCACCGGAATAATAGGTTTCCTTATGGTCCGATAAAATTAGATTGACTGGCGATTCCGAATTAATCCATTCAAAAGTTTGAGGCGCTGCGGCTTTAAGTTCGATTTTAAGAGAACAGGCATTAAAATCCACCAGTGTGCCGGGAAAGAGGGAGCTGTTTTGAATTAATTGGGCTTTTATATTTTTACAGCCATGGCGAATTACCTTCCGCGAACTGACTTCAAAGCCATTATCCGGTAAGAGCAGGCTGATGACTTCTTTATCCATCCGGATGAGTTCGGGTTCCACCTGAATCAGGTTCTGGCCGTCCGGGATCATAATATTTTGAAATTCATAAAAATCTAATACCTGCAGACCCTCCTGCGATTCTTCCCAAAAGCAATCCAGCGTGTCGCCCAGGCAGGGTTGAGGTCTGGCCATTAGCGTAAAGCGTGTATGGTAATTACGGTGTTTAAGATTGATCAGCAGGGTGCTGTCTTGAAAGTTGATGAAGTTAAGTTTATTAACAAGCTGATTTTTACTGACCGGTTTTCGGTCTTCCAGCCCCTTGTCTTCAGTGATTGTGTGGGAAGCCTCATAGATGTCATTTTTTTCGATTGCACTGATTTGTGGGTCGGCATCGGGTTGCACTGCAGATCGGGCCTTATGGGAATCGCCGGCTTCGGTGAATGGCTCGATGAGTTCCAACTTTTTTTCCGAGGTTTCCATTTTCTCCATCCTGTTCACCTCTGCAAAATCGCGTATGAGACATCGCCGGGTCCGGTTTGTCTCGCATTATCGGTCAGGAATATATCCAAGCGGGTGCTGGCCATGGGTTTACTTATTTTAGTGTTTTTGTGTAGTTTACATCGTATAACCTCTATCTTCAAATAACTTGTCAGCCTGTAACATATTAACGTATGGCCGACAATAAGTATTTTTACAAAATAACAATTATTTTTTTAAATTTCATTTAGTTATTGTTGATTGACTTTTATTAATAATGCTAACTATAGCGGGAAAAAATAGATTGTAAAGAATAAAATTATATCTTGATGCAGTCATTTTTGAGATCTACCAGATATTGTGTTTTTTTTATTGAGTAAACAAAAATAGAGCCTGATTTTATAAATTAATGGTCGGCCTCCGGAAAACTAAAAACCTTCCCTTAACACCCAGATTTTTTTTGGATTTGATTCCTCAGGCAGATAGTTTGGTCTGATTTCCCCTCTCAGGAAATCAGACCAAGAAAAATTTATCTCTGCGGACTCTGCGCCTCTGCGGTGAAAACCAAAACTCAACAGCATTACGTACCGCAGCAGGCGGCGGCGTTCCTGCCTTTGATCCAGGTCTGAATAATATAGGAGGCGCATCCCACCCCCGGGGCCACGGCGATCGCTTCGGTGGGGCAGTTTTTGGCGCAGGCACCGCACTCCATGCACCCGTCTAAATCATGAATCCGGGCTTTTTTGTTGTGAAGTGAAAATACCGCATGGGGGCAGACGATTTGACACATGCCGCAACCCACGCAGGTTTTTTCGTCCAGCCTCAAAGTTGTCACACCGAGAAGATATCTAAATGTTTCCATAAGGTGCAAATCCTAACCCGGACAAGCCGGTACCCAATTGAATATTGATTATTGAAGATTGACTATTGGGGGAATCGCTTCGCTCTATCTTTTTTAATATAAATTGGCAGAATACCTTCAATATTCAATACTTGTCCGCCTCTGGTGGATTCAATCGAAAATAGTCAATTGCTCAAGACAAAGAAATTGTTCCCCAAAATTTTTTTGCCACTAAAAACAACAATTTTAGAGCTAAGGTGCTATCCCACAAAGGCCGATGCGACCCAGGCGACCATCGCCAGTAACAGGGCCGCTGCTTGCAGCGGTAAGGCTTTGCGCATTTCTTTTTCGACCCCCGAAGGCGAAGTAAAAGGAGTTGATCCGGTAAAATTCATCGCCAGGTAAGAACTGACGGCCGTCGTGCAAAGTATCAGCGCCAAAGCACCCAAAATCTGCAAATCGCTTCGAAACAACGCTGCAATTCCGGCTGCGCTCAAAACACCGATTATCGCCCCTTTCACCGCAAAGGATCGTCCCGGTATCCAGGGCAAAAGAACCGGTGTGGCTACCGCCCCGGCCAGGATTCCGGCAGCATAGGCGACAGCCAGCATTGTTCCCCTTATCCATGCAGCTGAAAAGGAAAAAACATGTGTCCCGATTCCGGAGATCAGAAATGTTGCCGGAAGAATCCACAACGACGGCTTCGGCAGGTGGGCCAGTTCCACCGGAATCAGGATTACCCGAGCGATGGTATTGAAAGTGACCGTGCGCATGGATGCTTCAGATTTAAAACCGCTGGTTAAAAATTTCGGAAGATCTTTGCTCCGCACCGGCCCATAAATTACTTTGAAGCCACTTTGTTTTTTGACGTCATGTGCGGCAACTCCTGTAGCCGCCAGTTGCGGCAGAATCAGCCGGCTGTGGGTTACCACTTTTTTAACTTCCGAGAGGTTTATGCGGCGAATCACCTCTTCGGTTGAAAAAAGGTTTTTTCCGGCTGCGCACCACACATTGATGCCACGGGTGTCGAGAACCAGGATCCAGGCGCTTATGGATGTGAGCTCCTTGCGCAAATGGTCAAATGTCAGTTTATAGTTCGCGGTGACCAGAATCGGTGCCCGGGAATCCGGCGCTCCTACACAATACAGACCCGGCGCAATTTTATATTGGTCCCGGTTAATTCCCAGCCGCGCTCTGACCGTACCGGCATAGTCCGGCCATTGAAGGGCTGTTTTTACGCGCGGTACCGTCCCGGCCGGCGTCTGGACGAACTCTTCTACGAAATCAAGCAGGGCAAAGCCCGGTTTTTCAAACCGGCTGCTTTGCGGTTCCGGGGGAGACCCGCAACACGCCTCATCCTGCTGAGGGGTACCGGTTATGGGCCCGGGAGCGATATTTATCCCCATCGGCTGCCCATTCTGTTTTTCACAGCAGCTTGTATTTTGTGAAATTTTTTCATTCATTTTTCACAGTGGCAGAATTTTTGGCTGAGGCATACCTTGCAGCGGTCATCGCTACATAGCTGACATGCATAGCAGTCTTTGCAGAAATGTTTTTGGGTCCCTTCTTTTGGTGGGTCGGGGACATAAACTTTTCCCTTTAATCCACGAACGGTGGCAAACGGCATCGCATACCCCTTAGCCTGTGAAAATTTTAAACAAAAATCCTGCGATTCATCGATCTTAAGATAAGAATGGAATCGGCCGATTCAACCGCCCGGCTATTTAACGGGAGTGCAGCTTTGGCTGTTGAAATGCTTATACCTGACCTGTTGTGAATTAATATACAGATAACCCCTGGATTTTGCGGGTCTTGGTTTGGCAATCAGCTGCTTAACGTCATCTCCAAAAAAACTTTTCATAATGGCGGATAGCTGATTTCGAAGAACGGAATAGGAGTAGTGCTGGGCGGCAATCGCATAATTGCTGCCCACCATTTTCTTTCTTCGTTTCGAAGATTCCAGAATGCCCACAACCCGTTGAACCGTTTTTTTCGAAAGAAAACCATCCATTACAGCCAGGTCAAACCCCAGTGGCTCAATATCCCGCACAAAGGTGGAATAGCGATTGATCAGAATCGGTTTCTTGAAGTAAATCGCTTCTAAAAAGGCGTTGCCGAACCCTTCATAAAGGCTGGGATAGGTAATGAAATCCGCGTAGGGATAAACATCCCACAGAGAATATTGATTGCCGTTATTGCCGTTTGCGCTCCACGGATCTGCAATGCGAATCGAAACCAGACGCAGATCCACGCCATGTTCGCACGCATATTCTTTTAGCCATTCTGCATATTCCAATCCTTCATCCCCGGCTTCGTGAGATACGACCAGTTTATTTTTGTTATTTTTGAGTTCCTTGACCAGTTCAATGGCAAACTCGATACCTTTGCGCTGAACAAGGCGGGTGGGCTGCAAAATCATGCGGTCATCCGGTTCCAGGCCGATGGACTGGCGAAAGACCTCCGTTCGTTTTTTGCTCACTTTGGGCGGGTTTTCAAAATCCAAAACATTTGGAATAATCGTCGAGGCAATACCGGTGCGCAGGGCCAGTTGCTCCTGGGCGGCTGAATTAATCACTGCATGCCGAATATTATTCAGATTGGGCGGAAATGCCATTTGAATATAATCGCTGACGGCATTGACCGAAAATCGGACTCTTTCCCAGTAAAAATCGTGATGGTGTGCAATGGTCGGCAGTTGGGTTTCGGCAATGGTTTCGGTTAAAGCCAGACCCAGGGGTACATGCAGGGGTATCGTCAGCGCATTTTCTGCAATCAACAAATCAATTTCGAATTGCTTGATAAATTCGTGGAGTTTAAATTTGAGGTGTGAACGCAGGTCATGGATGGTTTGGGTGACAGGCTGTTTACGACCTTTCTGGCCGAAAACCCGCTCATTGATCCATATGTTTTTCTCGTTCTGGAAGTGGGCTTCGGGAATATGAAAGCTATAATCCGGATGGCGATCCAGGGTGCCGGCAAACCAGAAACATCTGTGTCCGCTTTGCTGCAGGATATCGGCCCATTTACTGGATTCAAGGGAGACCCCGTCGGTGCCTGCAAATCGTGTCGATACAAATCCGATATTCTTGTGCATTCGAATAAAACCCGTCTAGCAATGTTTCAAAAAGTTAGAATGAATAATCTCATGGCTGATTCCGCATCAACCGGTAGCCTGCCGCCGATAATCAAGCGGACAGGTATAGAAAGTAATTACCATTTTACTGGAAACAACCGTGTTGCTGATTTTTTAAAAATTTTTTAATTCTCAAATTTTAATCGTTTTGTAAACGCTTTTGATTTGAATGCGCTGAAATTTATGACTGACAAAAACTGCTGCTATTCGATTAAATTATACCACATTGTCGCGCAGATATACAATATATAGTGGTATGTCAAGAATAAACATCTAGAGCGTTTGTGGTCAAAGACCGGCACCTTATCTGAACCCGGGATAGCGCCTGCGACCGTCAGATCGGCCGGGCCGCAGGAGGTGTTTTTTCCAGCAAGCTGCCGACGACCGCGCATTGCAGACCAAAAGGAAGGTAACCGGCATATCCGAGCAGCGGCATTTCAAAAATTTGATACCGCTGTACCAAGGGTATACTGTATTGCCATTTGGCCAGGCTGAAAAAATTCCACATTTCCCAGAACACGCCGCATATGACCGCGGCCATTGCAGCCGCCACTGCCGCGGTCCAATTCCCCACTGGCGGATCGGATAAAATATGGCGCTCGTCCATCAGGGTCTGCAGCGCTAGAATAATTAGCAATGGTGTGACCCAGAGCAGCGGGAAAAGAATGTTCGGCCAGACGCCGATAGCGGCTAACCCGCTAGCGGATAGCGTCAGTATCAGGGTGGCTAAGATTTTAGGGAACGGTACCCGCAGCGGTTTTAAATGATCGAATCGCTGTCGGAGCCACCGGGCTGAAATCAGCCAGTCGCGGAGGCCCAAAACTGCAGGCAGCACAGTGGAGAAAGGCAGGGTGGCATACCAAAAATATTCCCACGCACTAAATTGGGGCCCGATATAGTACCAGTTTTGAACAAAACGGTTCAAATACTCAAAAAACCACCAGAATGCAGAACTGAGCGGGAAAAGCAGTAGAAAATACAGCGGTCGATCCAGCATCATGCAATGTCTGTTATGCCGATAACCAAGGCCATTGATGACTAGAATAAACGATAACCACAGGGGGGTAAAGGTGTGAGGCTGAAGGTCGGCGAACCATTCAAAGCGGGTCCAGGCCAGAACCCAGGCCATGGCTCCCAACACGAGTCCCAGCCATCCCCACCAGGGGAATGACCGTGAACGTCCGGTTTGAGGTTTGACTTCTTTGCGCGATTGATAGGCGTTAATAATGAGAGGAATAAGGAAAGCAGAAATTAGGACGGCGTAGAGTACAAATGCAATCCAGGAAAAGGGCTCATGGTTGACATAATGGGTTTTAGGCGGAAATTCCAAATAGCGTGATACGGGGTATCCGGCCACCCATACACCGAGCAGGGGCAAACCCAGCAGCATGACAGCCAGTATAAGAAATTTTATAAAAAAGCGAGTGATGCCGGACATTTCAAATTACGAGGCCTCTGTTTGTAAGGCCTCGGGCAATTCGCACGCCTCTGCCGATTTTCGAGTTTCAACATAGTGGGCAGCGGCCAACGCAGCCGTGGCGCCGTCCGATGCCGATATGACGATTTGCCGAAAATATTTTTCTCTGAGGTCACCGATGACATAAATCCCGGGTACATTGGTTTCGCACTTTTCATCGGTGACCACATAACCCACGGCATTCATTTTGGTGCCGGCCGGAACCAGTTTACTGTTGGGTTCAAACCCGATGAAAATAAACACGCCGTCCGCTGATCGTTCGCTTTTCTCACCGCTTTGGGTGTTTTGCAAATCCACTCCGCAAACGCCGCTATCGTTGGCTCTGATTTCGGTAACGACCGAGTTCCATAGCACTTCAATTTTGCACTCAGCCTTAACGCGTTGCTGCAAAAGCGCACCGGCCCTCAGGGCATCCCGTCGATGGACCAGATAGACCTGTTTGGCCAGTTTGGCCAGATAAAGGGATTCTTCGGCGGCCGTATCGCCTCCGCCCACGACCACAACGGTTTTATCTCTGAAGAAAAATCCGTCACAAACCGCACAATAGGAAACACCTTGGCCGTAATGCTCTTTTTCCCCCGGAATATTGAGTGTGTGGGGGCTACCGCCGGTTGCCAGTATAACTGCGTGGGCCTGTAAATTATCGCCGTTGTCAAGCTTGACGGTGTGAATATCAAGACCGGGCTCAAGGTCCACAACTGCTTGAGAGATGACTTCCAGCCCGTAGGATTGGGCATGCTGAGAAAATTTTATGGCCAGATCGGCACCGCCGATGTGTTCATCACCCGGCCAGTTTTCTACCGAATCGGAATTATTCATCTGGCCACCGGGCAAACCTACCTCTATCAGAACCGTCTTTAATGCAGCGCGCATGGCATAAATACCGGCGGTCAAACCGCCTGGCCCACCGCCGATAATGATCAAATCGTAAACTTCATTGCCCGACATACAGCGCCTCCTTCTGTTTATAATCGTTGCTTTTATTCATAGGTCAATAGTGATGAATTCGTAAAAAGTCGAATTCATCAAATACAAAACACACTCGTAAAAAGGTTGCTTTTCTGACCTTTTACGAGACCATCAATGTGGGTGATGAACGCTTCATCCGCAAAATCGTGTCCTAATATAAGGTCCGTAAACTCCAGTTACAAGAATAAAATCCCGCTTGGGTCTTTATCCTTTAAAAAATTTGCATTTTGGCGCAAATTTGACTATATTTATACGACAAGGAGCAAAGAAATGACCCTAAAAGCATTTGACGGCAAAGAACGCAGAGCGTATGTCAGACTCGAAAAATCTTTACCGGTGCGATTCAAGATTTCTGCAAAACAAATGAGCAAAACCTATACGGCAACGACAAAAAATATCAGCCAGGGTGGGCTCTGTCTGGAAATCCGTGAGGACACCCAAGAACTGCTTGAGAATTTATCTGCTACCGATCATAAAATCGGCATTGATCTTGACGCCCTGATACCCCAGCCCAATACGGCAGCGTCTGCAACGCCTCTCTGGATCAACAGCCGGATGGATTGGGCGCGCAAACCGAGTAAAAAAAATTCGGCGATGCTGATGGGTCTTGAATTTGAAGGTGTAACCGAGGAGGCCCGCAAGCGGATATACGACTATATTGTTGATGAATTTGTGAAGCGTTACCATGAATATGATTAAAATGCCACAGCCCGGGGACACGGGAAGTCATCTTCGAGCGATTCCCTTGTCCCCACGCGCGGCCGCATTTACCATTGACCGGCTTCTCTGCACAGCAATACGAGTTCCTATTCTATCTTATCCACCAGTCCCCAATCCATTGCCTTTTCAGCACTAAACCAGGTGGTTTTCTTTTCCAGTTCTTCCCACTTGGATTTATCTAAGTGAGAATTGGCGGTCAGTTTGGCGATATACCGATCGCGTAAAAGGCTCATCAATTCATTTTGAGAGCGAATATCCGATGCGGTTTCGCGTCCCGGCCATTTCCATAAAGCCGCTTCATGGACCATAAAAATGGTGCCGGGGGCCGCAAGACGCTCGTTGCAAACTGCAAATACGGGCACCGCTGCGCTGGCGATGATTCCGGAGGCGTGGGCGGTGATGTGGAATCCTTTTCGCCTGGCGCGTTCGATTTGATCGGCCAGTGCAAGCCCCGAAAAGGCGTCCCCACCGGGTGAATTAATGTACAGGCTGATATCCCGGATTTCAGTGTTGTTTTCCAAGACAACCAGATCATTCCACAAGCGGGTGACATCAGAAACCGAAAGCCCGGAAAAGATCTTAACAAAGGCCCTGCCATTGGAAATAAAAGACAGTTGAGAAAGGTGGCCTTCTTGATTGGGGATTTCCATGGATTTGTTAATCCGATCCGGCTCATCTTTCTGGACAACTTTGACTTTGGTCGGATCCACCGCCTGGACTTTTACGATGATCTCCTGGGGCTGGGGTTGTCCGGGCGGCATGCTGGCACAACTCACCAAAAAGATCCCAAAAACTGCGCCGAGTACCAAACGTTTCAACATGGCAAAACCTCCTAATTCTTTTATTAAATTGATAGTGATGATTGAAGCAAGATTTATACCAAAATGAAATGTTGGGTGAATCAAAAGATATCTTATTAATTTCGATCGGTTAGCAAATCATTTGATTCTGGACTGCCGACCAATCTACTGAGAAAATTTTTCCGCAGTCACGGATTTGACATGACGGAGTCAGGATTGCCCACAATTTTAAAAACCGGCCCGCAGCGGGCTTATAGTGGTTGTCAAAAAAACGTTGCGTTATTCAAATGTTTTTTTCTACAACCACTTATGCCCCTATTCCGCAATTCGGAACATTATTATGGAAAGCGGTATAACCGGGAGGTTAACCTGGCCAAAATAATATTTAGATTTCAAGTCTTTAAGAAACCAACCGATATTAACTTTGATGGTCTCGTAAAAAGTCAGAAAAGCAACCTTTTTACGATTTCATCAACATCACAGTTAAATCCCAGCCGGTTATGGTGGTCATCGATGATGTGCCGGATGATGGCCCGCCGAGCCCCGGCCGAGATTGATCATTTTCGGAAGAGGGAGCAACAGGTGCCAGCCACGAAAAATGAACGCAGTGTTTCGGATCAAAACACGGATATCTGGGTCATATCCGCAGGCCGGGATTCGCAAATTGATCTGAGCGCAATTGAAGGCGCCCAAAGGGATGAACAGGTGAAGGAATATCAAATTTCCGATATCGCCTATTACCTGCTGAATCCGAAACCCATCGAAATTGATAAACGGCTAATCGGTTGTGAAATTCATTATCCGCAGCGGATGACAACTAAAATTATTGAAAAAATAAAGCGTCTGTTTCCCCGCAGACTTCGTCAGCTATGGAATGGCCATATAATCCCGCCGGAGGTTCTCGTTACCCATTGTAAGATAGAGATGCCCACCCTGAAGGATAAAGCGCTCGAGAATCATTTATACAGCATTTATGAGTCTTTGCGCTCATATGATTCTGTTTCCAAGCGCCTGCCCCAGCTGGATCCCTATCATGTCGCGCATGTCATCGGCATCTGTAAAGATATGGGCGGCAACTATACTTATTTAAAGCTTCAAGGCAGCATTGATGACAAATTAAAATACATCCAAAATTATATTTCAAAAAATGTGGGTGTTCTGCTTCGGAAAGCTTATATCGGCGACGGCCTGTTTGAGATGCGGGGGTTTGATTTTACGGCCTATGATTCCGACCATGCCCATCGACTCATTGTCTATCGACAAAACGGGAAACCCAAATGCTGTGTATTGAATTCAAATAATACGGTGGAATACAGCTTGGATGATGTGCACCTGCTGAAATTCATACTTTTGCTGCAACAGGCGCTGGCGGATGATTTGAAATTAAAGAATGCCTTTGATTTTTGCATCCGCAGAAAGGCAAAGCCTGTAAAATTGTTCTTAAACCGACAGCTCGAAGTGGATTATTCCAAATCGCCTTTTCCCCCAATTTACCGCGATATTTTAAAGGATAAACGGATCAATTCAAACCAGCAAAACCTGATCAGACCCGCTTTGAATTATTTGCAGATCGGAATTTCCTTTAATTATATACCGCAGCCTGGAAATGAGGCGGACAACATGATCACGCTGATTTCAGTGCTTCACGATTTAAGAGCGCTGGAATTGCTCAGGAAAAATTTGCCCCAGGTCTATCATGAAATCGAAAAGCGGGGCAGTGTATCTGAAGCCGGAAGGTTTTATCTTTTGGATTCAATAGAAGGTTTCAATAATGATGAGTGACTATAGAGACAATGATTATGAATGGATAAAAGAGTTACTGGATTATCCCCGTACGCTGGAAGAGCGGCTTGAATTTTTTGATAACACCTCTCAGATAGAGATCCCGCATGATCCGATTGACCAGGTCATCTTCCAGGACAAGGCCAAGCGCGCGATTCGGAAAATTGCCCAGAACCGGGGCCACATTCTCATGGTGGGAAGTCCGGGTACCGGTAAATCCATGCTGGCCAATATGTTTAATGAAGTTTTGGAAAAATCCTTAGGTGATTATTTACGACCCCGGGATGCCATCATTGCCTATCCCGGAAAAGATAAAAACCATGTGCGGATTGCTTATGAGGAGCCCCAGAAAATTGAACAGCTTCTGGAAAATTTTAACAAAACGATTGATGCGGCAAGGGATGCTGTGGATGAATTCAGTCTGGCAGATCAAATCCAATCCGCCCGCAAAGCTAAAAGGGGACTCCTGTGGGCAACGGTGATCGGTATGGCCGCCGGGATTTTTTATGCGCCCGCGTTTGTTGCCGTCGGGTTGACCGGAATGGGCGCCATATTCATGTTTATGCAGGAGAACAACCACCGCGCTCAGGAGAAAATTCAAAGAGAGTCAAACACCGATCGGCGAAATGCGGTCAAGCATCTGTATGATATGGTGCCGGATATTTTATGTGACCCCCGAAAAGATAAAAACTTGATGGCCAGAATATCGGAACCGGATGCCAGAAATATGAAGGGCGGTTTTCGCCATGATCCATACCAATCCGGCAATCTCGAAACCCCCTGCCACAAACGGGCCTACCTGGGGGCGCATGCCAAATCTCCCATCATTTATATCGATGAATTAAAAACCCTGATTAAGGTCGGATACATGGCGGAATTGCTGGAGATTATGCAAAACAAACAATATATCCTTGAAGGCGGCAGAAATACCGGCAGCGGCGCCGCCGATCGATCCGAGAATCATCTAAAAGCCGACAACATTATCGTTTCCTGCTGCAACCATGACACGCTGCAGCATCTCCAGCAGGAAGGCGAGGGTGCGTTTCTCAGCCGCATTGAAGATAAAGGCGAAATTATCCGAATGGAAAATTCGGTACCGGAAACACCTGAAACTATTCGGCAGGTCGCGCAGTATGTTAAACAGGAGATTCTCAACCTGGGTGCGGAGTTTAAGGATTCCTGGGGAGAGGTAATCGAAGCGGAAGGTTATGAAAGTGTCAGGCAGCGCAGTGAGTATATTTTTGGGAAATCGCTTCCCGCTGATTTTAAGCTGCAGGAACGCGAGTTTGACAAAAGTGCCGTTCTTGAACTGATTAAAGAACTGAGGTGCCGAGCTTCGGACGGAAAGCTCAGCAGCATTTTACGACCGATAAATGGCATTATCAAATCCGCAGAGTTTGAGGCTATTTTTGAAAATTCAGCGCTGGTTCAAGCGCGACATGTCAAAAGGGCCCTTAAAGAGCATTTGAGTTTGGAAGGTGGTCTTTCCAAAGAAGTTAGCGAGCACAAAACATATTTAAAAAAGTATATCGGCGCGATGACCGATTCCATCGGCTATGTTGTCGGTCTGGCCGTCATCCATTCAAATTCCAGCAGCCAGATGATGGGTCAACCCCTGCCGATTCATTGCCAGATTAACCTGGGGATCGAGGATAAAGTCGTTGCCCCGGGGAAAATCGGCGATATAGCTAAGGCCGCGGCTCAAAATGTCAGGGCTTCAATTAAAAAAGTGTTAAACAAAATCAGGGCCCCCTATGTCGGTTATGAAATGTACGTGGAATATATTCAGGCGCATGGCGGGGTGGAAGGCGACAGTGCATCTGTCGCCATAGATATTGCGCTGATATCGGACTTTGTAAAACAACCGGTCAATCAGCGTTACGGCGTTACCGGCTCCCTGACCGGTGACATTATTCTGGCGGTTGGCGGTGTGACCGAAAAAATTCGTTCGATCATGGATCCGGTCCTGGGCATGGAAGGCGCATGCATACCGTGGCTGAACAAACGTGACATTGAACCGTTGCTGATAAATACTGAAAGTGAATACATTCAAACGGATGACATTCCCGGAATACGGATGTACCGGGCCGCCGGGAAAAAAGAGCCGTTTGATATCTTCTTTTGCAAGACCAAATACAATGCCTATAAAATCCTGATGGGATTACAGAAAGAAGAGGTGGAAACCCTTATGGCCCAAAGGAGCAGAAGCGATCTTGAATTTATGAAGAATACAGGCAGTTCTTCGGTTCAGCAGGCCGAGTAATTGAATTAACCTTAAAGTGCCTTTGTAAAGTTTTTTCATAAAATGCAAAGAATTCACAACTAAGACTCTAATCATATTAAGTATCGGATAGCAGTCCAAATGAGAATAGAATGTTCAAATTGTCGCGGAGTCAGTACGATATCCAGCGATTTGATTGTTACCCAAAAGCGGGCATTGGAACTTTCGTGTTCCAAATGTAAAGCGGACATGCATATTCAATTGTCCCTGCCGGCGGGAAAAAAACAGGATAACCCTCAGGGGACTTCTTGCAGTGATCACTCGACTCGATTGACCTCACAGATTGTTGAAACCGAAGAAGATTCCAGAAAACTATCATTGAAAAGCAAAATATTGCGGAGTCTGGTGGAATTGCCGCCGATGCCGAATATTATTTTGAAAGCACGCGAAATTATGGAAGATCCCGGCTCGAGTCTTAAAGAGCTTGCCGCTGTCATTGAACACGACCAGGCGATTGTCGCCAGAGTTCTTGCACTGGCCAATTCCGCCTATTATGGTTTAAGTGGCATGGTGTCATCCATTCAGCATGCTTCCATATTGCTGGGGCAAAAGACGCTGGGCGAACTGATTACCATTGCCGCTTCCTCGCGGCTTTTGAGTCAAAAATTAAAGGGCTATCAACTAAACCCCGGTGATCTGTGGAAACATTCTCTGGCAGTTGCTCTGGGATCCAGAATTGTTGCCGAGAAAAGAAATGCCGAATGTGTTGAAGATGCATTTATTGCCGGCTTGCTTCATGATGCCGGCAAAATTATACTCGACCCTTATATCGTCGAGCGTGAAAAAGCGTTTAAAAAGTATTTAAAAAACGGGCAGCAGAAATTTAACGTGGCTGAAAAAGAAATTTTAGGCTTTGATCACGCCGAGGTAATGTCACGTGCCGCCCGGTTTTGGCGCTATCCTGAAACCCAATCGACCGCGATACGATATCATCATTCCCCGTTGCAATCGGGTAATTGCGAGCTGGCATTCATTGTCCATCTGGCGGACTTTGCTGCTAAAGAAGCGGGTTTTAAATCAGACGATACGTTACCATCATCATCATCTGAAATTGACCCGCAAACATTGAGCCATTTAGGGTTTCAGAAAGAAGAATTAAACCATATAATTGCCGAGATCACCGAATCCGTTGAGAAATTAGCCACCGAATTTCAATAAAAAGTCTTGCCCATCGTAACGTTTAGCGCGATGATATCAAAAACCTATCATTGCCGAAAAGGTAAGACCCCATGCCCCATTATGATTTAACTGAATTTTTAAAATTATCTTCGGTCCTTAATTATAACCTGAGCGCAGCGTCATTAAATCGTTACAACGTCATGATGTATATCATCGGCGGCAAAGCCTTGGATCGGGGTGTTTCGAAAGACAGGCAAAAAAAAGGCATTTTGATGGATGCGCTGGGTTATCTTTTCAGCGCCTACCATCAGAAGAGACGACATCTGGGGCCCATGGCCGTGTTGCACCCGTTGCGGGCAACGGCGCTATTTGCACGCAATCAAGAACGGTTGAACTTGATCGGTCTGCTGAGCGTTCTGTTTCACGATATTATGGAAGATATCAATCCGTATGATTTTGATATCAATCAGTGGATCGATATGGAGGGCAGACTTTACAACCTGCTGGAGCGCTTGGGTGATGAAGATGAGTCAAAACTGCTGAGCAATATCGTTGCATTAACGCGAATCGAAAGGGAATCCTATTACCAATATATCGGTCGAATGCTTGAAAACGCCGGCCATGCCCCACAGCTGGTACATGTGAAATTGGCCGACCGCTTGGACAACACGCTGGATATGCGAATTGACCTTGAAGATCCGCTGGCAGGCATAGATTTTTTTCAAAATATTTTTCAGTTGTTGTTTGTCAATAATTATCGCGGGTACAAACCTGCAAATCACCATCCGCCGACTTCAGCCATGAACGGCGCCCGCAGGCTGTATCAGCTTTTTAAAAATACCGTCTTACTGTCCTTGATCCGTCAACATAAATCCATCCACAGCGATCGTGCCTTAAGCGTTCTTTTTGAAGCCGTCTGTGATGCCAGTTTGAAAGAGGCTCAAAGAACCTTAATTCATTTGATCGGGTTCCACCTCAAGGATACGGCCGATCAGCGCAAACTGCTCCTGGAGGCCATGGCATATTGTTTCAGCGGCCGAATTGATCTGGTCACCAAGCCGGATCGCAGTCAATTGCTGGATGGCCTGTTTTCAACCTATTTTGCCCCTAATTCCAAAAAAGTTCTCCAGCGGCAACTCGATATTTTATATCAAAACAAACAGCTGATGATGCAAGCCTCCATCGCCTTTGTGGTGATATTTTTACATTTCTTAAATGATTCCAAATATTATGTTCATGGGATCAGTTCAGAAGGAATCGAGCCGAAGTAAGTCGTTTGACGGAGGACAGAAGACAGATGTCAGAGGACAGAGGTCAGAAAACAGAAGACAGAGGACAGAGGTCAGAAGACAGAGGTCAGATGACAGAGGACAGAGGTCAGAAGACAGAGAACGGAGGACGGAGCATAGAATACAGATTGCCGAAAACCGTCTAATGGCCCGGAAGCCTGTTCCTGCTCCAGTATCTGATATCTGTCATCTGACTTCTGTTTTCTGTAGACTGATGCCTAGATTGCCAGATCACCCGGCACCTTTTTGTCAAAATCGGTCAACCGCATGGCCATGAGGTGATCGACAATTTCAAAATCTTTGAAAGCTAAATCCGGCTGTTTCGGATTTGAAAGCACAGAGTCACGACTCTTGTAGGCCGCTATGTATTCCGGGTCGATCTCAAGGGAGCGGTCAAAATCCTGAAAAGCCCGGGCGTGTTGTCCCAATTTTTCATAAGCGAATCCGCGCAGGTGATAGGCGCGAGCATATGTCGACTTCAGCTTGATTGCCAGATTAAAGTCACCGATCGCGTCATGTGCCCTCCCCAATTTTAGGCTGGCAGCACCCCGACACACGAAAAACAGTGCCAGGCTTGGGTCGTATTTTATTGCCCGCGAAAACAGATCAACGCTTGTCTTGAAATCTTTTTTGATATAAGCGGCGACACCTTCATCAAACATCTTTCTGGCTGCATATTTATTGGCCACGTTGCTTACCTCCGATCATAAAGCCTCGATTGCTTTTTATTTTTGATTGTGGCGCCAAAACGGCGCAATCAATTTCAAATCCGGAAAGCGATTGAAATTAATCATGATTTCATGCATTCCCTCTTGGAAATATAAGCTATTCACTTATAGAAAGATGTCAACAAAGAGTCGGGACGGGTCAGAATTTGCAGATTGAAAAAGGTTGACAAGCATTATTACTTCTTGTAGTTTATGTAGTCGATTGTCGACAATCGACACTGTATCCAATTTTAGAATCAGAAGCCATCGCAAAAAGAAGCCCGCATGGATACGATGCGTCGCAAACAAAAGTGAATGGGTATGGATATGCAAACGCAACAGCCCCTGAACGAATTTATTGAGAAACACCGTGCGCCGGAGCAATATAACGACCTACCCTTAAAAGGCGTACGGATCATTGATATGGCGACCGTCATGGCGGCTCCCTATGCCGCCACAATTTTAGGTGATTATGGCGCGGAGGTCATCAAGGTGGAAAATCCCGCCAACCCGGACGCAATCCGTTCCTGGGGGGTTATCGAACAAAAGGATATTCACCCGTTTTGGGCGGTGTTCGGGCGTAACAAATTCCCGGTGACGCTCAATCTCAAACAGCCGGAAGGCAAGGAGATTTTCATGCGTCTGATCCGCAGCGCCGACGTCTTGATTGAAAACATGCGCCCGGGAGCCATGGAAAAACTCGGTATCAGCAGGATGGATTTGTTACAAGCAAATCCCGGCCTGATCATCGGAACCGTTTCCGGCTATGGGCAAACCGGCCCCTATTCCGGACGGCCCGGCTTTGGGACACTGGCCGAAGGGTTCAGCGGGTTTACTTATCTGAACGCCCAGCCCGACGGTCCCCCTACGAATGCCCCGATGGCTTTGGCTGATTTCATCACCGGCGTTCATTTGGGGCTGGCCGTGCTGATTGCCTTGCGTCAGCAGAAGCGCGGTGAATACGGCGGCCAGCGGATCGACATTTCACTGTATGAGCCCTTATTCAACTGGCTGGGGGCTGATTTTCTGACCTCTCAGTTAACCGGCGAGATCCCGCAACCCAAGGGGAACGAACTGAGCTATGTGGTGCCGCGTAACAATTATCGCACCAAAGACGGTCGCTGGGTGACCCTGTCAGGTGCTGCCCAAAAGCCGTTTGAGCGTCTGATGGAACTTGTCGGCCATCCGGAAATGAATGCCGATCCGCATTTTAAAACCAATCAAGAGCGTATCAAAGATCCCAATCGCCGTGTCATCAACCAGGTTATTTCCGAATGGGTCGGCAGCCGGAATCTGCAAGAGGTCATCGACACCTGTGAAAGACTCGGAATCACCATAGGGCCGATTGCCAACATGCAGGACATCGGGGAAAATGATCACTATCGCGCCCGTGAATCCATCCTGAAAATTCAGGACCCCGTGACCGGTGAGGTGCTACAGATTCCCAACATGTCCTTTCGATTGCTTGGCACGCCGGGCCGCATCCGGTTTGCGGGCTTGCCGCTAGGTTCCGCTAACGAGGCTATCTATGGGGATCTGCTCGGTTACGACAAAGCGGCCATTGCAGAATTTAAGAAAAACGGTGTGATCTAGAGCGTTTGTCAGCATAACGTTCCGATAGCGGTAGTTTGTTGTGTCTTCTCAGGGTTGTCGATAACGTCCAATATGACCTGATCCAAACGCTCTAACTCCACTGTGCGCAATGCAGGAGATCAAGGTCACATAAAATACGAATTGAATCAGGGTTTCGAATACGGAGACACCGTCAATGTCGCAAACCAGCTATGACGTGCTGATCGTCGGCGGCGGAATCATGGGGTCCGCTACCGCATATAATCTCCTAAAATGTGATCCCGGTCTTAAGGTCGCGGTGGTGGAAAGAGATAGTTCATATGAGAAATCCTCGACCACGCTGTCTTTGGCGAACCTGCGAACGGTGGCTTTCAGTTTGAAAGAAAACTATCTGCTCTCCAAACAAACCTTTAAAATACTGGAAACCTTTGAAGAAGAGATGACCGTCGGGGATCTGAAACCCAAACTTTATTTCCGCGCAGAGGGCAACCTTTTCTTAACCGATGCGGACGGTCTCACTGAGGCCCGGGCTATTTTTGATATGCACCGGCGCCTGGGCTCCGATGCCCTGTGGCTGGAACCCGAAGATATCAAAGACCGCTGGCCGCTGATAAATATCGTCGGAATTGCTTCCGGCACCTTCGGACCGAACGACGGCCACCTGGATCCTTACGCGCTGCTAATGGCCTACAAACGAAAAGCCAAAGCGCTGGGGGCCACTTACTTTGAAGACGAGGTGATCACCCTTTTCACGGAAGGCAAGCGACTCACCGGCGCCGTGCTGGTTTCCAGCACCAAACTTTGCGCCGACATTACCATCAATTGTGCGGGCGCTAGAGCCGCTGAAATCGCCAAAACAGCGGGTGTCGATATTCCCGTGATTCCGGTGCGGCGTCAGGTCTTCGCATTGGACACCAAAGTTAAACCCAAGCACCCGCTGCCGTTGGTCTTTCATCCCTCCGGTCTTTATCTGAGATCGGAAACAGGCGGGCTATTACTGGTGGGCAAGTCCCTGGAAGAAGATCCGGTCGGTATTGACTTCAACTGGGAGCGGGAACGCTTTATGGAAATTCTGTGGCCCGAGCTGGCAGAATTTATCCCGGCGTTCGATGAGCTGAAGCTCGTGCGGGGCTGGGCCGGCCTGTATGCGGTCAACACCTTGGACCATAATGCCATTATTGGGCCCTGGCCCGAGTTGCAAGGTTTTTACCTATGCAATGGATTCTCCGGCCACGGCATGATGCAGGGGCCGGCGGTCGGTCAATATTTAGCCGAAGTGATCACCGGTCAACCGCCGACAATGGATCTTTCAGTATTTTCACCGGAACGTATCTTAAATAACTGTCCGATCAGCGAGAGTGGATGTTTTTGACTCGCCGGCCGGCTTTTGCGGACAGCGGCGGGATTTAAACGGTTTGATCCACCCCAGGGATTGAGCCACGGTAACGCTAAACGCGCGGAAACAAGAGCATGCCAGTTAATGATCGTTATGAAATTCGTATCGCCGGATTCGGCGGCCAGGGCGTGGTGACCATCGGCAAAATTCTGGGCACCGCTTTCTCGGTGTTTGCAGGCATCAATTCGGTCAACACGCAGTCCTACGGCCCGGAATCCCGCGGCGGTGCGTGCCGATCGGAAGTGGTGGTTTCCCAGGGCGAGATCAACTATCCTTACGTGCGTCATGCGGATGTATTGATCGCACTATCGCAGGTGGCGTTGGATACCTATCTCGTCGACCTGAAGGAAAGCGGTACTCTGATGCTCGATCCCGGCAGCGTGCAGACCGTAACGGATGCGGATCACTTCCGTATAATTAAGGTTCCGGTAGCGGCCATAGCCCATGAAACGGGCGGCTTAAAATTCCAAAATATTGTTGCCCTGGGCGCTTTGCATGCCGTCATCGCTGATCTCATCAGTGAAGACGCGCTCAAGGATGCCATTCAGGCGACGGTTCCACCTGATACCCTGGTACCCAACCTGGCCGCCTTTGATAAAGGCAAGCAGTATAGAACTTAGTTCGCTTCGCTCACGATTGGAATAATGGAATGTTGGAATTGTGGAATGATGGGTTTAAAAAAAACAAAACGCAAAGCGCAAATTTTTGCATTGCTTTTGTTGTTTTGATGGCGTATTTTAGGGTAAAAACAGAAAACAAATGTTTGGTGTTGGTCATACAAAATGTAGATCCCACATTTTTTGTAGAATCGGCCGTTTTCCGCTTTCCATACCCACTATTCCAACATTCCACTATTCCATCATTCCATGCGGCATACCAACAAGGTGACCGCAAAAGCACTGTAATTCCAATTGATTATATAATTTCCGAGACGTTTAATTATCACCTGAAACGCTGACCCAAAAGAAGGTCGCATGCCCATATCCGGCTCAAAACATCTTATTCAGCCCGGCAATTATTATCTGCAGGGCGCCCAGGCGTGCGCCGAAGGTGCCATGCTGGCGGGCTGCCGCGTATACGCCGGCTATCCGATCACCCCGGCCACTGAGATCATGGAGCACTTTGCCAGGCGACTGCCGCAGTTAGACGGACGCGCCATCCAAATGGAGGATGAGATCGCATCCGCCAGCGTGCTGCTGGGGGCATCTTGGGCGGGGACCAAAGCAATGACCGCCACTTCCAGTCCGGGATTTTCTCTCATGCAGGAAGTCATATCCTTCGCCATCATGACCGAAACTCCTCTGGTGATTGTGGATGTGCAGCGACCCGGCCCTGGCCAGGGATACATCACCACCAGCCAGGAGGACGTCATGCAGGCCCGTTGGGGGCATCACGGCGAGGGCTCGATTATTGCGCTTTCGCCGGCTTCCGTACAGGATATGTTTGATTTGACCATTGAAGCGTTCAATCTGGCCGAGCGCTGGCGCACACCGGTTTTGATCATGGCCGAGGAAACCGTGGCGCATATGCGCGAACCCCTCGTGATTCCACCACACGCAGAAATCACAGTCGTCGATCGGGTTAAACCGCAGGACCAGGGCATTGCGCCGCAGGACTACCTGCCTTACGGCCATGCAGAAGTTCCTCCCATGGCGATTTGGGGAGAGGGCTACAATATCAATCACGTCAGCCTGGTGCATTACGAAGACGGCACCGTCACCCGTTACAATGCCCGAACCCACTTCGAAAACGTTTCGCGTATTCGTCAAAAAATTGAAAACCATATCGATGAAATCACGAAAGTGGACGCCCGTTTTATCGACGATTGCCGTCATTTACTGATCTGCTACGGATCGGTGAGCCGCACCGCAGTGGAAGCGGTTCTGGAAGCTCGCGAGCGCTATGGGCTCAATATTGGTTTTATCCGCCTGAAGACTTTGTGGCCCTTTGCAGAAGCCCGGCTGAGGGCGCTGGTGCCCGAGGTGGAAACCATTTTTGTTCCGGAAATGAACCTGGGGATGATGGTACACCCGATTACTGAAGCGCTGCGGGACCGCTGCAGCAATATCATATCGATACCGAGCCTGGGTTGTCTGCACACGCCGGATCAGATTCTGGCCCGAATTCGTGAGGAACTGACATGAGCACCAGCGCACATCCAATGTTGAAATATTTAAAGACCCAGGCGCCGACCGGTCCGCGTCTGCCACTTATCCTGTGCCCGGGTTGCGGTGCCGGCCAGGTGCTGAATTACACGTTGCATGCAGTCGATCGCATCCTTGAAGAAGACAACTGGCCCAAAGAACATTTCGTCTTCATCTCCGGTGTGGGCTGCTCGTCACGGCTCACCAGCCATTATCTGCAGTTCGACTCCGGTTGGACCCTTCACGGCAGATCGCTGGCGATTGCCACCGGTGCCCTTCTGGCCAACCCTCGATTGAAGATCATTGTCTTTACGGGCGACGGCGACGCAGCCGCCATTGGTGGCAATCACTTTATCCATGCCTGTCGGCGCAACCTGAATATGACGATCATATGCATTAACAACGGGCTGTATGGTATGACCGGCGGACAGGTGGCACCTACCACCGAGCTTGGGGAGGCGACCCCGACAACACCCCACGGCAACGTGGAAGACCCATTTGATCTTTGCCGCCTGGCTGAAACCGCCGGTGCCCCCTATGTGGCCCGCTGGACCACGGCCCATCCCCGGCAGGCCATCAAGACCATTACAAAAGGAATTCGCAAGAACGGCACGGCTTTCATCGAAATCCTGTCTCAATGTCCGGTTCACAAAAAAACAGCTCCGGTGGAGCTCTTTCGGCGGCTGCGCGAGATCACCGTGTCTAAAAAAGATACGGATGCCATTGCGGCGGGTAAAATTGCGGTAGGCGAATTCTGCAATCTGGAAAAATCTGACTGGATCGCGCGTTACCAGCAGATCATCGAAAACGCACGATCACCTGAGGCGGATTAATGTACACCTTTTGTTTAAATCCATCTTATTGCAAAGGCTGTGGCATCTGCATCGACGTGTGCCCCAAAGGCGCTATCAAATCCTGCGGCCGGATAGATGCCAAAGGCCATGAGTTGCCGGAGGAGCACGACATGACGCGCTGCACCGGATGTAAACTGTGTGAAATCGTATGCCCTGATTTCGCCATCGCCATTGCATCAGAAGAAAGCGCGGAGGAGGTCCCAAATGAAGAAAAATAAAATCAATGACTCTCCCTTTGCGACCCTGCACCACATATCGATCGTCGTAAAGGACATCGCAAAGGCCACCCAATTTTACGAGTCCATCGGCATCGGACCCTTTACCGAATACCCGCCCATGCGTGAATATGTGAAGATCAAAGTGCCGGATGAAGAGGGGTTCTATAATTTAAAAATCCGCTGTGCGCAGATCGGTCCCGTACAGCTGCAGCTCATACAGCCCGGAGCGGGTGACAGTCTTTACAAAGCACATCTGGCAGAAAAAGGTGAAGGGGTCTATCACCTGGGGTTTGAGGTGGATAGCATCGATAAGGCTGAACAGCAGGTGCGCAATTTGGGTCTTGAAATCATCAGTAGCGGTCGTAGAGAAAACAGCAGCGGATTTGCTTATCTGGCAACCGTCGACCCGGGCGGGGTGACCCTGTTGGTGAGGCAGAGCGCGTTGCCATAAATGATCATGTCGAATTTGAATTCAGATACATGACCGGCGCTAAGTCAATGCCAGATGCCCATAATGCTGGAATTGGAGATCTGCTTTATGGCTGAAGCAAGTATTGCCGAACAGTTTGGCGCCTTTATCGAAACCTTCGATTATCCGGATCTTTCAGAGATCCAGGTCCAAAAGATCAAGTGGTACTTCTTGGACTGGTTGGCTTCGGCCATCGCCGGCAAAAACGAAAAGCCGGTACGGATCATTCTCGATCTGATCGGCCAAATGGGCGGTGCCCCCGAGGCGACCGTAATCGCCGACAACACGCCAAATACAGCACTGTGGGCCGCTTTAGCAAATGGAGCCGCCTCGCATGCGGTGGAGATGGACGACCTGCACCGTGAATCTATTTTTCATCCGGCGGCTGCCATTATTCCTGCGGTTTTTGCGGCCGCTGAACGCCAGCAGGCATCCGGACGGGAGTTAATCACCGCAATTGCCGCCGGCTACGAAATCGGCATTCGGGTGGCCCTGGCGGCCGGCACCGGCCACTACCGTCACTGGCACACGACGGCGACCTGCGGGACTTTCGGCGCAACCGCCGGGGCCGCTAAAATCATGGGGTTAAATCAAGTTCAAATTGCCGCCGCCCTCGGATCGGCCGGCACCCAGGCAGCGGGTTTGTGGGAATTTCTAGTCGAAAACACGATGAGCAAACAGCTGCACACCGCCAAGGCGGCTTTCAACGGCCTGCTGTCTGCTCTGCTGGCGGCCGGCGGGTTTACCGGCGCCAAGCGAATTCTCGAAGGCGAAAAAGGATTTTTCAAAGCCACCGCCGAGGGCTTTCAGGCCGCACGATGCCTGGAGGGTCTTGGAGCGATATTTCATTTCGAGCGCAACTCCCTGAAGCAGCATGCTTCTTGCGGCCACACCCATTCGGCTATTGATGCGGTTCTGGAGGCCACCCGCGGACGGCGCTTGCAAGCCAACGAGGTTAAAACCGTCAACGTCAGGGTCTATCAAGGGGCACTGGATCTGCTGGGTGAGGTTGATCCAAGCTCACCCTACCTGGCTAAATTCTGTCTGCCATACTGCATTGCCACGGCCATCCGGTTCGGGCAGGCCGACCTGGCCGATTTTACGAATGATCGGCTGCAAAATGACGATCTGGCCAAATTGATGACCCGCATTCACATTGAAAGTGATCCGGCGCTCGATGCCCTATATCCCCGTAAATGGCCGGCACGTGTGGAGATTGTTACCACAGACGATACCCGCCTGGCCGGGGCGGTAGACGTTCCAAAGGGGGACCCGGAAAATTTTCCCACAGATACCGAAATTATTGACAAGTTCAAAAACCTCACCAAAGCGCTGATCTCAAGTGACGCTGCCAATAAGATTGTATCAGCGGTAGTACGGCTGGAAGATGTCAAAGATGTATGCAAGATCCTGAACGCAGTCTAAAAACGAATACCGAGCGATAGAAACAATGCAAAAAAAACCATCAACTGAAGTCGGGGCGCCCATGCGCAGCATATTGTTTGTGCCTGCCAATCGGCCGGATCGCATCGACAAAGCAGTTCAGACAGCGGCTGATCTTGTTATGGTGGACCTGGAAGATACCATCCCTCTGTCTCAAAAAGCCGATGCCCGCGAAGCGGTGCGTGCCAAGGTCATGGCACATGCCGCCCGCCGACTTTTTGTGCGCATCAATGGACTGGGAACCGGGCTGTGCCGGAAAGATATCGATGCGGTTGCTGTAGCTGAGCTACAGGGCATCATGCTACCCAAGGTCGAAACACCGGATCATCTTCGCGAAATCCACCTTCGACTGCTGGCCGCCGAAAAGACGCTTGCAAAAGCCCCCGGCTCGATAGCGCTGCTGGTGTTAATCGAATCCGTTCTTGGCGTGCATAATGTGTTTGACATCCTTGCACAAAAATTAGCGCCCGCCCGCCACATGATCGCGGCTTTCGGTGCAGCTGATTTCGGGCTCGATCTGGGTATCGATATCACCCTGGAGGGAACCGAGCTTATTGTACCACGCTGCCAAATTGCCTGGGCCAGCCGCATTGCTGAGCTGGAGCCGCCCATCGACACGCCTTTTATGATCGATCTAAAGGACATCGCTGCTTTAAAATCTGATGCGGCGCGTGCCAAGCAACTCGGCTATCAGGGCAAGCTGTGCATTCATCCCGCGCAAATCGGTCCATGCAACGAGATCTTCAGTCCCAGCGCGCAGGAAATTAATTTTGCGCGGCAGGTCCAAAAAGCGTTTGACGAAAGCACCCAAAAGGGGGTCGCTGTTTTGCAGGTGAACGGTAAATTTATTGACAAACCGATTGTCGAGCGCTGCCGCAGATTGCTGCAACTGGCAGCGCGCATGGGTCAGGAGTAATATGTGCCGGTTCAAATCGTTGCATTCGTTTGAGCAGACCCATCTCCCGTAGGCGAGGAATTTCTCATGATATCTTTTTCCGAACGCGTGAAAAGCCTTGATTTCAAACCGGCCGTGCTGGTCGAAAAATTGTCTGAAACGCTGACCGAGGCCATTGTCGAAGGGGTCTTCAAAGGCGGTGACAAACTGATTGAAGCCGATCTGCAAGCGCAATTTGGCATTAGCCGCTCGCCCATCAGAGAAACCTTTCGGGTTCTGGAGAAAAAGGGGTTGGTTGAAATCATTCCCCGTCGCGGAACATTCGTAAAGTTGATCTCAAAGCGCGATATCGAAGAACACTTTCCAGTACGGTCGGTACTCGAAGGACTCGCTGCCAAGGAGGCCTTTGATCGTATCTCTGCCCGGGAGATCGAAGAAATGAGCAGCTGTCTGAATAAGATGAAGAAAGCCGTCGCGAAAAACGAGGCCTTGGACTATTTCAAGGCCCATTTTCGTTTTCATGAGATTTTTATCCAGGCCTCAGGTAACCAGTTGCTGATCGACATGCTGCAAAACTTGCGGATGCACATGCTGTGGTATCGATTTTCCTATCGATATTATAAAGAGGATTTCAGCGCGTCTTACCGGGTGCACGAAAAAATGCTGGCACTTTATAAGGATCGCCATACGGACCCGGAAGCCCTTGGGCACCTGGCCAAGGAGCATATCGAAGTCGCAGTGGAGAAATTTGTCAGCTATTTGGAAGATAAAAATAACCGGGGTTAGGTGCCCACGGCGCTGTCAGAGGAGATCATTGTGGAATCGGACACCATTGAGCACCCACCGCCATCCGGCTTAAGCCGGATGCTGCTTAAATTGCCGCTGGTTGCCCATTACCGGCGCGTTCGCGGTTTGTCTTATGTCATCTGCTGGCTGCATCGCTTGACAGGTGTCGCCCTGGTCGGCTTTTGCTTCTTGCACGTGCTCACCCTGCAAAGTCTGAAAAATCCGGCCGTGTATGACGCCAAGATGCGCATCTTCAGCCAGCCTCTGTTCACCGCCCTGGAGTGGGGCTTGTCGTTTCCGGTAATGTTTCACGTGCTGAATGGCGGGCGGCTGATGGATCCCCGCGAAGCGGCCAACGCTGAGCGCTTGAAAACGCTGTTCAGTGATCAGGGCGTCTACCGCTGCCACACTTCCAAAGCCTGTTCGCACGTCTGCCCCAAGAATATCGATGTGGCCCATTTCATCGCGCTGGTCAAGCAGGGCAAGTTTGCGCCGGCCTAAATTTTGATAAACGTTTAAAAACATTAGAGCAGACCGCTCGAATCGGACAAGCTTTTACGGAAAACAAAATATTATCAGGGGACGTGTTACCTATCAGGTAATCTGAACAGTTACAGCATGTTCTCGAACCCCATTGTTCCCATAACCTAAAACATTCCACTTTGCGTTCATCGGTTGCTGATGCCCCTCTATATCCGTTGCACGCGACATAAGGGTATAATAGCCTTTCTCTTCTACCTCCCATACATGTTGCCATTGCCGCCATGCAAACAACTCATGAGGACCGATAAATTCAACTGTATTCCAGGTTTTACCATTGTCAATCGATACTTCAACGCTTTCAATATCCGTTTCACCGCCATAGGCGGCCCCCAGCACGGTGATGCTTCCTGCCGGCAGACTATCCCCATCTACAGGCTGAGTAATGATTGACTTTAAATTAAGGCCGGTTACGACCTCTCCGGTCTGAGGCTCCCGTCCATTCTGATATATTCGGTAGACCTGATCCATAAAAAATCCTTCAAACGGCCGTTCCAAGACCGTAATGTGAGCCAGCCACTTGACACAATTGGCACCGGTCCAACCGAGAGCTAATGCCCGCAAAGGATATCCATGCTTAAGCGGTAAGGGTTCACCGTTCATTTCATAGGCAAGAAGAGTTGAAGAGATGGCCTTCTTTAATGGAATACTGCGAATAAACTTAATTTGCGCGGAACCAAGCGGTTTATCCAGGCCTTCAAAGGCAACATGCCGCGCATTGTCTTTCAGCCCCGCTTTGTTTAACACGTCCTTAAGCCAAATCCCGCCCCAGACGGCATTTCCGACGCCTCCGATGGTCCAGGGATTCCCCCTGGCTTTATTTTCTAAAAGTGATCGGCTGTTTCCTGAACATTCCAGAGTGTTGGCAACAATGGCTTTCGGCATACGGTAGATCTGATCGAAACTGAATCTAAGAGGCCGATCCACCTCCCCTTCGATCGCCAGCTCCCAATCAGCCAGTGCAATTGGTTTTTGCGGGATTTCACCCTGGTTGCGATCAAAAAAGACCGAATTGGCCGTAATCCATGAGCGCAGGTATTCATTCGGTGTCTCTGCGTTTAGCGGCTTTTCGCTCATAACGCGCATTTTCTCTTTCACTCGAATCTCCTTATTTTCATCAAATTCAATGCTCTTATCTTTTCCCATGCATGGTTCTCCATGACAACGCGGGCCTGTTTCTCGAAGTTGGCGTCCGTCTCCTGTTTGCTCAAGAAAATCGGCATGGAGGTATCCCGCAAACTCGGGCTCCTCCAGCAAGCTTCGGTAAAGGGCAAGGGTCAAATCCTTCAGTTCGCACTGTTCCACGTCCAGACAGATGTGCGCCTGTTCGCTGCACCGGCAATTCGAAATCTTTCCGCATCTCTTTCACTCTTCTCGGTCGACCTCCTGTAGGTCCAAATGTCGTCACTCCCAACCTCTTAGTACGCTTGTTACTGCTGGCGCGATCCCTGTCAAAGCACACTTATCTATATAACCAACTCTAATCAGCGTTGAGTATCAAAGTGAGAATTTGATGCGGAATACAACTCTTTGCGTCAGCGGTCTCATCTGATCAAAGTGAGGAAATGGGATTTGTCTGCCTTAACGGGGTGGGAATTCTTCAACCCTGATCAGTAGTCGATGCCAGGTTGAGGTTCGATATCCTGCTGGTAAGCATGCTTCACTTCAAGTATCTCACTTGCCGTATCTGCCAATTTAATTACCTCAGGATGCGCGTCCCTTCCCGTAAGCACAAGATGCATCTCAGGAGGTTTTTTGTGGATGATCTCAAGGACCTGCTGGAGATCTACGAGTTTGAGGTGCAAAGCGTTATTGATCTCATCCAGGATAAGGATGCCGAACTGTCCTGATTGCATCTTTTCGTGAGTCAGCTCGATAGCATCCTGGGCGTTCTTCCTGTGTTCTCTGTACGGATAGGGATTTCCTTGGATACCACAAAAACCCTTCCCCGTTGAGGTCATCTCCACCGGGCAATTCATCTTCCTAATTCCATCCCATTCCCCCGCATATATGTCCCCCTTCATAAACTGAATGATGCAAGTCGGGATGTTGTGCCCACAGGCCCTGACCGCAATCCCGAGCGCGGTTGTAGTTTTTCCCTTCCCGTGACCGGTAATCACAACAACCAGTCCCTTTTTCTTTTCGGGTTCCAACCGGGTAATTTTGACCATTCCATTGCCTCGCTGAGAATAAATATCCATTATTTTAAATTATCATGAAAGTAATCTTAATCACTATATTGGCCAATGACAACCCGGTCAATGAGGAGGTGCGGCATATTATGAACCGGAATATATCATTGTAAATTCCATCAACTAATAGAACGAATTTCGACTTGCCTAATACTGTATGTTTTCGTGCCTTTATCGAATCTATGATGGAATGACAAAAATTTGAGATTAGCGAACGGAAGGTGTATTTTTACAGAAGGTTAGATTGATAGCCGGAATCTACAATTCAGCCAAAATGTGGATTGCGCAGTCTAATATATAATCTTGGAGAAACTGAATTAGCGATTATTACACTTGTGATATAAAATGAGTATCAAAAGTATTTTGAGGATTCAAAAGTACCGATTATGTTGGAGATAAGTCAGGTTTCAGCAACGATAGTGAAACCACAATATCTGGTATAGTGAGCATAATAAAAGAAGCGCTGAAGATTACCAATGATATTGTTGACAAACTCAGGGCTTACGGATGTTTTGCATAGGATAATTATAAGCGATTTTACATTAAAAACTGGAAAATAAAAAGTGGCCCAATAATTTTGAACCACTCTTATTTCTATCCTCTGTTAGATTCATTTTAGCAAATCGCTTAACTTTCCAACACAGGCGCCGGCTACGCCGGACTTAGAAGTGTCATCACCGGCCATAACCGACCATTTGCCTTTTTCTTTAATATAAGTATCCCTCCGCCAGTCATCTTCCTTCTTGAGCGCGGCCAAATTCTTCTCAAAATTGGGATCAGCCTTAAAATTGTTGGCGCATATCTCTGCCGCCAGCGGCAGCACGGCCTCATCAATCCTCTCTTGAGCAGTTCCGCCCGTAACCCATCCACCCCAAGCGAAGCCAATAATCATTGTTAAAATCGCACCACCAATAGCACCATACAATAACGGCTTTATCATTTCTTTAATTTTAGATTCCGGCATTAAGTATCTCCTTTCGGTTAAGAATTAAGTTCACGGTGAAACAAGACATACACACACGAGTGGTGTGGGTCCTGTCAAGAGCTTTCCATGTTGTCAATTTTCAGCTTGATACAACCTAAACGGTAGCTCTGGTTGCAGACATCTTTAATACGGCTGACAATTTTGCCGGCTAAAAACTCAATACCGTTTTTGTCCTTCTTCCAGCAAAAGTTTGTCAGTGTTGTCGAGTCCATAATTCTTCCCCCAAATTACCCAGACCGATTTTCTGCAACGGTGACAAAAATAAATTCTCGTGTCAAGAGACAATTATTCTTGGCCAGATCAGGATTAAATCTGTGGTAGATGAGACTGCCGATTAGCGCACCTTTTGTGGCAATGCGTTTATGGCAGTCGCCTTTTTCTTAGACATGGCGGGTCCCCACTTGTGCGGCAAATAATGCAAATTTCAGCTCTGTCAGAAATTATTTGCCGTAGACATCAACATATTGTGGTTGGAGCTTAGGGCAAAAAATGTAATGTATATTGAGAATATCACTAAATCGGGAAACTTGTGATATCATCCCCATTTTTAATGATATCAAAACATTTTTTCAGACAAAGAGCTTCGTCGTTTCTCGCATCAATCGCCCGATCGGCAATTTGCGGGGGCATGACCTTTCAGCCTCTCTGAAATCCAGTTGAGTCAAAAGCTCTCTTGTCTGTGTCGGCAAAGTTTCGAAGGTGGATTGTGCCAACCCGAAATCCTGGTAGGAATGGAAGTACATGAGGCAGCGCATGACATCGCCGATCGGCACCCTTTTGGGCAGCACTTCTGAACAGAGACGTTCGCATCCGGCGCAATAGTCGCCGCTGGTTTCCTTGGCATATTGGGCCAGCAAGGAATGATCTGACTTTGACAGGCGGGTTTGTTCCACTGCCGCCACCGCATTTGTGGCCATAATGGTGAGGTTGGGCATTTGCGAACAAATGCTGGCGATACGCTTATCTTGCCAAACAGCCATGAGCTTTGCTTGATTGTCCGAAAATCCTTTTTGCATAAAACGGTCCGCCATTTTAATCTCAGACTCACTGTCCCTTTTGACCGGGCCGCCACCCTGGGTCTTCATGGCCGTAAGACCGATACCGGCTCGGTAACAGGCCTGAACAGCATCTTTCATGCGAGGCTCATGCATCAGACGATAATTATAAGTAAACATGATGCCGTCTATCCATGGAAGCTTGGCTGCTCCTTCGAGGCACTCTTCCATGTTGGAATGTGTGCTGAAGCCGAATAACTTTATCTTGCCGGCCTTTTTCATGGCTTGTGCCCAAGATTTTAGACTGGAATCCATCTCACTTATGCCACGTATTCCATGGACGAAGAATAGGTCCACATAATCAGTGTGCAGCCTTTTGAGACACGCCTCCAGCCGAGGAGTAAAATCGCCACCTCTTCTCTTGGAAAGTTTGGTTACCAGAAAAACTTGCTCCCGGGTATGGGGGTTGCGGGCGAACCAGCGACCGATGCCCTCTTCGCTGCGGCCCCTGCCATAGCCCTCCGCTGTATCCCAGTAATTGATCCCCCAATCAAGCGCCTTTGCGAGCGCCAACCGATTGTTCAGAATGTCGAACATCCCTCCCAATGAAAGGGTGGAGATCATTGTGTCCGAACGACCAAAGGGTCTGCGGGGCACGGGCGCCTTGGGAATAGTGATTTGGGCCGAGGTCTGGCTGGGCCGCCAGAAAGAGGAACCACCCACTGTGGCCCCCAGTCCGATGGCTGCAGTTTTTTTGAAAAAGTTGCGGCGATTGAGCTTTCCACATTTATCTCTATGGGACGACATGATTCATTCCTCCTTAGATATGGGCTACTTGGTTTTGGCAGCCGAACCCAGCCAGCGACCCGAGCTAAGGTCGAAAACCGGCTGGAATTTGTATCTGTCCATGATCATGGCCTCAGGGGGCTCTAATCTGATATCTCCTTTCTCTATCAAGAAACGAATCTCAGCTTTAATTCTAAGGCCTTGGCTAAGGGCGCGCTCAAGCATACTTTGGGTTTTTCCGTAATAACCCTCGGCCTTTCTCCCATGATAGGCGCGCCTGGCGTCGTACCACTCCTTGGCGTTTTCATAGGGCAGTACCACAAAAACCCAATATTCCGTGCGCTCTGGTGAAACAGCCTCCAGAAACAACGAATATTCAGGGGTCGTTCCGTCTGCCGAGGCCTGCTCGAGGCGCTTTAATTCCAGATCCTCGATCAACCATGTTGTTTTTTTCCCCATAGCCCGAACGAAATCCTGCACCGGCCCGAAAACGTAGCCTGGATTCCTTTCCCGTGCAATGAAGTTCCCTTCTAAAAACCAGGCGGGAGGAGCATAGGCCAGGAGCCCGTTCTGTTGTCTAAACGACTGGGCGGACTCCCCAGTATCAGCCGTAGGAGTGATAATCAGGCTGGCCAGCATGAGTATGGATGCCGCCAGACACCATTTTCTTAGCCTTTTCAACATAATCGTATCTCTTTTCTTCGTCAAAAGGTTGGTTTTGAGCCCGGGTCTGCAAGGGATATGATCAGAGAATCGCCTCCTATCGTTAGTTGCCATTCTTGTCGATCGGACAGAAAGGCTTCTGTCTTTCAAAAGAATTGATCTCCCCCAACTTACCAAATTAAACGGTCATAGACGCATGAGAGCAATAGATTCTTATTGAAGGATATTTGCCTCAGTGCACGGGGTAACATACCAAAATTGCATCGTGGATTTCAAGCCATAGTCCTTATTCGAAAACATTGAGGCAGACACAAATTCTTGTGCTTCTCCTCTTTGTCCTTAAGCTTCGGGTTTCTTACCGGTATACAAGCTTGACGTCAGGTTGCGATATATTGAGATAATCAAAGAAACACCATAACCTATGATATCATGCGGTTTTTAACGATATCACAACAATTTTGGGACTTCAAAAACATTTGATACGTTGGAGAGATCTTCAATTTTGAGGTTTGAAAATATTTAAGATTACCAGAAGATATATGCAATAATTTGCGATTGTCCCTTCATAGCCGCCATCCATCATTTAAAAAAACTGTGGGTTGCCCATTACCTAATATGCAATAGTAGATTAAAACTTAAAGAACGGATAATATACCAAATATTGGGTTAGGGGTTCAGCAGGTTTTTTGGCTGGAGGCATTCAAAGTGAATTTAGCGCTTTTGATACCCGCCCGGTTATTTTCGCTAATAGTTGTCCTCGATGGCTTTAACCAGGTTGGTCAAAGCCACAAAAAAAGGAGTAGGTACATTATATTTTCGTGCATACCCGACGATTTTCCCTCCTAGAAAATCGATTTCCGTGGGTGCTTTGTTTTCGATATCATAGCACATGGAATCTCTGTGAATACCTGCCTTCATCAGGTAATTGACGACCTGTCTAATGTAATCTTCTCCAATGTCATAGCCCGCTGCCCTGGCAACGGCCAGAGCTTCTAAAAAACAGGCATCGGCGATTTCTCTTGTGGGAGCAAATTCCAAAGCTTCTTTAATCGTCTTGTTGGTGACCGAGCAAATAGACGCCATGGTGCACTTCATAACCATTTTTTTCCAGACATGAAGTTTGATATCGTCAACGAAATCCGTGTCCAAACCGCAATCGGAAAGCAAAGTCGCTATTTGTAACCCCAGATCACGATTTTCCTCTGTTAAGCCTCCTATATAATTGGGACGAATAAAAAAGGCCGTCTCCGCTTCCCCGGGGCCTTTCAATGACACGCCATAATTTAAAGACATGCGGAAAACGGCATCAATGCCGAATCTGCTCGCGATGAGATCCTCGGTTCCCAGTCCGTTTTGGGTGGAAATAATCTTGATGCCTGGATGATATATATCTGCAAGTTCCTTTAGTACGCGATCCAAATGGAAGGTCTTGGTCGCAAGAAATATCAGATCTGGATCCGAATTTTTAAGTTCTCTTATTTGCGAAACAACATTTTTTACCGGCGCTTGGTAACTCATTACTCCTGATACTCGCATTCCCTTTGCTAAAAGCATATCAATCACAGCGGGATTACGAACAGCAAGAACGGTCTCAGGATATCTGCTGAGAAGCGCTGCTGCCAATACCGTCCCGGTTGCCCCTACCCCAACAACTGCAATTTTTTGCTGTCCCATGGATTACCTCCTGATTGAGGCATTATCCAATATTGTACCCAAAGGTCAAATTTCAGGTCACAATATTATAGAAAATAAGATCATATTTTGCTTCCAAGTTTAGGATAAAGTTGTGATATCTAAAAATTCTGATTGAAAATTAGCCTAATTGTAAGCCGGGATTTAATGTAAACACAACTCGGTTGAAAATACAGATTTCAAATGGATATCGCAAGGTTTTTTAGAGGATGATATTTCATGGGCCCGATACAGATGTCTTGAATTGAAAAATCATGCTTCAATTTTATCTAATGCTTTTTGCAGATTACACAATGACAAATACACACTTTTTTGAGTCTTTATTTTGTTTATACGTCGTGCCAAGGGTGGAATTTGAAGAGACTTAAAATTTGTTAGATGTGCTGACGCAATATACAAATTTCTGATTTTTTGGGTTCATAGCCGGAATATACAATTCAGTGAATGTGCAGATTGCGCATACCTCGTGCCATATGTTGCGAGTTGATCTATCCTGCTGAAAATGTTGTATTTTTTAGGAAGGGTCTGGGAAGTTCGGATTTGCATTGATAATAATGAGTTATAAAATTAGTTACAAAACTGTAAAAAAATTCGCGACATAATTACTGCTTGCCTGGGCACCCCTTCGGTTGGACTTTAAAACAGCAATAGCTTCCTCAAAGGCCACTCAAACAAAGTCAATTTTTTTCTTTCCCCCAGGCGTTCAGATATCATCCTAAGTACTTCTCCTTTAGCTCTGAGGTCCTGCTGATCAAGTTTTCAGTGAGTACAACAAGGAAGTTCTTATTCTATTCTGATCACCTTCCTCTGCAGGTCACCAATAAAATATCAAGAAAGAAGCCTAATGCAAAGGGAATTAAAGGAATTATATGGATTTTATATTATTTTCTAGGAATTAGATAAAAAGAATTAGATGAAGGGAATTAGATTCATACTACATAACTAAACTGGGCACATATCGTGCCTGTATCGAATCTATGAAGGGAGGGTAAAAAGTTGAGATTAGCGAATGGAAGGTGTACTTTTTCAATAGGTTGGACTTATAGCCGGAATCAAACAAAATCCAATTGAGGCGACCATCACTACATCTTGTGGTAGGCAGAATCCCAGAAACTTTGAAAAAATTATATATTTTGTTACATACTCTTAAGTTGGGAGAGGTCACTGAGCTTGAAGTAATCTTCGATATCCTACAATAATTATTCTTTGGAGCTTACATTCGGTAATCCAAACTGGGAAGCTGTTCAATCAATTGGATGGTAAAATTGATCTCGCAGTAGAGGAGATTTATGCCTTGACTTCACTTTTCATATGCGACCCCTGAAATAATTAGAGGGATTTTTCGACTTGACATAATGTCTGTTATCGATCATATTCATATTAATTTCAAGCGACTGTGTTTGGGGTGATGTGTGATTTTCTGCCCTACTATATATTGGGATGTTCACCGTTAAGGCACACAACCTCAAATTTATGCTTTTTTCACACCAAAAAGCGAATTATTATCAATTCAAAGGACAAAAAAGTTGCAACAACAAGAGGTCATAGCTACGGGTTAATATGCTCTTGCGCAGGTGGAGGCCCGGAGTTACGTGTATCACTACCTGAAACAGCAATTCTCAACAAAGACTTAAGGAGGTGCCTATGTGTATCACAAAGTTTATCCGGTGGTTAACATTTGGATGTGCGGCCGTCGTAGCAACTGCCATCCCTACTCAGGCGTTTGCGATGGGACCTGGAATTGATCTGAAAGGTAAGACCGTCGAATGGGTCATCCCGTTCTCTGAAGGCGGTGGTTCGGCGAAGTGGGCACACTTCTACGCTCCGCTTCTCAGCGAGGCCCTGCCGGGCCAGCCGACCGTGGTGGTCAAGTTCATGCCGGGAGCCGGTTCGACCAAAGGTGCAAACTGGTTCCAGAAGCGGAGATACAAGGATGGGACCGTCATTTTCGGCTCATCGGGATCGACCCAGTTCCCATACCTTCTCGGTGACCCGCGCGTCAAGTATGAATACAAGGACTGGAACGTGGTCCTCGCATCCGGTACCGGCGGAGTAGCCTATCTGCCGCCGGATCTGGCCAAGAAGTTTGACGGCAGTGCCGAAGGGACTGAGAGGCATCGATTTTATCTACGGCTCCCAGGGTGCGACCCGTCTTGATCTTGTTCCGCTTCTGGCCTGGGAGATGCTAGGCCTGAAAGTTGAGCCCGTTTTCGGAATCAAGGGCCGCGGTGACGGCCGTTTGATGTTTGAGCGTGGTGAGGCAAACATCGACTACCAGACTTCTTCCGCTTACCTGAAGGGTGTCGTGCCGCTGGTTGAGGAAGGCAAGGCCGTGCCGATGATGAACTGGGGTTCCCTGGATGCGGACGGTAACATCGTTCGTGACCCAACCTTCCCCGACATGCCGACCTTTAAAGAGGTCTGCAATGCTACAGCAGGCTGTGAGACAAAAGGCGAGCAGTGGGAGGCCTGGAAGGCGTTCTTTATCGCCGGCTTCCCCGCCCAGAAGATGGTCTTCCTGCCACAGGGCGCCAGCAAAGATGCTATCGCAACCTATACCAAGGCATTCCAGAAAGTCCATGCCCGGCCGGACTTTGCTGAAATTTCGGCCAAGCGTCTCGGAAAATATCCCCAGATGACCGGTGATATGGCTACCGTTGCTCTCAATAGCGCCACCAGCGTTCCTGATAAAGCCAAGGCCTTTGTCGTGAACTGGCTGAAAGATCGCTACGGCGTTGAACTGAAATAACCTGACACTACCCCTCCCGGAGAATCACGGGAGG
>PVMK01125837.1_pt1 | contig 38010 bp, 36 predicted proteins | sample 1853481 | NCBI WGS metagenome assembly PVMK01 (sample SAMN08533507, study PRJNA380276) | Marine sediment metagenome, whole genome shotgun sequencing project.
TCGTGCAAGGGCTGTGGGCTTTCAGTGGCGAACGATGACGATGAAATACAAGCGAGGCAGGTTAACAGACACATCACCTTTTTCATGGCAAGTTCTCCAATGAGAGCCCACAGGCCTTGCAAGACGCTTTCATGGCAGCGCTTGAAGCCAATGATGTGCAAGGGCTGGCAGCTTGCTATACCAGTGACGCTGTTAATTTCCCGGTCGGCACGCTGGTTGGGAGCGGCCCAGCATCTGTGATCGAGTCATGGAGCGGTTTTTTCGCGGCCTACACGGTCGTCGACGCCAGCCTTTCCGATACGCACATGGAGATCCACGGTGATACTGCTGTGGCCTGGGGCCTGTTCACAATCATGGCTGAGCCGGCAGAAGGGGGCGATGCCGTTGAGATGAAAGGTCGCTACATGGATGTCGCCAGGAACATGGATGGAATCTGGCTCTACGTGGCGGACCATGCCTCCATGCCTCTTCCGGCGCCGCAGGACTGAAAAGCGTTCACGGTGATCATTACGCGGAATAATAACGATGAAAATCTGTGAGCTGTCCGCCTGGGGGTTCGAAAACCTGCACTACAGGGATGTCGAGACTCCACAGCCTGGTCCCGGCCAGGTACTGTTGAAATTCGGCGCTGCCTCGGTCAACTATCGTGACTACCAGATAGTGGCAGGCGAGTTTGCGCCGACCCAGCCTTTGCCAATCATTCCGGGCTCCGATGGCGCCGGCCAGATCGTTGCCACCGGCGACAATGTTGACGGGCTTTCTCCCGGCGACCGGGTTTCACCCCTGTTTTTTCCTGAATGGATGTCCGGCGAGGCCCACGGTAACGAACGGTCCGTTTCAACAGGTCTTGAGACACTCGGGGTGTTGCGAGAGTATGGCCTCTACGAGCAACACCAGGTTTGCAGGGTCGCTCCGCACCTGACTGATGCCGAAGCATCTTGCTATCCCTGCGCAGGACTGACTGCCTGGAACTCACTCGTCACGTTCTCTCGTATAACAGCGGGGGATTCCGTCCTGGTGCAGGGTACAGGCGGTGTCGCCATCATGGCCCTGCAGATGGCAAAGGCCATGGGAGCGCAAGTTATTGTCACCTCGAGCAGCAATGACCGTCTGCAACGTGCACTGGCGTTGGGGGCCGACCATGGCATTAACTACAGGGAAACACCCAACTGGGGTGAGGCTGCCCGCAAACTGACGGACGGGCGGGGCGTGGACGCCGTGATCGAGATCGGCGGAGAAGGCACCTTGCCACAATCTATAACAGCCCTCCGGCGCGGCGGCCACATCAACGTCATCGGGTACCTGGCGGGTATCGGGTTGGGACTTACGGTGTTCGACCTGATTGAACGCAATGCCAACATTCACGGATTAAGCGTCGGCAACCGTGAACAATTCGGGGAAATGATGGACTTTGTCAGTGAGCATGACATCAGACCGGTAATCGGCCGGACGTATCCCTTCGACAAAGCAGGCGAGGCGATACAGGATATTGCGCGCGGTGGAAACTTCGGCAAGCTGGTAGTGACCATCTGAGGGTAATCAGTACTTAAAAGGCGTCCCCTCTGTTTATAGCACGCCCTTATCTGCAAGGGCGCTCATCTCTTCGTCAGTCATGTTCAAAAGTTCCCCGTAAACTTCCGCATTGTGCTGCCCGAGTTTCTCGGGACCGGCCCAGCGTACCTCGCCCGGTGTCTTTGACAATTTTGGAAAACTATTCTGCATCTTGAGATTGTCCCAACGCTCGTGCGGGACGTCGACAATTGCTTCGCGATCGATAAATTGCGGGTCATCCAGCATGTCACTTGCACGATAGATTCTGCCTGCCGGCACCGCGTGCTGTTGCATTAGCTCATCGACCTCGGTCATGGTTTTCGTTCTGGTCCATTGCTCGATAAGCGCATCGAGATCCTGTTGATGAATTCCGCGCGCGGTGTGAGTGCTGTAGTCAGGATCATCGGCGAGTTCCGGCTGTTGCATAGCCTCGCACAAGCGTCGAAATACGGTGTCTTGGTTTGCGGCGATCAAAAACGAGCCGTCCGCACACTCATAAAGATTCGACGGAGCTACATTCGGTAGTGCAGACCCCGTGCGCTCACGTGTGTAGCCGCTGATAACGTACTCGGGAATTGTTGACTCCATGACGTTGAGAACGGCTTCGTATATTGCGGAATCGACCACCTGGCCGACGCCGGACTTTTCGCGATGATGCAGAGCTGCAAGCGCACCCAGACAGGCATAAGTTGCGGCGAGACTGTCGCCGATGGATATACCAGCCCGGCTCGGCGGTTTGTCAGGCCAGCCCGCGAGATAACGCATACCACCCATCGCCTCCCCGATCGCCGCATAGCCTGCCCGGCTGGCGTATGGTCCTGTCTGGCCATACCCCGATACCCGTACCATGATCAGACCAGGATTGATCTCTGCAAGGTCTTCGTAACCGAGGCCCCATTTCTCCAGAGTGCCGGGTCGAAAATTCTCAATCAGAATGTCGGCGTGAGCGACCAGTTTCCTGACGATTTCCTGGCCTTCCTCGACCCTTAGGTTTGCGGTAACACAGCGTTTGTTTCTGGCGCACACCGTCCACCACAAGGGATAGTCGCCGCGACCCCAGACGCGCATCGGGTCACCTTTGCCGGGCGGCTCGACTTTGATGACGTCGGCACCCATGTCAGCCAGGAGTTGCCCACAGAACGGGCCGGCAATCATGTGTCCAAGCTCTATGACGCGAATATCAGTTAATGGACCACTGCGCTTTGCTGCGTCATCTTTGTCGATCGCCATGGGTGTTACCAGACTGGTTGTTTGGGTCCCGGCAGCCCCGTGTCCTCCAGGCAGGTTTTCCGGAGAGACTCTATGTCAGGGCCATAATCGAATAGCGATGGCTCGCCTCTGTCGGCTGCCATCTTCTTTCGAAGCTTTTCTGTTGCCGCGGCATCTACCGAATTGTCCTTTTTCAGCACAACGCCGTAATTGCCGGCGCCGTCTACCGACACAAGCCCCTGACGAACTTCAGTGGCTACGAGTTCGGCATCGCGTTGCAGGGGATCGCCCCATCCGCCTCCGCCCCAGGTAACGTAGTGCAGGAGATCGTCTTTGTTAACCTCAACATTGTCCACCTTCGAACTGAGTGCTACCTTCGTGCCATCCGCTTTTTCCAACTGTTTCCAGGAACGCCTGGCAGGAATACCGCCGTTGACGCCCCAGGGCGGCACGAACCAGCGGTCATCGTGAATAGAAACCTTTCCTTTTTGCAGGAATCGGTAGGTCATATGGATGCCGTTGCCACCCCGGTGCAGACCGGCGCCACCTGAGTCGGCCGCGGACTCGTATTTCTCGATAATCAATGGAAAGTAATTTTCGAGGAATTCATTCGGCACGTTCGTGAATCCTGGCCACAAAGAGTGTCCGTCCATGCCGTCGCCGAGTGGCCGGCCGGGAATACCGCCGAAACCAATTTGAAATAGCTGATACCACTTTCCGTTATCGTCGAATCCGGAATACATCAGGTGAGGGCTGGACGAGAATCCGGCGGCGTTGAGAAACTCGGGTGTCTTTTGTCCGAGCAGGCCGCCGAGCACATCGAAAATTCGACCGAGGGCGTGGGTACGGCAAGACAGTGCGGCAGGGAACTCGGGTTTCAGCAGGGATCGTTTCGGTATCCGCACGTCGACAAGATCGTAGAAGCCGTCATTAAAGAGAATCTGCGGATCGAACACCATGATCATGTAGATGCCGAAAAACATCTTGAACATGTTCTCGTTGAGGTAAAAATTGATTGACGATTCTGATTGCGGATCCGTGCCGTCAAAATCGAGAATAACTTTATCTCCCTCACGCCACATTGCGCACTTGATTTTGAACGGGCCATTACCGAGGCCATCATCACAGACATAATCTTCGAACGTTACGGGTTCTTCGCCGATTGCCTGGTTTATCAGATGCTTCATCGCACGGTGGTTTCGCATCAAAAGTTCGTCCATCGCCGATGTAAAGACGTCCTCACCGAAACGATCGCAGATCTCGGCAATACGCAGCTCCGCAACACGACAGGAAGCAACGATCGCATGCAGATCCGCTTTGTACCATTCAGGCATGCGGCTTTGAAACATTGCAATCTTGAGAATGTCTTCCTGGAATTCGCCTTTTCGGTAGAGCTTGACGGGGGGTAGCCGGAGCCCTTCTTCGAAAACAGACGCAGCATTTGTTGGCAGTGAGCCGGGCACCTTGCCGCCTATGTCGGTCATGTGGCCAAACATCGCAGCCCAGGTGATTATTCTGCCGTTCCGATAGATCGGCATGATGATCAGTTGATCATTGTTATGACTGACGGCGCCTTCGCAACTATAGGGATCGCAGAGCAAGATGACGTCACCTTCTTCGATCTCTCCGTCGTAAACACGAAGGAACCCATCAATAAACGATCCGAACTGCCCTACGACCATCTTGCCGCTACGGTCGGCAATCAACGGAAACGCGTCGCCCTGTTCACGAATGCCCGGGCTAAGCGCCGTTCTGAAGAGCGTCGCATCCATTTCCACGCGGGCATTGCGCAGTGCATTCTCGATGATGTCGAGCGTGACCGGATCAACCGCTGTTTTTGCAAACTCTTCCTGGTTGGGTTCAATTAATTTTGCTGGCATGACTGTGTCTCAATTAAGCAGGGTTGATGAGAATGTTGCCGAAGCCGTCGACTTCAGCAATGTGCTTGGGGAGGATCAATGCCGTGCTGTCCATCTCCACGACTATCGCCGGACCTTCGATGCGGTCGCCGGCGCGTAACTTGCTTCGTTCATAAATCACGGCTGGCTGAGCCTTTCCGTCAATCCAGACTTCATGATCCTCGACCTTCGCTCCGGACGGATCGCCGTCACCTTTTGCAATGTCCAGCGCGGGTAATGACAACTCACGGCCCAGCGCGATTACTCGCAGATTGACGAGTTCATGTTCGGCTTCCATGTTGAACGTAAACATGCGCCGGTGTTCCTCATCGAAGGCCGCGCACAATTGCTCTACAGCGTCATCGCCCCCATCGGTCGGGTACGGCATTGGAATCTCGTATCCCCTGGCCGTGATATCGAACATCTATCTCGTAGCGAATTTCGGCCTCGCCTTTTTCGACGCCTTCCTCCATAAGCTCCTGGAGTACCTTTTCCTCCATCTCGGCGAAAAGACCGTTGACCTCGGCAACACCGGTCTCTGAAACCCGCTTGGAGTGGCTGCGCGCAGCCTCTGCACGCACCCGGGTAGTGGCATCGCCCAGGGCACAAAGAACACCAGGGGAATTGGGAACGATAACCGGCCAGGAATGCATCAGCCTGGCAACGGCGTTGGAATGCAGCGATCCGGCGCCACCAAAACCCATGAGCGAGAAGTCACGCGGATCGTATCCCTGCTGCACTGAAATCATGCGCAGCGCGCCATACATGTTCTCGTTGACGATATCGATGATGCCTGCCGCAGCTTCGTACAGGCCGATTCCCATCGCGTCGGCGATTTCCTGTACAGCTTTTTTTGCCGCCTCTTTATCCAGTTTAAATTCGCCCCCCAACAGCGATTCGGGCAGGTAACCAAGGACGACATTGGCGTCGGTCACCGTGGCTTGTGTGCCGCCCATGCCGTAGCTCGCAGGGCCGGGATCTGCGCCCGCGCTTTCCGGACCGACGCGTAATGCCTTCGTGAGTTCGGGAACGTGGGCTATCGAGCCTCCACCTGCACCAACCGTCTTGACGTCAAGTGAAGAAGCCCTGACTTTCAGGTGCCCAATATCTGTGTTGCGCACCAGGCGCGGCTCACTGTTTTCGATGAGAGCGACATCGGTCGAGGTGCCGCCGACATCCAGCGTCAATATGTTTTTGAAACCTGCGTTGTTGGCAACCCAGAGTGCACCGGTAACGCCGCCGGCGGGCCCTGACAGCAACAGATTGACCGGCGCGTCTTGCGCTTTCGCGGCGGTCATTAAACCACCGTCTGATCGCAACATATGAATGTGTCCATTCATCTCCATGCCGCGCAATTCCTTCTCGAGATTGCCGATGTAGCGACCAACGACGGGACGGACCAACGAATTGGCAACGGTCGTCAGCGTCCGCTCGTATTCGTACATCTCCGGCAGGATCTCGTGGCTTAGGGAGATCGTCAGATCAGGAAATATGTCTCGTGCAATCTCGGCCACCTGGTTCTCGTGTTCTCCGTTCGCATAAGAATTCATCAGGCAGATCGTGATGGCCTCGATGCCGGAGTCCTTGAGACTGGATATTGCTTTCCGGACCTGTTCCTTCTCTACGGGCCGGTATTCCTCTCCCTTCGCCGTCATGCGACCAGATACTTCGACAGTGTCTTCCAGACTGGCCAGTGGTGTCGGCTTGGGCCAGATAATCCATCCGGCCAGGCCACCCGGAACGAAAGAGCGGGCGACCTGCAATACCTGGCGGTAGCCTTCAGTGACAATCAGGCCGACCCGCGCACCCTTGCCCTGCAGAATGGCGTTTGTGGCGACCGTCGTGCCGTGCAAAAAACTCTCGATCTCCGACGGTTTTATACCGGCTTGTGAGCATATGGACGTTGTCCCGGCAAGAACTGCCTGGGATGGATCCGCCGGTGTGCTGTGAACCTTCGCGCGGTTTGTCGCTCCGGTCGCATCATCAAAAAGCAAGAGATCGGTAAAGGTGCCACCGACGTCTACGCCCAATCGATAAGTCATTTTCTTAAACCTTTAGTCGGAAATCAAAAGTCACGATTACTTAAGCTCAGGGGAAACTGCCAGCCCTGCTTACCATCGCCGGAAGCTGCCGGCCGACAACATCATTCATCCAGTTGCACGTATCCATAAGCGTAGTCAGATCGACCCCCGTTTCTATGCCACCGCGATTCAGCATGTAGACGAGATCCTCGGTCGCGATATTTCCCGTGGCAGCAGGCGCGAAAGGGACAGCCGCCCAAGCCCCCGATGCTGGCATCAATGGCGCTTACCCCGGCCTGTATTGCAGCATACGCGTTCGCGATTCCAGTGTTTCTCGTATTATGAAAGTGACCACGTAATCGCATACCGGGCACAGCCTCTCGCAGTTTTTGAAACAGCGAAGCGACGCGCCAGGGATCAGCAACGCCGATAGTGTCGGCCAGGGCAATCTCGTAGGGCTCAGCTTCCGCCAACCGCTTCGCATAATCGATTACGTCAGCTTCCGCAATTTCGCCCTCGAACGGGCAGCCGAATGCTGACCCAATCATGACCGTCGCAGTACGCTCTTCGCTGCGTGCAAGCCGAATAATGTCGGACGCGAGATCCAAAGTCTCCCGCGCCGACTGCCCCTGATTCTTTTGCGCAAAAGTGTCAGAGCAAAGAGTGATGGCACCGAGCTGATCTATGTTCGTTTCAAGCGCTCGCTCTGCACCGCGCCGGTTCATTACCAGCCCGATATAAGTAACATCCTCAGATCGAGGAGCTTTTGCAACGATTTCCTCCGCATCAGCCATTTGCGGTACGCGTTTTGGATTGACGAAACTTGCGATTTCGAGACGCCTGATGCCTGCACTTACGGCTCGTTCCATAAGACGCAGCTTATCTTCTGTCGACACCGTCTGAGGTTCGTTTTGCAAACCATCGCGTGGACTTACCTCAACGATCTCGACGCTTGCTGCGGTCACGGATGGCACCTTTGGCAATGGGCGGGAGCGGCCTTGATCACCACGTTTAATTGTTCTAATGTTGGAACATTAGTACTCTAGCGAAGAACCGCTGGAACAGCAAGCCAGACCAGAATGTTACTGTGCCTAACTCCTGGGCATGCAGGCGATAGCAGATTTTGGATTCCAACGTAATTTTTGATCGGGACGATTTGCTGGGTAAGCTGAATCGTCGCACCGTCGACCCCAGCTCGCCGGCACCACTGTACTATCAACTTTACACCATGCTTCGCGATGCAATCGCGAGCGGTGCTCTGCGATCGGGATCAAGAATGCCGTCAGAAAAAGAGCTTGCGGCAACGTTTGATGTTTCGAGAAATACAGCCCGCCGTGCACTGGTCGAGCTAGCGAACGAAAAGATGGTCGTGCGTCGTCGTGGTCGTGGAACGGTTGTTGACTACAACAAACAGCATGAGCCGATTCATGCACCGTTAACTGATTTGATGCAGGGTCTCGACGAGGTAAATACGAAAGTTACTGTATTAAAAATAGATTTCGCCGTGCCACCCACGGAGATCGCGGAAAAATTTGGTGCTGGTAATGGAGAGCTGTGTAATCTTCACCGACTACGTAATATTCATGAAGTCCCGTACGTTTATTACGATACATGGACGCGTGGTTTCGACCGTACGCTGACGAAGCGGAAACTCGAGACAAATGCTCGATTCGAGCTATTTGTTAAATTTGGAATCGAAATCGCGCGCTTCGAGCAATACCTGAGCGCAGAAAGAGCCAGTCCGGAGGTCGCAAAGGCTCTGACAATCAGAACCGGAAAGCCGCTGCTGAAAAGAGTGCGATACTCATACAGCGACGATGGAGAACTCGTGGACTTCTTAACGGGCGTATACAATACAGATCTCTTCAGCTACAAGATGGAAGCGAACCTGAAAAAGATCTGATCCCACCGCGCTAACGGTATTTAGATCGAAGACTCAGGAGACTTCGAATGACATCCAGTCTCGACAAAAATTATGCAAAGGCATATGGCCATTCGCTGTCTCCCGGCGTAAACCCAGCCCTTATCCTGATCGATTTCGTGCAGGCTTACTTTGAGCCGGAATGTGAGCTTTATGCGGACGTCGATAACGCGTTGCAAAGCGCCCTGCGAATTCTGCAGATTGCACGAGAGAAGGAGATTTTGGTCATCTTCACGAATGTCGTATATCAGGCGGGTGGCATGGACGGAGGTCGCTTTTATGAAAAGGCTTTGCCATTGAAGCATTTCTGCAAGGGCAGCCCAATGGGTGACTGGCCGGCTGGTGTACAACCGCGTGAAAATGAACTCGTTGTATCAAAGCAATATCCCAGCGCGTTTTTTGGCACTTCGCTTGCATCGACGCTTACTGCAAAGGGAATCGATACACTGATCATCACGGGGTTGACGACCAGTGGCTGCATTAGAGCAAGTTGCGTCGACGCGATGTCGAACGGGTTCATTCCCATTGTTGTGGCAGACGCTTGCGGCGATCGTCACGAATCGCCCCATGAGGCAAATCTGTTTGATATGCAGGCCAAGTATGCCGAGGTGTGGTCTGAGTCTGCTGTTTGCGACTATCTAAGCAAGTCAGTCAAGGTCGCATCGTGATCAACCAGGCAGGTGTCAATCGCGTTTCCGGCGTCTGTGGCACGGTGATACACATCGCATAATCATCAAAGTCGGCCAGGAAAGGTTAACGTACTAATGACAACAACAAAAACACCGTCGCTTGTCGATGCATTGATACCGATCGCATCGCTTGTTGTCATGCTGAGCCTTTCTGTTTATCTATTTGGATCGGATTCTTCCTATGGCCCGAACCAGATTGTGCTCACGATCGGTGCCGCGATCGCGGCCATCGTTGCGATCAAGAACGGCCACCAGTGGCATGACATTCAAAAGGCAATCGTCGCAGGTATCGGCACGGCAATGGGTGCAATCATGATCCTGTTTTCGGTCGGCGCGCTTATCGGCACCTGGTTGATGGCGGGAACTGTACCGTCTTTAATTTTTTACGGTCTTGAGCTTTTGAACCCGCAGTTTTTTTATGTGGCGGCCTGTCTGATTTGCGCAATCGCGTCTTTGGCGACGGGTAGTTCGTGGACTGTCGCGGGCACCCTGGGTGTTGCGCTGATCGGTGTTTCGATGGGTCTCGGGCTGTCGCCTGCGATTGCGGCCGGGGCGATCATATCGGGCGCGTACTTTGGCGACAAGATGTCGCCGCTGTCGGACACAACGAATCTTGCGCCCGCCGTTGTCGAGACCGATCTGTTCACACATATCCAGCATATGGTCTGGACCACAGCCCCGTCGTTTGTGATCGCGCTTATCATTTTCACGATAATCGGGCTTGGTGGGGATGCCGGGGCCGACAGCCCGGCCCTTCGGGAACTGATGACCACACTCGAGGGCGCTTTTAACATTACGCCATGGGCATTGCTGCCACTCCTGGTCGTGTTCTACATGGCCTATAAGAAAGTGCCGCCGCTGCCAACAATATTGTTCGGTGCACTGTTAGGGGGAATCCTCGCAGTTGTGATTCAGCCCGACGTCGTGCTGGCCTTCGCGAATTCTCCGAAGCTGCCGGTGTGGCTGGCGATGACCAAGGGTGTCTGGCTGGCATTGGCGGACGGTTTCGTGTCGCAGACGGGCGACAGCGCCGTCGATGAATTGCTGACACGCGGTGGTATGAGCAGCATGCTGGTCACGATCTGGCTGATACTGACCGCATTGGCGTTCGGCTCGGTGTTGGAGCATGGTGGCATGCTGAAGCGTCTGATCGAATCGGCTCTGAAGGCTGCGAAATCAACTGGTTCGCTGGTGCTGACGGTCGTGCTCAGCTGCATCGGCATAAACATCGTCGCGGCCGATCAGTACATCGCGATCGTCTTGCCGGGAAAAATGTACAAAGCGGAATTTCAGAGACGGAATCTCGACCCGAAAAACCTGTCACGTATCATCGAAGACTCGGGCACGTTGACGTCGCCACTCGTGCCATGGAATACCTGTGGTGCTTACATGGCGGCAACTCTCGGCGTCGCGACGTTCGCCTATTTACCGTTCGTATTTTTCAACCTCATCAATCCGTTCGTATCGGTGATTTACGGATACACGGGATTCACGATCAGGAAACTGGATGAGGCGGCGGAGCCGGTCGCAGCGCAATCACCCGTAGCGTAATCGCCCGCGTAGGAGCCCGTCCTGACGGGCGATTGCCAACGGCGATGGAACCGGTGTTGGAGCCCGTCCTGACGGGCGATAACCCTGCGTCAGGAATGCCCTGGCGCGGCCCGATTCACGTCGGTTCGTTACCAGGCTTCCACTTGATGTTGCAGCCGATGCTCGGCGTCTGATCTTCGGGTACGGCGGTCCCGCTCAGTACAGCGTCAAGGGCGGCACGCAAATCACTGCCACTGACCGGAACATTGTTTGCAGGCCGGCTGTCATCCAGTTGACCGCGGTAGACCAGTTTTCTTTCGCTATTGAAAACGTACATGTCCGGCGTGCAGGCTGCCTGATAGGCTTTGGCAATGCCCTGGTCGTCGTCGACGAGGTAAGGAAAGTTGAAACCCCAGTCAGCGGCTTCTTCTTTCATTCTTGCCGGCGCATCTGCGGGATAGTTCTCGTAGTCATTGCTGTTGATCGCATAAATGGCGACGTTTTGCGGACGATAGTCGTACCCGATACGTGCCAGCTCCCCTGCCAAATGCCTTACGTAAGGGCAGTGATTACAGATGAACATGACCAGATAGGCAGCTGCGCTTTCGCTGCCGTCCAGGGAGAACTGAGTGCCATCCGGGTCTGGCAACGTAAAGGCTGGAGCTTCAGTGCCAAGCGCCAGCATCCGTGATGCTGTTTCTACCATGAATGCCGTCCTTTGATGTCGGTTCCCGGAGCATATCAAAGGTGGTGGCGCAACGTTGTTGATGACGCATGCATGCCGTGCGCGGGTAGCCGACGGGGCAACTAGACGGTTATGTGCTGCCATCGCCGGCTCTTCCACCTGAGAAGAAACATCGCCGACTGCATTGATCGGGTGCCACCTTGCAGGAGCCAGACAGCCAGCAGGCCGAAACCCAGAACCGGGCCGACCAGGAAGGCCAAAGGCAAGAACAGCAGCCACTGAATACCGACGCTGACGAACATGACGCCCTTGGCGTCGCCGGCACCCAGCAGCCCGTGCATGAAAGCAAAACCAAGAGCCTCCATGGGCATCGTCAGCCCCACCAGACGCATCGGCCAGCGCGCAAGCTCCCGTGTCGCTGCATCGTGAATGAAGATCGACGATACGAGGTCCGGTATCAACCACATCGGCAGCCCGAGCACTGTCATGACGACCATGGTCACTTTGGCCACATCCCAGGCCCAACAGTACGCATCGTCCGGGTCGTGGCGGCCGAGTGCCTGGCCCACGAGCGTGGCACAGGCGAGGCCGAGACCGAGGCCCGGCAGAATCGCAAACAAGGTCACGGTGATCAGGACGTTTGCTGCAGCCAGTTCGGCCGTGCCGATTATTCCGATAATCCAGAAAGTAACGACAAAGCCGGCGGCAAAGAACAGCTGCTGTATACCGGATGGGCCGGATATCCTGATAAGAGAGCCGGTTTCCTGGCGGGTCGCCAGCCCCCGCATGAATCCGTCCTTCCTGGCGTGTGTGAAACCCAGATAGAAATAGATCACGGTGCCGACCGCCATCGAGATCGCACTTGCCATACCGGCGCCGGCCACACCCAGCGCTGGTGCCCCGAAGTGCCCGAAAATCAGCACATAATTTAGAAAGATATTGCATGCGTGCATCAGGATCAGCGTCGTCATATATAAACGCGACAGATCCAGAGCGTTCCAGTAGCCGCGAAAGGCGAAGTTCATGCCAACGAATACGATCGCGGCCAGTCGCAGTTCCAGGTAGGGGACACCCTGCTCAATGACTGCGCTGTCCTTGTTCAGGAAAGGAAATAAGGGCTCCGCGAGCTGGATAAGTACAAGAGAGAATACTGGCGCCACCACGAGAATCAGCAGCAGCGCCGTGTTGAGGACCCTGGCCGCGCGATCGATGCGACCCTCGCCCTTTTTGCGGGCCGCAAGTGTCTGCACGCCCGTAGAGATACCGAGAATCAGTGCCTGACACATGAAGACGACAAAGCCGCCAAGACCCACGGCGGCCAGTGCCGGGTTGCCGAGGAAGCCGACCATTGCCGTGTCGACCACGTTGAGCAAATTCTGCGAGACCATGCCGCCGAGAATGGGCAGGGCAAGACCGAGGATGCGTTGGCGGCGGCTGGCGTCCATGCGTTGGGGTTATTCCCGATTATGACCTGCACATCATAGACGACAATTCTAAATGAATTGCCGCTCACGACGCAGTCCGCCTGCAGCGTAATTTGCCACGACGCGATCGACATTTGTTATTCGCCCGTCAGGACGGGCTCCTACGGGAGCACTGCAACGATTAATAGCAATTTGTAGGAGCCCGTCCTGACGGGCGATTATGCGAGGGGCGATGTCCGTCGGGCAAGTAAAGCCTCAGTCTTCGACAGGCTCCGAGTCTTCTAATTGCTCGAGCAGATTTATGGCGACACTGACAAAGTCCGTGTCAGTGATAATGCCGTGCAGCTTGCCATCAGTAAGTACGGGCAGACAGCCGATATGGTGTTTTTCAAGAAACAATGCAGCTTGCCGCATGCTTGCACGCTCATCGACGGTCGCCACATCCGTGATCATGACGTCTTTTATATTGATCTCCTTCGCGTGCATGCGTTTATCGGGATCACGAAGAATCGAATCGGTCGCCGCGAGAACGTTGCTCAGCGTTACGAGACCGACGAGCCTGCGCTCATCATCGACGACCGGCAAATGGTGAATATGATTCTTGTGCATCAGAGTGCGGGCCGTGTCGAGATTCTCAGTCGGCGGGATCGTGATCAGATCTGTCGTCATAATGCTGTCGATATTCATCATGGCCTTTTTCCGTTTCTGTAGGCTCTTTAATAGTCTAGTGCTTTGGTCGAAGTGCACCATTATGGGAAACACGTACCTGCCGGCACATAATGATCACGGCGCTGCGGTAAATCCCTATGACGATGAAAAGTAATTGGTATACACTTACTAACGGGTAACAGGAGCGCAGGGTCCCATCCTGCAATAACAATAATAGGCCACCATCGGTTTGCGGATGCGAACGCCCAAAACAATCTCCCCCGCGATGTTGCTATGGCTGTTTTTTAAGCCGGCCAAAGCATTCGAAGTCCTGTCGAATGCGCGGCCGACGGCGAATGCTGTGTTTTTCGGGCTCGTGGTCTGGCTCGCTGCAATCCCTCCTGTATTGGCTTACATCGGCGGGTCCAGATTTGGCTGGCGACTGGGTGCGGAGGAGCCGCTCTTTTTGGCGCAGGACGTGCTGGTCAAGATCAGCATCGGCTACTTCATCGCGCTTCTCTTCGGTTTCGTCAGCTCCGCGGTCATCGCGAAATGGATGGCGACAACATACGGAGCGCGACTGTCGCTCGGCATACATTATGCGTTGATGACCATTGTTGGAGCGCCGCTGGTCGTCGGCAGCACCATTCATCTTTATCCGCACGTGTTTATCAATATCATGGTACTCGTGCCGGCGCTGATCTGGAGCATGTATCTCTTATATAAGGGTCTGCCGATCGTGCTGCGGATAAGCCCCGAGCGCGGCATGTTAATGGCGTCGTCGCTGATTGCGTATCTGCTCGTTGCCGCCGTCAGTCTGCTTGGCGTTACGGTCGCTCTTTGGAGCCACGGTTTCGGTCCGGCGGTTGGGATCTAGCGATGTCGGCAGCAAACGAAAACCTGAAGAGCGAGTTTTACCACGATCGCATCGTGACCGCGCTGGTCATGTGCTCCATCATATGGGCCGTACTGGGCATGGCTGCGGGCGTTTATGTCGCTGCCGAACTCGTCTGGCCGACGCTGGACTTCGGCGAGCCGTGGCTGTCGTTCGGCAGGTTGCGCAATCTGCATACCAACGTAGTCATATTCGGTTTCGGCGTTTCGGCGTTAATGGGAACGGCGTTTTACAGCGTGCAGCGAACCTGTCACGTGCCGTTGTTTTTGCCGCGGCTGGCCTGGTTCGTGTTTATCGCCTGGCAGATTATCTTATTGCTCGGCGGGCTGTCGCTGCTCGCGGGCATTACGTCCGGCAAGGAATATGCGGAACTCGAATGGCCTTTTGATATCGCGATTGCACTGGTATGGGTGTGCTTCGGAATTGTTTTTTTTGGCACGATCGCCTGTCGAAAAATTAAGCCGATCTATGTATCGAACTGGTTCTATGGCGGGCTGATCATCGTCATCACAATGATACACGTCGTGAACAGCCTTGCGATGCCGGCAACGCTCTTCAAGTCTTACTCACTGTTCGCCGGTGCACAGGACGCCATTCTTCAGTGGTGGTACGGCCATAACGCGGTTGGCTTCCTTTTGACCGGCGGCTTCCTCGGCATGATGTATTACTTCCTGCCGAAGCAGGCCGAGCGTCCGATCTGGAGTTACCGCCTGTCCATCATCGCGTTTTGGGCATTTACGTACAGTTACATCTGGGCGGGCCCGCACCATCTGCATTACAGCGCGATTCCCGAGTGGGTCCAGTCTCTCGCCGTCGTGATGAGCCTCATTCTCCTTGCACCGTCGTGGGCCACGATGATCAATGGCATCATGACGGTCAGCGGTGCCTGGCAGAAGTTACGTACCGATCCGGCCCTTAAATTCATCGTGCTTTCGCTCGCGTTTTATGGCCTCGCGACCTTCGAGGGCCCGATGATGGCTATCAAGAGCGTCAACGTCGTCAGCCACTTCACGGACTGGACCATTGGTCACGTACATTCAGGTGCGCTGGGCTGGAATGCGCTGATTACATTCGGCACGTTTTACTTCCTTGTGCCGAGACTCGTCGGCAGGGAGTTGTACAGTGTCAGACTCGCCAACATCCATTTCTGGCTGGCGCTGTCCGGAACCATGTTATATGTGCTGGCGATGTGGGGCGCAGGTGTTTCGCAAGGGCTCCTCTGGCTCAGCCTCGACGAATTTGGCGAGCTGCGCTACAGCTTCAGGGACATCATGGCCAGCATGCCGCCTTATTACCTGCTGCGGCTGGTTGCCGGTCTCATATTCCTGACCGGCGCGATTCTGATGACGTTCAATCTGTTCAGGACGATCTCGGGTGCGAGGACGGTTCAGGTGCGGCCGCCGGCCGTTCATGGTGCTGGAGCTTCGGCATGAGTGGAATAGGTCTGCACAAGAAGCTGGAAGAGAATACCGGCTTACTCATATTCGGTATTCTTTTCGTGTCGTCGATCGGCGGCCTCGCCCAGGTGATGCCGAGCCTGTTCCAGGAATCTCTCAGGACCGCAACGGAAAATACGATTGTTTATTCGCCGCTCGAACAAATGGGACGCGACATTTACATGCGCGAAGGCTGCAGCTTGTGCCACTCTCAGCAGATTCGGCCACTACTCGCCGAAGTCGAACGTTATGGCCCGTACTCCCGCGCTGGAGAGTTTGTCTACGACCGCCCGTTCCTCTGGGGGTCGAAACGCACGGGTCCCGATCTGCAACGTGTTGGCGGCAAGTACTCGGATGAATGGCATCGCCTGCATTTGATCAACCCGCGTGATGTCGTGCCGAAATCCATCATGCCGGCGTATCCATGGTTAGCAGAACGTGAGGCAAACGCCAGCGGCGATATCGGCAGGCGGCTGGCGGCGCTCAAGAAGCTCGGTCATCCCTACGATGCCGACGATATCGCAACAGCAGATGCCGCACTCGAGGGCGAGACAGAGCTCGACGCCGTAATTGCGTACCTGCAGAAGCTGGGTACCGCGTACGGAGCCGGAGACAAGCCATGACGTATTTTCTTTTCGCGGGCGATATGTTGGTGATGCTGTTCATGGTCGTGCTGGTTGTCTGGGTATTCATGCGCTCGTCAGACGAGACGATTGACGAAACCGCCCGCATTCCGCTGGAGGACGAGCAGACCGATGGCTGACATGCCCACAGATTTCTGGGGTGGCTGGATTGCCGTAATTACGCTCGTCAGCCTTGCCGCGCTCTGCTGGTTCGTCTTCAGTATCTACTTTTCTGCAAATGGGCAGGACGAAGGCGAAGCGCAGGTCTGGGATGAGACGCTCGAGGAAGGATCCAATCCCGCGCCGATGTGGTGGTTCTGGCTGATCCTCTCGCTAATGGTGTTTTCTGTCATCTATCTGATGCTTTATCCGGGACTGGGCAGTTACAGCGGCGCACTGAAGTGGTCGCAGGGCGGTCGGCTTGACGAAAGCTTCACGTCCTACAGTGAGCAGTTTGGTGAAGTTCGGCAGAGTATCGCCGAAGCGACGCTGGAGTCGCTGCAGGATGACCCCGCCATAATGGCTTCGGCGCGGCGAGTATTCGACAGGAACTGCGGCATCTGCCACGGCTCGGACGCCAGGGGCCAGGCTTCTCGTTTTCCCGATCTGACTGACGCCGATTGGCAGTGGGGTGGGGATGCAGCCCGGATAGAGCAAACGATACGCGGCGGTCGACAGGCGGTGATGGTCGGATGGCAGGCCGTGCTGGGTGACAACGGCGTCAAACAGCTTGCCCGTTATGTGCGCGAACTCGGCCAGGGCGGTGAGACCCAGGACGACGACCCGGGCAAAACGAGCTTTAAACAGTTTTGTGTCGCCTGCCACGGCGTAACGGGCGAAGGCAATATCATGCTTGGTGCTCCCAGCCTGGTCGACGACGTGTGGTTGTACGGCGCCAGCACAGAAGACATAGAACGAACAATTGCCCTCGGCCGCAACGGCTTCATGCCGGCATTCAATGATCGCCTCGATGACACGCAAATCAGGATGCTGCTTGCGTGGCTGACGCGTAATCAATAGTAGTCAGGTCGATTTGGCCGTGATCGCCCGCGTAGGAACCCGTCCTGACGGGCGATGTCCCGACGGGCGAAAAAACAATTACGCTGCGTTCAGGTTCAAGACAATCTTGCCGATGTGCTCACTGCTTTCCATGAGCGCATGGGCCTTGGCGGCCTCTGCAAGCGGAAAGACACTGTGAATGACCGGCTTTACTTTACCGGCCTCGATGAGCGGCCAGGCGTGCTCATACAGTGATGCTGCGATAGCGGCTTTTTCCGCGTCGGATCGCGGGCGCAAAACCGAACCCGTCAGAACAAGACACTTCATCATGATCGGCCCAATATTCAGGTCGGCCTGTCGGCCGCGGAGCGAGGCAATGATGACGATTCGCCCGTTAAGTGCCGCCAGTTCCACGTTGCGCGGGACATAGTCACCGCCAACCATGTCGAGAGTCACATCGATGCCTCTGCCGTCGGTGGCCTCCCGGATCACTTCGACAAAATCCCTGCTCGCGATAATTGACGGCCAGGTCGGCGCCGAGTTCCTCGCAAGCAGCACACTTTTCTTTTGACCCTGCTGTAGTAAATACTGTGGCTCCATGCGCTTTGGCCAACTGAATCGCCGTAGTACCAATGCCGCTCGAGCCGCCGTGGACCAGAAAGCTCTCGCCGGGCTTGAGGGCGCCGCGATCGAAGACGTTTGTCCAGACAGTAAAAAATGTCTCTGGTAATGCGGCAGCTTCAACGGCACTCAATCCCGAAGGAACTGGCAGGCACTGGCCTTCCGGCACCGCGACAAATTCTGCGTAACCGCCGCCATTGACCAGGGCGCAAATTTGCTCTCCTTTCCTGAATTTCGCAGTGCCCTCGCCGCACGCGACGACTTCACCGCAAACCTCGAGACCCGGAATAGGGGAGGCGCTTGCCGGCACCGGATACATGCCCTTCCGCTGTAAGACATCAGGGCGGTTTACGCCGGCCGCCGAGACCTTGATCAGCAGCTGACCAGGCCCGGTTTGCGGCACCGGACCACTGGCCAGCTGCAGTACTTCCGGGCCGCCGGGCTCAGAAATATCTACGAATTGCATGCTCTTCGGTATAGTCACCTATTAACACCTGACAGACCCTTGGGAATTACTTGCAAGAGATTTCGATTTGCCATTACTGCAACGATGTCTGAAACCTCCACAATCAGTCAACAATCGAGTTTAACTCATGCCTGAGATCTCAGTGCTGATTGCCGGAATGCTGGTGGCCGGTGTTGCCGGCGGCATCCTCGCCGGCTTGCTCGGCGTCGGTGGCGGCATTGTCATTGTGCCGGTACTGGAAGGAGTTCTCGAACTGCTGGGTGTCGATGCGTCCGTGCGCATGCACATTGCCGTCGCCACATCGCTGGCCGTGATCGTGCCGACATCAATATCGTCGTCGCGGGCGCATTTCAAACGGGGCGCTGTAGACACCGAGCTGGCTAAATACTGGCTACCATTTATTTTTATTGGAGCCGTCACCGGCACTGCAATCGCGAGTCATGTAGGCGGACAGGTGCTGACTGCCGTGTTCTCGGCAGTAGCTTTGCTGGTTGCATTGAAAATGGTACTGCCCCTGGACAACTGGACCCTGGCGAGCGGCGTCCCTCGCGGAACCGGCACACTGGTCATGCCCGCGACGATCGGCATGGTGTCGACGATGATGGGTATTGGCGGCGGTTCATTGAGCGTGCCTGCCCTGACTTTGATGAACGAGCCGATCCACCGGGCCATTGGTACTGCGGCGTTGTTTGGGCTCCTGATCAGTATTCCGGGTACGCTGGGCTTCATATGGGCAGGCTATGGCAATGAACTTCTGCCGCCCGGTAGCCTCGGCTACGTGAACCTTATTGGATTTGCCTTTATTGCGCCGGCTACGGTGCTTGCGGCGCCGCTTGGCGCGCGCCTGGCACACGCCTTGAGCCAACGACAGCTCAGCGTAATTTTCGGCTGCTTTCTATTTATTGTATCGCTGCGAATGTTGCTGCAGACGCTGGATGTGTGAATCAGGTGACGGCAGCGCGTTCACGATATTCCGGTTTTTTCCAGGCGCCGGTTTCCAGAACGTCCAGGAGTTTGTCGACCGCGTCCCAGACATCGACGTAGCGAATATATAACGGCGCAAAGCCGAAACGCATGACGCCCGGCGCGCGATAGTCGCCGATGACACCGCGGTCGTGCATTGCCCGCACGATCGGATAGCCTTCTTCGTGGTACAACGATACCTGGCTGCCTCGCCGCTCGGCCTGACGGGGACTGACCAGCGCAATGTCATGGTCGCCGCAACGTTGATCGACCAACTCGACAAAGAGATCAGTCATCCGCATTGACTTCTCGCGGATGGCCTGCAGGTCTGCGCGCAGCATGATATCGATGCCGATCTCGGCCAGGGAAAGGCTCACGACAGGCTGTGTGCCACTCAGCATCTGTCGAATATCGTTAGCCGGCCGGTAGTCCCGATCGAAATCGAACGGCTCGGCGTGACTGAACCAGCCGGTCAATGGCTGCAGGTACTTTCCGTGGTGGCGCTCGGCGGCGAACAGCAGGGCGGGACTGCCCGGCCCGCCGTTCAGGTATTTGTAAGTGCAGGCGACCGCGAAGTCGACGTTACAGCCATTGAGATCGACGGGCATCGCGCCGGCGCTGTGGCAAAGGTCCCAGATGGCGGCGGCACCGACCGAGTGAGCACGTTCCGTTATTGCCGCCATATCGAGAATCTTGCTGGTCTTGTAGTGGACGTGGGTGATGCAAATAGCGGCAACATCCGCGTCGATAGCTGCCATGATGTCGTCGGCTTCAGCGAACCTGATCGTGTAACCGTCGCCGAGCTGTGCGACCAGCCCCTGCACCATGTAGTTATTCGTCGGGAAATTACTGCCTTCCATGACGATGACCCGCCGGTCGGGCTGAATCTGTATCGCGGCCGCCAGCACCTTGTACAGGTTGATGCCGGTGGAATCAGTGAGCACGACCTCGTTGGCCTTCGCGCCGATCAACGCCGCGATCTTGCGGCCCAACGTCACCGGAAGCGCGTACCAACCCGCCGCATTCATGCTGCCGATCAGGCCGATGGCCCATTCCTTCTCCACGACCCGTTTGGCACACTGCGCGGCTTTGCGAGGCATGGCGCCCAGCGAATTGCCGTCAAGATAGATTATCCCGTCGGGCAGGAAAAACTCGTCTCGAAACGGCGCCAGGGGATCTTCCTGGTCGAGCAGCTCCAGGTCGGTTCGGGTAGCAATCGCCATTCTTATGGTTAATTATCAAACAAGGGGTCAGAATCGCCGCTCAAGTGTTCACACACAATCTGTCAAATCACGTTTTGTTATCAGGCGGCAGCCTGGAGGAGACGGTGACATCACCCCCAACAAGCATTACCTTATTGCGGCTATGGTAGCTGAAGCGGGCCGGGAAAGGGTCGACAATGCGGTTCGGGCGGAGCGTAAGGCGCTGCAGGATGAGTGGAGCACTGATTTATGACCTGGATAAGGACGATCGCCTTCGAGAAGGCAAGCGGGAAACTCAAGAAGCTCTACGATCGGGTAAAGGGGCCGGGCAACAATGTAGATAACATCATGCTTGCGCACAGCCTGCGTCCGCATACGATGGAAGGGCATATGACATTGTACAAGTATGTGCTGCATCACTCGGCGAACACGCTTGCGAAATCGTATCTGGAGACAATCGGCGTCTATGTCAGTATCTTGAATAACTGCGAGTATTGTATCGAGCATCATGCTGCAGGGCTTTCCCGCCTGCTGCAGGATGAGGCACGGGCCAGTGAAATTCGCCGCGCACTGGAAGAGAACGCGCCTGCAAGGGTTTTTCAGGACAAGGAACTCGCGGGTTTGATCTACGTGGAAAAGTTAACGAACGAGCCAGCCGAGATCGATCTGTCTGACATAGACGAACTTCGCCAGGCTGGATTCGACGACGGCGAGATCCTCGAGATCAACCAGGTGTCGGCGTATTTCGCTTATGCCAACCGGACCGTACTGGGCCTGGGTATCGATACCGAAGGAGATATCATCGGCTTGTCACCGGGTGACTCCGATGACACGACAAACTGGTCTCATGAGTAGGAGGGGCTTTTTGTACATGGATGTACTTATATCGCGACAAAATCGCCGGGAGCGATTTTGGATAACGCCATAGACGTTAGCCCGAAGGGCTGAGGGCAGGATGCCCGAATCAACCGCAGGATGCGCGAGAGCGATGAAGCCGAAATTGAGATTTGCCTAATCGGGGCTGAAGCCTCTCCTACAAACCTTCGTTGAGCGGCCGTTAGCAGGTAATAGATAAGTCAACAAACAATGAACAAGTACTTTTTTAAAGTAGCACAAGCGTCCGTCAATGTAGCCGGTAGCGATCGTCGCTTTCCTGTCCACCGAATATATTGTGTCGGTCGTAACTATGCTGCACATGCCCGGGAAATCGGAGCGGATCCTGATTGCGAGCCGCCGTTTTACTTTATGAAACCTGCTGATGTAATAGCGAAGAGCGGTACGACCATAGCGTACCCGCCACGCACAGAAAAACTGCATCATGAGATTGAATTGGTCGTGGCTATCGGGAAACCCGGGGAAAGATATCGAGCGTTCGCGGGCACAAGAGCATATTTTCGGTTATGCGGTAGGCATCGACCTGACGCGGCGCGATCTGCAGGAAGTCGCGAAAGAAGAACGTCGTCCCTGGGACTCTGGCAAGAGCTTCGAGGGAGCGGCACCGATCAGCGCTATCCGCGGAGTCGACGAAATCGGGCATCCCTCGGTCGGTCGGATCTGGCTCGCGGTCAACGGAGACATTCGGCAGGACGGCGATATCAAGGACATGATCTGGAACGTGCCCGAGACCATCGCTGAGCTCTCAACATTGTTTACGCTTGCGTCTGGTGACCTGATCTATACCGGTACGCCCGCCGGGGTTGGCGCCGTCAACCCGGGGGATAAGCTCACCGGCGGCATTTATGGCATCGGCGAGATCAGGATCGAAATCGGATGACGGAACGTCATCCGCTGCACGATCACAAACGAATTTCGTTCAGTTCGTCACCTCGACCGGTTGCACACCGGACAATAATGCAATCCCGGCCTCATCGACGGCCTTACGAAAATCCTCGAGATCGCTGCTGATGAAGTCGTTCAAGGCGGATAAGGTTTCATCGACCGAATTACGGGCGATCTGAACATACGTTTTCGCGGCGGCAGTCGGTGCGCCATAGCTTGAGCTGACATACCCCTGGGCTAGTCCGAGCCGGTTAACGGTTTTGTCGGAGCGGTAGATGATGCCTTTTGTTTCCGGTGGTGTCCGGAATCGTTTTTCAAGTTCGTCGAGGCTTTCATTCAGTTCACCGGCCTGCTCTGTCAGCGCCAATAATGTTGCATCCTCATCCGCAGCTGGCCGTGTCTCGATGAGCGTCGTAATCGTGCCGATGTCTCGCCGCGCACGAACAATAGCTTCGACGGCACTGACGAGCGCTTTTTCAAGCGTGAGCAACTCGAGCTGCATTGCATAGTTTTGCTCAATCTCGGCCAGAGAATATGGGGAACGCGGGTCGGCAACCGTCTGCACATCGACGCTGGCGACCGTCGCCTGACTGTCGGGATGATCGAGCGCCAGGGTGATGGAGTAGCTGCCTGGTGGAACCTCGGGTCCGACAGGCAGGCCATCCTCGTAATCCTGTTCTTCCGGCCCGGGCATGTCGCGGGCGCCATCGCGCCGCATATCCCAGGTGACGCGGTTAATTCCCTGGTACACGGCTTCCCTGTAAGTGCGAATGACATCGCCACTGGCATCCTTAACGGTAACCGTCACCTTCGGGTCGCTGGCCTCGTCGTCGCCTTCCTCCTCGACCGCGCTGTCCTCGCTCTCGCGCAGCAGTATTTTTCGCTCGCGCTCGGTTTCAGCGTCCGGATGCGGCAGGTCCTGTCCGCTGGCCATGAAGGTCAGCATGACGCCGTAAGGTTCGTTTTCTGCCCTGAATTCAGCAGAGCCGGTAAAGCGTGTCGATGGCGTCTGGTTTGCCACATAATGCTGGCCGGGCACTGCCGACAGTATTTTGAGGCGCGCTTGAAAATCTTCATCCGAAAGATTTCTCAAGCTGCTGTAGTCGTCAATGACGAAAACAGAACGGCCATGTGTGCCAAGGACGAGGTCGTTTTCTCTCTCCTGAATCGCCATGTCCATGACGGAAACAGTTGGTACGCCGGCGGTGAACTTGGTCCAGCTGTCACCGGCATCGACCGACACGAAGAGCCCGAACTCCGTACCGAGGAACAACAGGTTCGGATCCTCGTGGTCCTGTAACATGGACAGGGCGTAGCCGGATAACTCATCGGTGCTTAAAGAGCGCCAGCGCCGCCCATAATTTTCCACGCGATATACATGAGTTTCCATGTTGCCGCGGCGATGATCGTCGAAGACCACAAAAGCGGTTCCCGGATCATGCGGTGACGGTGCGATCATCGGCACCCACGCGCCCTCTGGCACGCCACGGGCGCGCTCATCGACACGGTTCCAGTTCTGGCCGCCATCGCGCGTAACATGGACGCGACCGTCATCGGTGCCGACCCAGAGGACGCCTTCTTCCAGCTTGCTCGGCGCTACCGCAACAATGCTCGTGTAATTTTCCGCTGCCGTAACGTCGTATGTCAGACCGCCGCTCTCGCGGAATGTCTGCATGTCCGGGTTGTTCGATGTCAGGTCATCGCTGATCACAGTCCATGTGTCGCCGCGGTCGACAGACTTGTGCAGGTATTGGCTGCCGTAGTAAATCGTCGCTGCGTCGAAGGGATCCTGCGCGAAACCTGCATTCCAGTTGAAGCGGAGGTCGACATCCAGCGCCTGCGGGTTCGGTCGGATAAAACGCTGCTCGCCGGAATCGAGATCCCAGCGAGCCAGATTGCCGCCCTGAGACATCACATAGCCGCGCCGTGAGTTCTCAGGATCGGGAATGGTGTCGAAACCGTCGCCGAAGCCGACTTCCTGCCAGTGCAGGTTACGGATACCGGCGTTCTCCCACACCTCGGACGGGCCCCGCCAGGAGCCGTTATCCTGCAGGCCGCCATAGATGTTGTAAGGGTGATCGTTATCGACCGCAATATGGTAGAACTGGGCGAGCGGCATGTTGCGTACAAAACGCCAGGTTTCACCGCGGTCATGCGTTATTCCCAGGCCGCCGTCGTTGCCAATGATAATGTGACGGGAATCGTTCGGGTTGATCCAGAATGCATGGTTATCGATGTGCAGCGTGTTGCCGGCCTCGCAACAATCGATGACCGGGTTCAGTTCGAAGGTCTTGCCGCCGTCGATCGACACGCTCAGGTTTCTTGCAATATTGTAGAGTCGATTGGCATTCGAAGGATCGGCTGCGAGTTCCGTGTAATAGAAAGGGCGAATGGCAATATCGTGGGCTTCATTTACTTTCGACCACTTCTCGCCGCCGTCATGCGAGACGAGTAAGGCGCTTTTCTCGGCCTCGACCAGCGCATAAACGCGTTTTGGCTCGGCAGCAGAGATCGCGAAAACCATGCGGCCCAGTTCGCCGGCGGGCAGTCCGTCTTCTTCCGTTTTCTGTTTCCATGTTTTGCCGGCGTCGTAGGATATATACATGCCCGAACCCGGGCCGCCGGACTTGAAGAAGTATGGCCAGCGCCGGAACTGCCACATGCCGGCGTACAGCTTGTCCGGGTTGCCGGGATCCATCTTGATGTCAGTGGCGCCGGTGAGCTGATCCACATAAAGGATCTGCTTCCAGGTCTCGCCGCCGTCCGTCGTTTTGTAGATGCCGCGCTCGCTGTTCGGGCCCCACAGTGTGCCCATTGCGGCGACATAGACGATATCCGCGTCAGTCGGATGCAGGGCGATACGGTCGATTCTTTCGCTATTCGGAAGACCGACGAGCTGCCAGCTCTTGCCGCCATCGACAGATTTGTAAACCCCGCCACCGATCGAGGTGGAGTTACGAACGTTGCTCTCGCCGGTACCGACCCAGATGATATCGGGGTTGGATTGATTGATGGCGAGCGCGCCAATCGACGCGACGGCTTCTTTATCGAACACGGGCTCCCAGGTCACGCCGCCGTTATCCGACAGCCAGACGCCACCGGTCCCAGCACCAACAACAATACGGTTCGGGTCGGATGCAACAGCATCGATGGCGGAGATGCGGCCGCCGACCGCCGCCGGGCCCAGCGTTCGCGCAGCAAGACCCTTGAGCAAATCGGCATCGAGTGCCGCCAGAGAGGTAAGCGGGGCGAACAGCAACAGAGCCAGGAACTGAAGCAGGCTCGACACCCGCAGCTCCAGCGCAGGTTTTTGTGTGATCATCGTGGCAGGCCTTTATTCGTATTTGTTTGAGAGCGTCAGGTGTCGCCGGCTGATTGTCAATAGGAATTCAGGCTGAACGGCCGGATATTGACGATGGCGGTAAGCTGCAAAATTGTTTACGGGCGTTAGTGCGGGCCTGGCCCGGACTAAGCAGCGCGCGAAAAATCTACATTCAGCGTTCGTTGCAGCACAGCGCGTAGCGCAGGCAGGGAGCCAGGATCTAAGATGTTTACACCCTCGACGCCCGTTAGTTTTGCGACGAGATCGATACCGGCCGAGGTATTCGTCGCAGGGCCCGTAACGAGGTCCGGCTGGAGGCCGAACGCTTTCTGTACACCGACGACGGCGTACGGATCTGAAGCACACAATACGGTGCAGCGGATATTGTCGCCGAGTTCATCGATTGCCGCGGCGCCGTTATAGGGCTCGAGCGGCGAGGCGCCGGCTTCGGCGACCAGGAAAGCCGGTTTGCCGCTACTGATTTTGTGAAGAAGGGGACGAATTGCGGAGCGGAATTCATTTTCCATGACGACCGTCGATGGCATGCCTGCATCGACGAAGTCGAATACGGCGCTGGCGCCGGCATCTCCGAAACTCAGAACGTCGCGATAGCGGCCGGCGCCCGTCAGCTTCGCACCGATGACATCCAAGCCCAGGCTCGCGAGCTCATGAATGATCAGGCGTCCGGTCGTTGTCTTGCCGGCCGACATCGACGTTCCAACAAGTAGTACTGTCGGCGTATCAAACGTCGCTGCTTCAGTCGTAATCGCGAAATCGCTCATGCTGATTTTTCTGCCGTCACGGATGGCATGACCGAGATAGTTCAGCGACAGCCCGCGTGGCAGGAATGAAGATACAGATGTGAAAGCACCAAACAGCCCGGCGCTTGTCATCGCATGCATTTTGTCGTTGTGGATTGCTGACCAGCTGCCGACCCACTCAAGTGTTGCCGCACGATTGCCGAATGCCCCGACGACGTGGTCGCCAGGCATCACGTGCACGGTGCGTCCCGATGTCAATTCGATGTGATACAGGCTGCTTGGAATTCCGGTGACCTCGCCGAGCACGTAATCGCCACCTGCCCATTCGCTTTGCGGCAAGCGCTTTTGTTCGAAGCCACAGGATTCCAGGTCGGAAATGCGGGTCAGCGAACTGAATATTGTTACATTCATGAAGGCTCCTCCGGCTCAGCCGTTTGCACCGGTGGCGACAACAGCAACAGCGCCAGCAAAGCGGTGCGCTCAAGCGTCTTGTCGATGTACAGGAACTCGTGTTCGGCATGCGCGCCGTCACCGACTGGTCCCAGCCCATCCAGCGTGGCGGTGTACTGACTTGTGGTATTGCCATCGGAGCCGCCGCCGGCGCGCCCGTGTCGCAATTCCATGCCCAGGTCGCGGCCAAGGTGCTGTGCTCTCTGCCACAAGGCATGATTTCGGGGTGTCGCCGCCATCGCCGGTCGGCCGATACGCCCTTCTATCGTCAGCCGGACTCCGGGGGTGCTTGGCTCGATGCCATGAATGGCTTTCTCGATTCGCTTGCCGTCGCTTGCAGACGGTACGCGGACATCGACAACCGCCTGGCTATGTGCCGCAATCACATTAGGTTGAATGCCACCATCGATGGTTCCAACGTTTACCGTTATGCCGCAATCCGGTTCGTTCAGGGCAAAGAGTGTCTGTATGACGTGGGACAATTCGAGAATGGCGCTTGCACCGGCATCAGGATCAAGGCCGGCGTGTGCGGCTTTGCCGTGTACCGTGATTATGAAGCGGCCGACTCCTTTGCGTTCTGTTTTAATGATGCCGCTTGCTCCCATGGCGGGCTCGAGCACGAACGTGCGATCGACGCGCCGGGCCAGCTGGCGAATGAAGCGGCCTGAGTCGCGGCTGCCAACTTCCTCATCCGAATTGACGAACACAACAGGCGTAAGTTCGGGACAAAGATTCAATGCCCGTAGCGCTTTTAGCGCAAATATCATTTGCGCGATACCACCCTTCATGTCGAAAACGCCCGGCCCGCGAGCAACGTTGCCGTCAACCGAGAATGGACGCTCCGCTACGGTGCCAATCGGCCACACGGTGTCATAGTGTCCAATCATCAGCTGCGCCGGCGTGCCTCTTGTCTTCAGCTCCGGTCGTGCATAGATATGCCGGCCTGTGGACCCGCCACCCAGCGGCACGACTTTGAAGTCCAGGGCACGTAGCTGTGCCGTGAGAATGGTTCCGATCCGGACGTGCGAGTCGGGGTAGGATGAAGGCGACTCTGCCTGTACCAAAATCCTGAGCAGTCCGACCAGCTCGATGCGCTGATCCTGAACGTAATTCAATATCCGATCAGCCTGATTTCCGGCCATGATATGACTACCGCGTCATATCCGCTGGAAACGGGAATGCATTCGAACGGGTGATGCTGGCGAACCGTCCTGGTGGAAGATACACAAACAGAGGGGAGTCATGTATCAACTCCTGATCGTCCATTTCGTACGCCCTCAGGAATCTCTTGTCGACATAGGCAGCAATGATTTCTCCTGTGATCAGACAGTTTTCGCCAAAACCGTCGATGGTTTTGAAATGCCTGCATTCGAAGAACAGGTAAGCATCTTCGATAAACTCACCGTCAATTTGCGATGCAGGAAATGTAGCGAAAGTCTGGAGTACCGTTTTCGGTCCGCCCGCAGGTCGGGGGGAAGCTGCCAGGCTTGCGAACAGGACCTGGGACGGCTTCGGATAGCTGACCGTGAACTCGCCAGTGCGTTCGATGTTTGCGTACGTGTGATGACTGGGGCTGCAGATAAAACCAAAGTAGTTCTGCCAGCCCATGGGCGAGACCATATGCTTCGGCGCCAGATCGAGAGAGCCGTCTTCGTCCCTGGTGCCGATCAAAACCAGGGGCGCAACAGTAAAGCACCGTTCCCAGACGGGCCGCGTCGTATCGAGTTCAACGATTTTTTCGCCGCTCTGCGGAGTACTCAAAACTAGACCTTCGCGCGTGCTCGGCGTCCTGACTATCCGCAGATTCAAGCTACCGACTACAGTCATGCTGGAGAATAAGTAGTTGCCGAGGTTTCAAGCCTGTTGTGCGTACCTGGTACTCCGTCAAGGTGATATTGATAGATTCAGAGCCACCCAGATGATCCAAGACAAGGCGCAGTCCGCAGGGAATGGCATGTCCTTTACAAGGACTGCAACGCGGTATTGGATCATCTGGGTAGCTCCCTTCGGGCGAGCCGTGAAGCGGTCGTCCGCGGTGTTGCGCCTCTTGGCAAGGACGCGCCATTACCGGCGAGGCGCGCCTGGCTGTCAACCGCTTCACGACTCGCTGAACCCATCAATATCACCTTGACGGAGTACTAGCCATTGTTGCCGCTGGCCAAGGCTGTCCCCCGGGGGGTTCTGGTCAGGGAATGGCTTGCCGGTACCCTGTTCAGAGGAGCCGTACTTAGGTACTTTCCACACCCCCGCCGATTGGCGTGCCTGCCAGCGCTATGAAATACTTTCCTTCCCAGTAACAGCAACGGGAACACCGTCTGTGCGACTAACATTGACTATTGCGTCCGGTCTCATTGCAGTGCTGTCCGCGCAGGCTCTTCACGCCGGCGAAGCACAGGACATCGTTCGGGCTGCGGTCGACTACTGGCGCGGTACGTCCTCCCACGGCGAAATGACCATGACGATCCACCGACCGGACTGGGAACGGAGCATGTCCATGCGTACCTGGACCCAGGGTGAAGACCGGTCCCTGGTTCGGGTCACGGCACCGAAGAAGGACAGAGGCAATGGCACGCTTATCGATGACAACAACATGTGGAGTTACTCACCCAAGATAAACCGGGTGATCAAGGTTCCCTCATCGATGATGGGACAGAGCTGGATGGGCTCTGACTTTTCCAACAAGGACATTTCCCGCGTCGACGACATTATCGATCAATACGATCACAGCATTCTCGGCAAAGAGGAGCAGGATGGGCACATTGTCTATCGCATCGAATCCATTCCGCACGAAGATGCGGCCGTTGTCTGGGGAAAAGAAATCCTGACGATCCGTGCCGATAACATTCTTCTCGAACACAGTTTTTATGATCAGGACGGCGAACTTGTCAAGAAGCTCCTGACGCTGGAAATTGGCGAGATGGGTGGACGGATGGTTGCCACGCGTCAGCGCATGCAAAAAGTCGAAGAGCCGGGCGAGTGGACCGAAATCCGGGTGGACTCCATACAATACGATCTCGAACTGAGAGACAGTCTGTTCACCCTGTCAAATCTCCGTAATCCCCGTGAGTAGGCCATGAATATCGTTTTGCGTCTGGCCTGGCGTAACATCTGGCGGCATCCGCGACGCACCTGGCTGACGACCGGGGCGATGGTGTTCTCCAATACGCTCCTCGTGTTCATGATCTCTCTGCAGTTCGGCATGTACGACCTTATGATCAACAATACGCTGCAGTCGTTTAGCGGTCATCTGCAGGTGCAGGCGCCGGGTTACAAAGATGACCTGAAGATGCGTCAGAGTGTGCCGGACATTCAGAAGCTGGCCGCGACGTATCGTGAAGATTCCGGCTTTCAAAACGTCGCGGCACGCGGCGGAGCATTCGCGCTTGCTTCGAGCGAGGAAAGAAGCTACGGGATTCAGATCTACGGCGTAGAGCCGGCATTCGAGCCCGGCGTGTCGAACATCCCAGGCCTTGTCCAGGAAGGTCGCTTTCTTGATGATATCGACGCAACGGAGATCGTCATCGGTAGGGTACTGGCACGAAATCTCCGTGTCCGTATTGGCGACGAGCTGACCCTGCTGGGCACCGGCCGCGACGGATCCTTCGCTGCCGCCATCGTATCGATCGTCGGCATCTTCGACAGCAGCATTCCAGATCTGGATCGTAGCATTGCGGAGATACCACTCGGCCTGTTCCAGGACATGTTTGCGATGGACGGCGCCGGCCATCAGCTTGTCATCACGGTGCCGGACTTGTCAGACGTGCCCGCCGCGAAACAGCAGGCCGAAAAACTCCTGCCGTTCGGCTCGGGCCTGGTCGTGCATGACTGGGAAGCATTGCAACCCGGGCTCAAGCAGGCGATTCAGGCGGACCTGACCAGCGCGTGGTTCATGTACGGCCTGCTCGTGATATTGGTAGCGTTCAGCGTGATGAACACGCAACTCATGTCGGTTCTGGAGCGAACCAGGGAATTCGGCATTGTCATGTCGCTTGGCCTGACGCCGGGGCGGCTCGGCAGGCTCGTCATGCTTGAAACGGCGCTGATGGGGATTGTGGGGCTGGTATTGGGCGCTTTGCTCGGGGCTCTCGTTACGTCATGGTTTACGTTGAACGGATTTTCCTACCCCGGCATGGAAGAAATGGCGGCAGTTTTCAATTTACCCGCACTCATGTATCCAAAAGTGACGCCGGGAACCCTCATCGCCGGTCCGGCCGCTGTTTTCGCAGGTACGCTTGCATCTGCGTTATATCCCGCACTTCGGCTCTACTGGTTGCAGCCGGTCGAAGCCATGAGGGCCGGGTAATGCGTCAACTCGAAATTTTGGCAATGCTCGCGTGGCGCAACCTCTGGCGAAATCACCGTCGCACGATCATCATGATTTCGGCGATCACCGTGGGTGTCTGGGCAATGATTTTCATGACGGCGCTGATGCGCGGCATGGTTAATGACATGCTGCGCGGTGGCATTCAGACATTACCCGGGCACGTGCAGATTCATCATCCCGGGTTTCGCGACGATCCAAGTGTCAACAATCTGATTTCGGCGACCGGGACTGCATTAGACGAAATTTTCAGTGATAACGGCCTTGAACCCTGGGCGAGTCGGGTGAAAGTGCCCGCCGTGATCAGCAGCGAACGCGAGTCTCGCGGAGTGACGCTGTTCGGCATCGATCCCGCTGCCGAGGCACAGATTACATTTGTTGCAGATGACATTGCAGAGGGACGATACCTGGAAGACGAAGCCGACAGCGGTGTCGTTATCGGCCGAAAGCTTGCGGACAAACTCGATACCAGACTTGGTAAACGAGTCGTGTTGATGAGCCAGGATCCCGACAACGAGATCGCGGATCGTGGCTTTCGTATTGTCGGTATTTACGATTCGGATCCCGACAGCCTCGAGGAGACTTTCGTCTTCGCGGGCAGGGCGACGATTCAGAAGATGCTCGGAATAGGCGACCGCGTGACCGAAGTCGTTTTTCTTGCCGCCGATCACCAGAATGTCGAGCCCCTGTATAAAAGAGTCTCCGAACTTGCGGGCCCTGATGTCGACGTAGAACCCTGGTACGAGCTCGACAAGTATCTCAGCACGATGCTTAACATGATGGACGGCTTCGTGCTGGTCTGGATAGTCGTCGTTTTTCTCGCCCTGTCGTTCGGTCTCGTCAATACATTGGTCATGGCAGTCTTTGAGCGCATTCGGGAGATTGGGCTGATGCTTGCGCTGGGCATGCGACCAGCCAATATTCTCGGGCAAATAGTCCTTGAATCCCTGCTGCTGCTGGTCATTGGCCTGGCGCTTGGCAATGCGTTTGCCTGGATGACGGTGGTACCGCTGAAAGACGGGATCGATATCTCGGTCGTCGCAGAGGGTATGGATATGATGGGCGCATCCAGCATGCTGTACCCGGACCTCCAGATTCACGATGTCATCATGGCCAATATTGTTGTGCTTGCGCTCGGATTTCTCGCCAGTCTTTCGCCTGCCTGGCGGGCTTCTCGTTATCAACCGGTTGAAGCAATTACCAAGGTCTGACTATGGCTGCTGTACGTTGTATTGATTTATGCAGGACCTATTACCAGGGTGACCAGGCGATCAAAGCCCTCGATCACGTCAATCTGGAAATCGAAGAGGGCGGCTTTGTATGCCTGTCCGCACCTTCAGGTGGCGGCAAGACAACGTTACTGAACGCGATTGGCGGACTCGACCGGCCCGACAAAGGCGAAGTATGGATCGCTGGCCAGCGCATCGATAACCTGAGCAAAGGGGAGCTCGCAAAGCTCCGATTGCACCAGATTGGCTTTGTATTCCAGGCATTCAATCTGATTCCTGTTTTGACGGCACGCGAAAACGTGGAGTTCGTCATGCAGATTCAGGGCGTGCCGGCTGACAAACGCGGGGAGCAGTCCGAAGCGATCCTGGCAGAAGTCGGCCTGCAGGGCCTGGAAGACCGCCGGCCCGCAGACATGTCCGGCGGTCAGCAACAGCGCGTCGCCGTCGCACGGGCAATTGTGTCCCGGCCGGCGCTGGTGCTGGCGGATGAACCGACGGCCAACCTCGATTCACACAATGCCGACGAACTCATGGAACTGTTTGTGGAACTGAATCAGCATCACAACACGACCTTCATCATAGCGACACATGATCAACGTGTAATGGCTTATGCAAAACGTGTGATCGGGATGCTGGACGGACGTATCGTCGATGACAGTCAACAGCAAGTTGCATAGCAGGGTATCGCTGCGGCAGGCAGGTGTACTGCTTTCTGTCTATTTATTGACCTGTTCAAATCTGTGCGCCGCCGACGAAACACAGATCGAGTTTGACGGCCACACGAAAACACGGCTGGTCGCCCAGACTTTTCCCGACGACAGCATCTTCCATGACCTGACGGGATCTACTGCTTTTGATGTGGAGGCAGACCTGCGCCTGAATCTTGATGTCGATAATGGGCCGTGGACATTCAACGCTGCCTGGCAGTTATTCGCGTTGTATGGGGACCGCGTCGAATACTCGCGTGGAATTCAGCAGGGTTCGGGCCTTTTTATCAATCGCCTCCCGGAAGACGACCGGCGCCTGCTCGACCTGACCAGTGTGATCACCGATGACAATAAATTCGCTGCCCTGCACCGGCTGGACCGGCTTTGGCTTGGCTACGCAAACGACAAAACAGTACTACGCATTGGCCGGCAAGCCATCTCCTGGGGCAACGGCCTGTTCTTTTCGCCGATGGATATTGTCAATCCCTTCGATCCCACGATGATTGATACCGAGTACAAGGCCGGCGATGACATGCTGTACGCGCAATTCCTGCGCGACAGCGGTGACGATGTACAGGCTGCCGCCGTATTTCGCCGCAACCCCATGAATGGCGACGTTGAAAGCGATGAAGGCACCGTATCGATCAAGTACCACGGCGTGAGTCGCCACGCCGAGTACGATCTCCTCGCCGCCGTCAATCACGGCGATGCGACACTCGGAATCGGCGGTAACAGGAACATAGGCGGCGCGGTCGTGAGAGGCGACGTCGTCGTTGCCGACGCGAGGTCCACGACGGTTCAGCTTTGTTACAAACCTGAGTTATTCGTGGATCTGGGGCAGCAGGAACGTCAGTGGTGCACTCGAGTACTACTTCAACGGTTTCGGGCAGAAAGACGGCAGGTACGATTCACAAAGCCTGGCCGCAAATCCGGACTTGCTGGAGCGCCTTTTACGAGGAGAATTGTTCACTATCGGCCGGCATTACCTGGCCGGCAGCCTGATGATCGAGATGACGCCTTTGTGGCTACTGACCCCGAATATCTTTCTGAATGTCGAGGACGGCAGTGCGCTGATCCAGCTCGTCACGCAGAACGACCTGAAAGAGAACCTGGCATTCCTCGGCAGTCTCAATGTGCCGATCGGTCCCAGGGGATCCGAATATGGTGGCATCGAAGCACCGATCACAGACCGATATATCTCGACCGATCTAAGCATATTTGCCCAGATTGCCTGGTATTTTTAAGAATATCGCCTGTCAGGACGGGCTCCAACAGCTACCAGTAAATGCATCGTAGGAGCCCGTCCTGACGGGCGATTAAGTGTGCCAATAGATGATTCGTAGGAGCCCGTCCTGACGGGCGATCGCAATACTTACATGTGGCTTGCGCCAAGCGTCTGTTGAATGCTCGCGAACAACTTGCCGAACTGCTCTTCGACCTCCTGACTGAACACCGGGTCCTCTATGTAATCAGCAACTGAATCGCTAAGTACTTTGTGTCCGTCATTCACCATCTCATCGATACGGACGAACAGGTCATGTTCCTCCCAGTGCATGTGATCTCTTAAGCGCTGTACGTAGCGCATTGCATCAGCGACGATGACGTTACGGCGCAGCGCCGTGCCTGACATGACGGACTCGATGTCATTTCTCAGCTTCATGCCGAGTGCTGCGAGTTCACGGTGATCCACCAGGACACGGTCGAGTCCTTTTGACAGGTCCGGGCGCACGATCTTCAGCTCGGCGTATACCCGGTCTTCCTTCGGATGGTGTACGGCATCCGGATAGACACTCATATAACTCATTATGTCGTGTACGAGTTCGTAGTCGGCTTCGCGGCCGTCATACAGGCGGTTTGCTTCCTGCTCAAGAAGATTGAGCAAGACGGTCATGTTTTTATGGTCTGCACGCAGTTCAGCGAGCATTTCAGCGACGTTATTACTCATATCGCAAACCTCCAACGATCTGTATGGTCATGGATGTCCGGCCCCCGGAAAATCAGGGATAACACCTATCAGCATGGCCTATTTGGCCTGGGCAAAGGCCGGCAGGGGGCCCTCATCGAAGCCAGGCCTTGTCCATAGGTAGAAATACGGATCTGAAATGCCCTCCGGTTAGGGGATTATTACGGTTCAATTTGGAGCGGGCGGGTATCGACGCAAACAGACGTACTCTGCCTCCTGAGAAAGATCCTGTCCGCTCCAATCTTTTCCCGCCCAATCCACTCCGTAAAATGAAGCTCCAAAACCCGGCCGTTGCGTCGTGGCATAATTCGATGCCCGGCTGATTAGAAGCGATTGATCGTTTACGGTGTTTTGAGCTATCGAGATGTTGATTGCCAATTGCACGCTGAATACCGCCATCCGCGGTCCCTGGTGAATGATGCGGGCTAGACGCGTTTGCCTGATCCTTCTCATTGCGGCGCTTGCCGTCACCGCCGGTTGCTCCGTCAATCCCGTGACCGGCAAGCGGGAATTAACGCTGGTCAGCGAAAGCAGCGAGATACAGATGGGCGCCGAGAGCTACCTGCCCATGCAACAGTCGCAGGGCGGCCAGTACGACATCGACCCGGTGTTGACAGAGTATGTTGCCGGCGTCGGCGATCGTCTTGCGGCCGTCAGTGATCGTCAGCTCCCCTACGAATTCGTCGTGCTCAACAACTCCGTGCCGAATGCCTGGGCATTGCCGGGCGGCAAAATCGCAATAAACCGCGGTATTCTGACCGAGCTGAACTCCGAAGCCGAACTTGCCGCGGTTCTCGCCCACGAAATCGTTCATGCAGCGGCAAGGCATTCGGCCAAGCGCATGGAACGCAGCATGCTGTTGCAGAGCGTGGTCCTTGCGACCGCCGTTGTGACCAGTGACAGCGACTATGGAAATTTCGCCGTCGGCGGCGCCAGCGTCGCTACACAGATGCTCAATCAAAGTTACGGAAGAGGCGACGAACTCGAATCGGACAAGTACGGCATGTTGTACATGTCGCGCGCGGGCTACGATCCCCAGGGCGCGGTTCAGTTGCAAAAGACCTTCGTCCGGCTGAGCGACGGACAGGAAACAGGTTGGTTAACGGGCCTCTTTGCAAGTCATCCGCCCTCAGAGGAGCGGGTACGGGCGAATATTGAAATGGCAGCGACATTGCCGCCCGGCGGTGAAACAGGCGAGGACCGTTTTCGAGCGGCAATGGCAAAAACGACCGCCGCCAGGCCCGCGTATGAGGCCTACGACGAGGGTCGCAAAGCACTGGCCGACGACAAGCCCGATCGTGCAATCGAGCAGGCGAACAAAGGGATCGGCATGCTGCCCGAGGAAGCGAACTTCTATGCTTTAAGAGGCGACGCGAGAATTCTCAACAAGCAATACGACATGGCATTAACGAACTTCAACAGTGCCATTCGCCGGCGCGATAATTTCTTTTACTACTATTTGCAGCGCGGACTGATTCAGGAAGAGCTCGGCCACGACGACCTGGCAGAGACAGACCTCGAAACCAGCATTACGATGCTGCCGACCGCAGCCGCACATTACGCGCTTGGCAACATTACTGCCCGCCGCGGCAACAAAGTGGCTGCAATCGAACACTACACCCTCGTGGCACAGGGGCAGGGAGAAATCGCCCAGTCTGCGAATGTGGCTCTTGTGAAGCTGGATCTTGCTGACAATCCCGCGAAATATCTGCCGAAACGATGTGACCCGGATAGCAGCGGCAACCTGGTGGTATCTGTGAAAAACAATACGCCGCTCGCGATAACAGGCGTCAGAATTGCCATCCAGTACACCGATAACACAGGTATCCAGCGCCGAATCGATCGGAGTATCAGTGGCAGCGTTCAGCCGGGTCAGATTGCCAGCGTCGCTACCGGCCTTGGGCCTACACGCTGGCAGCCAGTGTCCCGCGACTGTCACGGCGGCGCGCGTTGCCGAATAAGAAAACGCTGCCGACTTTCATCCGCTGCAAACACCCCAATTTCGGGGCATGACTAATAGTCAGGCGACTGTTTAAAGTCCACCTTTGCCCTTTACATATGTACCAATAATGGTACACTATCAGTGATGCCAATGGATCGACCGGTTCCGTGGTTTTCTTTCGGCTTGACTCAGGACGAGAACCGGTGAGGAACTGGTTGAAAGAGCTAAGTCGGGAAAATCGTAAGGCTATCGGCGAAGACATTATGACGCTTCAATTTGGCTGGCCGGCGGGTATGCCCCTTGCTCGGAAAATGGGCGACAAGCTGTGGGAAATGCGGTCACACTTGTCTTCGGGGATCGCCAGGACGTTTTTCACCGTCTATGGCGGAAAGATTGTGCTGTTGCACGGATTCGTAAAAAAGACCCGGAAACGCCACCGAGGGAACTGGCAATTGCGAAGCGTCGATTAACTAAGTTGAGGTCGTAGTTATGGCCAAGAAAAATATTGGCAGCGATTTTCACGACTTCCTCGAAGAGGACGGTCTGCTCGCGGAAGCAACGGCCGTGGCCGTAAAGCGCTACATTGCGTTTGAGCTCGCTAAGAAGATGTCGGAGAAGAACCTTAGCAAGTCGGAAATGGCCGCCGTATGGAAACAAGTCGCTCTGCTTTAGACAGGCTTCTAGACCCGGGGAATTCGTCGGTGACGTTGCAGACCTACAGAGTGCCGCACAGGCCCTGGGTGGGCGTCTCAAGG
>PVMK01188742.1_pt1 | contig 38008 bp, 42 predicted proteins | sample 1853481 | NCBI WGS metagenome assembly PVMK01 (sample SAMN08533507, study PRJNA380276) | Marine sediment metagenome, whole genome shotgun sequencing project.
TCATGCCGCTGATCTCATGTCCCGTTACGATGTTCCGGTCGATATAGGTCCGACACGCCACGGTGCCACTCGCGGCTACACCATCTATTTCTTCGATCCATCGGGAAATCGGAATGAGGTATTCGCAGGCAGTTATACGTACTACCCGGATAGTCCACTACGCACTTGGACCGGAGATGAGCTGGGCAAAAATATCTTCTATTATGAAAAGGAGCTAAACCAGCGGTTTCTGACCGTGGTCACGTAATCCATCTGCATGTACGCGGGAGTTAGCCGCCTGCCTGATGGCCCCCGCAACTTGTGTATGGCGAAATGTTAATTTTCGATTAAATTCAATTGGTTAGTCGTTGCCACCCTCCTCGATGAATATCACCCTTCGGCGTCATGAGAGAAGTCACTTTCCTGTTTATTCACCTGCTTACCACCGTCGCCAGGGTATCTACCCCAAGGCCTTGCAGGGCATCATTAGCGTCTAGTCGCCAGGTTCGTCGGGTATAGCTGCAGTGTTTACCCCGGGGTAGGCCCCATACTTTTTACTGACCCTGCAACATACCTGCCCGGGAAATTTTCGAGGTTTACATAAAGGCTCTGCCCACACTAGCGAGCCGGTGTTGTCTGTAGTGGTGAAGTTTGGTGGAGGCTTTGCAGCTGATGATATCGCGTGGGAATCAGTGACCTTTGTGCGTATTTAACACCGTATTATCAAATTTGGCTGGCAAACTGGACAGTACCAGGATCAAGCCTACCAAGCTTGCAGACTGCTGGCGCGGTAAGCACCTATATCGTGTGCTACCAGTACGTGCACCCCTGAACGGCCATCCTGGGCCTTTAACCACAGCCGCCAGTCACGCAGTACCTGCACATCCTCAGGTATGAGCAGATAGCTGTACATAAAGCCTTTGCCCCGGTTGTTGTAAATATCCGACATGGCATTGGTAATATCCCCGGCGAAAATCCAGGTTTTACCGTCAAGCCGGGTGACGAACAGGGTGCTGCCGGGCGTGTGCCCCCCCGCTGCAATGGCAAATAGACCGGAAAAGCCGGGAACGGGTTTAATGGTGGTGGTACCCAGCTCGCTTTTATTACAGTTCGATTCATTCACCAGAACTTGCCCGGCCTGCGTGTGCAAGTTGTGTAGGCTCTTCTGGTACCGCGTTTGATAGATAGTGGCCGGAGATTCTATCGCAATGCAGATGCGGCTAATGCCCGCGGTGTGATCACTGTGCAAATGAGTGAGACCGATGCCGCGAATACTGTTGACTGCGGTGCCTAGTTGCCTCTCTATCGCCCCAAAGGTTTGGGTGGAGTTGGCGCCCACTAATTCAAAGGGACTGCCGAATGCGATTGCCTCCGCTTTGTTCATGCCCGTGTCTATAAGAAACGATTTGCCGTCGGTCCAGTGAATCAGTACACCCACATGCCCGAGCTCCCCAAACGGACCAGACTGCTGCGCGGTGTTGACGAAGTGGATCTCACTCGGAAAATCGTCGGCACTGACGTCGTCCAGCGCTGCGTCCAGTTCCCGTGCAGATGGGATGTCCACTGCCACGGAGCGAATCTGCCAGTGGGCGGGTAACATAACCGCGGCAAACACCGTAATTGACAGCGCCGCCGCCGCGAGTAGCAGGTATGCCATGATGCGAAAAACGGATTTCAAGCATTTGCCCCAGGAATGTTATCAAGCTGAGCGATCACCACCGTAACAATAACATGTTGGCCGGAGATTCGGTTCAACCCAATTCGCAGCCGATCACACTACCACTACTGGTCCAGTTCGGCCCAAGCCCAAAGTTCGGTTTCAAAAACCTCATAAAATTCTTCAACTTACCACCTCCCAGCTCGGTATTACCCCACCACCAGGCTCGGTACCGGTTCGGTTTGGGCCATCGCTCCACTACCCCACAGCAAAACCCGTTAGCTTTCTTCAAGTTACTGCCTAGCTTTTCCACACACCACCCGACTCATAATCGGGAGGTCGAAGGTTCAAATCCTTCTGGGCCCACCATTTTTTATAATATTCAAAGACTTATAACTGCTTAGAGCATCCGACTATGCCTGGGGGATGGGTGTATCTGGATCTGGTGTGTCCATGTAAGATGCAGGCTCGGCATAACACTAAAGCCGGTGTCACAGGCAGCACCTAATCGAGATAAGCCTGCATCGCCGCAAGCACGACTTCGGGATCGGAGCGCCGCTGATAGTTTTCCGACATGTCGATCCAGAGCACCTTGCCGTTAGTATCCACCAGCAGCGTGGTCGGTACGGGCAGTGCCTGCGTGTCATCGCCCGGCGGTGCGGAGTGAAAGCCCTGGTTGCGCAGTCCAAAGGCATCGGTGACCACGAGGTCCGGGTCCGAGAGCATGCGCGCCTGCAAGCCGTGCATTTCGCGTTCCTCACGGATTTCTTCGGGATGGTCGGTACTGACAGTCACGACCTGCACGCCGCGCCGATCAAACTCGGTACGCAACTCCTCCAGTCGACGCAACTCGCCGACACAATAAGGTCACCAGTGGGCGCGGAAGAATTTTATGAGTACGAGGTGTCCATGCAGACTTTTCGAATCGAAGATCTCGCCCTTGTCATCGGGGGCGGTGAAGCGCGGGATCGTATCCCCCACCTTGATGACACTCGCGGTCACCTCCTGGGGACTAACGGCGATAGTGAAGGGAAGGAGCAAGCCAATGAAAATCGCGATACCGGCCGGTACTCCGCCAACCCAACTTGTTCCCTTGAAAAATGCGGCGATACCCAGGGCGGCCGCAGACAGAAAGACCAGGACGAAGGCTGTCCGGTCCTCGGGGATGTCCACCTGCCTGATGTGATAGATCCACAGTGCACCACAGGCCACGGCCAGTGCGAGAGCCAGAATGCCGAATTTCGTTCCTGTCTTCATTGAACCTCTTCCAGTCTGCCGGACTTATCGCTATCGGTGCTTTGAGAGCTAGCCTACCGATCGGCGCCGGTGCGCGTGTTGCTCATGAAGCATTGTGCCCCAGTTGATAGGCGCGAACAATCCGGTTGAAATGGAATATTAAGTATTAAGGGGTCAGAGGGGCTGGATCTGGTGGTCAGAGCTATTAACGCTGTGGATAAATGGGGACCGAGTGATCACTGTCGTGTCGAGATTGAACTCTCGGGATAGTGAAATCGACGAAACCGTTGCTAGACCGCCCACCTCTCGGCAAATCCCGGGTAGGGCATGGGTAGGATCATGGGTTGAATTGGCGTGAACCTGGGGCACCAGGGTGCGGTGCGATCTCTCCATGTAAAACACCGGTAGCGTCCAGCGCCCCAACGGGTATGCCGTGGGTGGTGATACAGTCGAGGTCAGAGTGAAAGCTTTGGTAGCCAGAATCGGCAGGTCCCGTGTTCGAGTCACGGAGGGCCCACCATTTCCAAATATTTTTCATCGACTTACTGATAACTCCCTCTCCAAATACCCTCCAAAATCCATGGTGGTACTACGAAACACCAAGAGCAAAGCCGCAGCAATTATACATCCTCCAATCGACCGAATCCTGTTGAAAAATATTGCTACGCAGGCTGATATTGAAAAAAAGTCCAGAAGGTACTTGCGAGCCATAAATTGGACAAAGCTCGAAGAAGGTCCGTATTTTGAGCTCATAGAGCTTCTCTGTAAAATCAACAAAAACCGGCCATTTTGGATGATTGAAGAGTATTGGACCATGACAAGTTAGAGTTAGACAACGCCACACCTAGGAAAACACCGATACCTATCTAATAACTACATGGAAACCAATGAGCAATACCGACGAAATATTTAGACTTGATAACGGTGCTTGTGAACCCCTTCTCGCTCGGTCAATGCGCGAAGGATTGATGGGAAAGAGCCTGGAGGATGCTCTGCAAACGCTTCTGGAAGAAAACCCCAATTTGATACCAGGCAAGCAGATCGCACCATCCAGTGAATCGCCCCCGAAATTCGTTCTACTTCGGCGGGAGATGCCCATCAGTGGCTGGTCTTTGGATCACCTGTTTGTTGATCAATATGGTGTTCCCACGCTCGTGGAGGCCAAATTGATGCAGAATCCAGAATCGCGCCGGGAGGTGATCGGCCAGGTCATTGAATATGCCGCCAATGCATCGGACCTCTGGTCAGAAGGCCGGGCCAGGTCGCACGCTGAAGATTACTACCGTGATAAGAACCAGAGCTTAACCGAAACGCTTCTTGCTAGTTTTGGAGACGACCTCAGTATCGACGACTTCTGGGACACATTCGAGGAAAACCTCAAGGAGGGGAAAATTCGATTGATCATTGCCGGGGATCAGATTCGACCAAGGGTTCGCAGAATGATCGAATACCTCAACTGGGAAATGAATAATGTCGAGATTTATGGCCTCGATATCACTTGTTATGGTAACGATGAGCACTCGCTTGTCATCGTACCTAGAATTATTGGACAGACCCAGGCGACTGCCGACCGCAAAAGTGAACGTCGGAAAACTACAAAGTGGACGGCAGAACTATGCGAATCCACATTGCAGTCTATGGAACCAGATAATATCCGTGATCGCCTTTTAACGGTGCTACATTGGGCAATTCAACATGATTCATTTATGTCCTCGCAAGCACAGGCACTTTCTTTTAGCGTAAGCAACCGTCACGGTAAAAGACAAATGGGTTTCACTATCGAGGGCGGTGGATTTATATGCCTCGCTGGAATGCACTTCAATGACAATACCGTTGACCGAGACAAATTTTTCCTGGGTATCAAAGAGATCGGCCTGGTTAACCCAGCAGAGGTGATTGAAGAGATCAAGGATGGGCGTTATTACGCCAGAACTCTGGATCAACTTACAGATGGCGAATTTGATCAGCTAATTGCGCTACTGGAAAGTATCAATTGTAATAACTCAGATTTGATCTGACAGTCAGTGTCAGGCACCTTTGGCCGCTTTCGCCTACTTTGCGACACATGCGACACACTTACGGACAGTCCGCTTGCGCGCCTACATCTGACATCCCGTGTTGCTATTTCATGCAGGTGAACTACCATATATTCTTGCCAGCTTCCAAAACAAAGGAATCTTTCGCTCTACGCGAAACAGGAGAAAGCGCTAAAGGTAATCTGCAGGGTTGGGAAAACTTCCCCTCAGAAGGGACTGGATACCTCGACGTACTGGCCGAGCCGGAAATGCCACTACCCTGGGACTGGTTGTCACAGGAGGAGTTCGACTATTATGTCAAAGAGTACGAGCGATGTGGTCCGGAAACAGCGTGTATCGGTGGCCTCAACAGCTATAGGGTCGCCGACCGCAACTGGGAGATCGGGGCCGAGTACGCCGACGCCAATATCGAAATACCTTGTCAGTTTATTTCAGGCGAACTGGACGTGGTTTTGCAGATGATTGATCCTGAAGCTCTCCACATTATGGAGCAACGTTGCCCCGGCTTACGTGGCATTGAAATCATCCCGGAGGCTGGGCATTTTGTGCAAATGGAACAGCCCGAAAAAACGAATAAGGCACTGCTGGATTTCTTGGCAGCGGTGGAGCGGGAATAACAGGGTCGGGTCGGCCGCTAGTATGGGTAGCGCGGATGAATCGCTGCGATATGCTATTGGCCAGAAATTGACTCATCACGCCCCCCGTGTACTAATGTAATGAACCGGAGTAAACGATGCATACTTTTGCCGACCCCCTTAAGCGAGCGGTGCAGGTTGCCCCCAATAAGATCGCCATGATCGACGGCAAGAGTCAATTCACGTTTCAGGACCTGTGGTGGCGCTGCGCTCAGCTCGTGGGCGGGCTGAAGAACCTCGGCTGTGAGCGCGGCGATCGCGTGGCGATTCTCTCGGCCAATTCGCACAAGTACATCGAGGCTTATGTTGGCGTGCCGGCCGGCGGCATGGTGATCGTACCGATGAATACGCGGCATGCGGAACCCGAACTCGAGTATGCGTTGAGGGACGCCGGCGCCAGGGTCTTGCTTACTGATCGGGATCCCGGAGCGCTGGCCAGGGCAGTGCGAAACGTCGTCGACCTGGGTTCACAGTACAAAGCGCTGCTGGACAATGGCGAACGGGAGCCACTGGGAGAAGGCATCAGCGAGAACGACCTGGCGGGGATTTTCTATACCGGCGGCACCACGGGTGCGTCGAAAGGAGTGATGCTCTCGCACCGCAACCTGCTGGCGAATACGTTCAACTGGATGTCCTCTGTGCCGCAACGGCCTGAAGATGTCTTTCTCGTGCAGGCGCCGCTGTTTCACGCCGCGGGATCAAATGGTGTGCTGGCCAGCATCTGGAACACCAGCACCCAGGTCATTCTGGGCACTTTCAATCCGGAGGACGCCTTGAACCTGATCGAAGAATACAAGATTACCCAGACGCTCGGCGTGCCTACCATGCTCGCCGCCATGGCCGAGGAGCAGCACACCCGGCCCCGGGATACGTCATCCGTGGAGGTCATCAGCCATGGTGGATCACCCATTGCCACGGAAGTGGTCAAGCGCACCAGCAGTGCGTTTCCCTCGGCGGAGTTGGTGCATGTCTACGGCGCAACGGAACTTTCGCCATTGTGCACCGCGCTGCTTCGTGAAGAGACTCTGGTCGAGGGTCCGAGGGCCAGATCCTGTGGCCAGTCGATACCTGGCTGTGAAGTGCAGATTCTCGATGATGCCGGCGCGGAGGTTCCAAGGCGTGAAATTGGCGAGGTGGTCGTGCGCGGCGCCACGGTCATGCAGGGCTACTGGAACAAGCCTGAACAAACCGACGCGGTTTTGAAGGACGGCGCATATTGGACGGGTGACCTCGGGTACATGGATGACGAAGGCTTCCTATTCCTGGTCGACCGCAGCAAGGATATGATTGTCTCAGGCGGGGAAAATGTCTACTGCACCGAGGTGGAGGAAGTGCTGTACCAGCATCCCGCGGTGCTTGAAGCAGCGGCCTTTGGTGTGCCGGACGACAAATGGGGTGAGGCAGTGCACGCGGTAGTCGTACCGCGACCCGAACACGACAATGTTGAACCTTCGGAGCTGATCGCATTCTGCCACGAGCGTATTGCCGGCTACAAAGTCCCCAAAGGCATCGATATCCGCCACGAGCCCCTGCCCATCTCAGGGCCGGGCAAGGTTTTGAAACGCGAACTGCGTGCGCCTTTCTGGGCAGGCAAGGACAGCTCGGTCAACTAGCAACCTGTGCATGGCGATTGGTAATTTATCAAAATAATCAATCAGTTAGTGATTTTGCGCTCCCCGACATCTCCCGCCGCCCGGAAACCGCCATCTACCCCAACCCCATCCACCACAACACCGGCGTCGGGTGCGTCAGGTTCGTCGGGTATAACTGGAGTTTCTAGCTGCCCCCTATGGGCCCATACTTTTTTCCGCATCGAACAAAGGTAACCCTGCCCGAATTCCGAGGGGGTTTCTAATAGGCTCGGCCTGGGTAAAGCCGACGTCGCTGTCATGGGTACGCCTACTGGCCCCCGGGCGGCATGCTTTGGATCAGGTTGGACCGGGGCATTACTCCACCCATGCACTGGATACTTTGCTTGACATTGCGGATCTACCCGTAGGTGGCCTTGATTGGTCTGACATGGCCCAGGAAGCCGGCTCCTACCCTTGCCACCCTATCCCCAAAGCCCGGAAACCCTTGCTACTCATGGATCTACCCAATACAGGGAGGGAGGGTAGCAAGTTTTGGAAATTTAAAAAGGAATCATTATTGGTAATAATGATCTGCCAGTCAGGCGGAAAAAATAAAAGTCTGCAAAAACTGCCACCCTCCCTCCCTGTGCCAGTGACCGTTTTATGCCCAAATATAGTCCTACCGTCTCGTTCTCAACCATACTTATGGTAGCTGGCAGGTATCTGTCAGTGAGGGCGGTCGTTCACCACAATAGTCTCGCCTTTAGCTGCCCGGTAGGCATCCAGTGAGTAGGCGGTGTGCATAGGGGTCTCGCCGAAGTACACATTGCGCAGAGGGCTCTGCACAGGTTCGGCGGCAGCTGCTTCTAGCGATACCGAATACAGCGAGGCGATACCCAGTAAACGGGTGATTATGGCCATGGCTTTTTGGCTCCCCGGGGTGTCGGGGGAAATAAATGTTTGATGTCATGGTTTGTACCAAATTGGCGAGGTATAGCCACGTTCCTGCGTGGTCATGGGTACGTTCTCCGGCAATTCCAGACCAAAGCGTTGTGCATCGTAGGCGGTCCATCTCGGTGTCGGTATTTCTATTACCCGGGCGTAGTAAAATGCCTGTGCATTGGGATCAAAGTCAGGATCGCGCCACACAGTCACCAGCTCCGATGCACCAATGGTGTTAGCCCAGGTGGCAGTGGCCACATCCACGGTGCTGCCCACTGCTGGCAATTTACCGGCTTTGTCTAGCTGCCTGCTTCCACCCCATGCGACGTTATATATCCGTTCCTGTAGGCCACCCTTTGAATCGTACCAACCTTTAACAATCTGGATGCGATCGAGGTTGCCGCCGATGGGGTCGCGCATGGCAGCAACCAGAAAACTGGGTGCTATCGCGCTTGTCCGCTCACGCAACTCACCACCCATGGGAACACCTTTGGCATAGCCTACCGCCGCGAGATCCGGATTGCGCGCATCTGCCAGGGTAAATCCCCACCCGCCGAACAAGCGAATCGTCATTCGGCTCCCGGTAGTTCCATAGGTTTCCCTGCGGTTCATCGCATCCCATAAGCTCGCCCTGGTGTTTTCCTGGGCCCAAACAGCGGCATAGCCGGAAGAGACTTCCTGCCAGGCGTAGATCGTGCCATTTTCAGTAGATTTATAGATATCAGTAAGACGATCCGCAGCCGGCTCTGATCCGGCGTGTTTGCCAAAAAAGTTGTCTTCCTCCGCACTGGCAAGCGAGGTATGCGAATCGGTGCTGCCAATGATACCGAATTCAAAGGGATTGACGCCGTGTTTGGCTTGATACTCAAGTCCACGCTTCAAGGCCTCGCGGGCATACTCATACTTGAGCATGTCATTGCTCTTCGCTGCGCTTAAATCGAGATTTCCAAGATCCCAAGTTTCATAGTCGGCAAACTCGTCATCCGGAGAGAGAAAGGGGTGAGCCTCGCCATCCCCTTTGATCTGGGTTATTTCCACCAGTGGCTCCCAGCGTTTGCGGCGCGCCAAATAGCCCTTATCGTATGATTTCCCGCCCACGGTGACATCGGCGAACATCATGCCGTTACTGAGGTTTCCATTGTGGGGTATTGCCAGAACCGATCCGCCAGTTTTCTCCTCATAGGATGCAAGATAAGCCCATAAATCCTCCGGGTCCGCGCTATCGCCGAGGGTGTAGGGCAATACGCCCCTGGCCTTGTCCGCATCATCCCGATAAATAACAACTCGATGCAGGTTGTTGCCACGGATTAAGGAGGTCCATTCATATCCAATGAAAGCAGTGAAGTGGCCAGGCTCGTTGTATTTCTCAGCGGCATCTACCACGTCATTCCAAACCGGGGTCATCAACTCGGGATCGTTCGTTTTCCATGGCATCTTACCCTGGGAAAATCTGCCTATAAGCTCCCGCGCTGCCTTGCCACCCTCACCATCTGCAATCATTTTATGCCAGCGTCGCCCGTCCTCGTCTTCCATCATTACAGGTGCGCCTTCCTCCAACAATGTAAAGAAGCCCATGCCGTCGGAATGATCTGCCGCTACCAGAAAATCAAGGGGACGGGATAAACGAGCCCGCTGACCATTGGAGGATGTCACCTCCCCTCCGCTGGCGAAGATATAGGCTTCATCAAGCCCCAAGCGGTTACCGAAGGCACCCGCATCCGCAGACAGCTTGGTGTGCAAGTGCGTATCACCCCAATACACATTGCTTGCATAATTCTTATCGATATGAGGTGAATACTGGACTTCAGGCTTGCCAGCATAGCCCATAGAGCTAAGCCCCAATGTGGCGGCAGTCAATGCAGCGATGGCAGATTTCATTTCGGTTCTCATCCTCTACTCTCCTTCTATGACAATTCGGGGTGAAATATTTGTGTCCAGCATTTCCTACTTCTACATAACCTCCAGCAACCCTTCCAACATCGCTAGGAATATGGCGTACTTCAAATCCGCCATGAAACCGGGTTTCCTCAGCGGCTTCTTCTAGAAAGTTAGCAGATAATCATTGCAAAATCCCAATAACAAATAGCACTCGCCCTTGTCATTTATCGGGTACACCCCATCACCACCGTCGAGTACGTCGGGTTCGTCGGGTATATCTTGAGTTTGTTGCCCCTACTCCCCCTTCAAGCCCATACCCATCAACAGGCATGCCCCCGAATTCCAGGGCAATTTTCAATAAGCCGCCAATCCTGCACCCCTGAACAACAGATCACCCACCCCTGCCACCAGACTGGCAACCTCTGCACAACTTTCCCCTACCCGTCACCTACCTCATGCTCAAGCCACAGTGCCCACCAGCACGCCCTGTGCAAGCTCCTGAAAATAATTATGACAATCGCCCATCCAAGATTAAGGTCCTTCAGCATGAATGCTAGATTCAAGGACCGCGCCGGGCTAGCGGCATGGGTGGCATTACATTAGTACTCTCGGATCCTTCTGTTGGCCCCGTATCAGTGCTCCGGGCAAGGCTCCCGTCGCCTCGCCGTCGCGGTAAATGACCTCGCCGGAGACAATCGTTGCCACAATACCATCGGCCTTCTGGAGGAAGCGTTTGCCACCGGCGGGCAGGTCGTGAACGATGTGCGGGGTATGCAACTGCAGGGCATCAAAATCGATGATGTTAATGTCCGCCTTCAGTCCGGTTGCTATCATGCCGCGGTCGTTGAGGGAATATAACTCGGCCGGTTGCCGTGTAAGCATGTTGATACCCCTGGCAAGGTCGAACGTTTTTTTCTCCCGTACCCATTTTGTCAACAGGTAGATATTGGCGCTGGTGTCGCAGATAGAGCCTACGTGGGCGCCGCCATCACCCAGGGCGGCCACTGTGTGCTCGTGGCCCAATAGCTGGGGGATGGCGTCCTCGGCAAAGTTGGCAGCGGGGATATAGACCAGGTGGTTGCCATTGTCGCCGAGGAAAAAATCATAGAGCCATTGTTCCGGGTCAATGCCCTCGCGCTCAGCCCGGGCGGCTACCGAGTTTTCTGCTGCCGGCAGGTATTCGATGGGGTCTTCCATGGGGTACATCATGTCGAATTTGTCGCTGAGCAACTGGACAAAAATATGGGGGTCCTCATTGTTTTCTGCGAGAATTTGTGCCTTCACCGACGGATCCCTGAGTTTTTCCATGCGCTCATCCCGGGGCAGGTTCTGCAGGCTCAAAAACGTCGGGCGCTGGTAGAAAGGGCTCATTGAAGCCGGGTGTCCCATGAGTATGCCGATGGGTCGGGAGATTACCTGGCCCCGTATATCCAGGCCCTCGCTTTGTGCGCTATCAATACGCTTGAGCTGGTCCCGCCAGAAGTCCAGGTTACTGTCGATGCCCAACAGGGTTCCATCGATAACGATCAAGGTGAAGGTACCCTTGGCGCCGGTTTTCCTGCTGGTTTCACGGAGAATGCTGAACTCTTCGTCGGGATCCTCCCAATCGGAGATCAGTTGAAAGACGTGGCCCTGTTCGCCGGATAGAGACTCGCCGAGTTGTTTCAGCTCACTGCTGGCAGCCCGATAGGTCGGTACATGCTTTCCCGAACTGCTCAGGTGTACCAGGGTGCGTGAAGTGGAAAACCCCACAGCCCCTGCGCTGACACCTTCCTCAAGGAGTGATTTCATTTGGCGAATGTCTTCTTCCGTAGCCGCTTCGCGTTCGACCGCGCGCTCACCCATTACATAGACCCGCAGGGGGCCGTGGGGTAACAGTACAGCTACATCGATATCCCGGGCCATGTTTTCCAGCGTGTCGAGGAATTCGGGGAAACTCTCCCAGGTCCAGGGTAATCCCTCTGCCAGTGCAGTGCCCGGAATTTCCTCCACACCTTCCATGAGTTGTACCAGAACATCGCGGTCTTCTGGACGACAGGGTGCGAAGCCGACGCCACAATTGCCCATTACCACGGTTGTGGCACCGAGGTTGGATGAGGGCGTCAGGTGAGAGTCCCACGTGGCCTGGCCATCATAGTGGGTATGCACATCGACGAAGCCGGGAGTGACGATCTTGCCCTGTGCTTCAATTTCCTGCTCGGCATCACCGGCAAGGTGGCTGTCAATGGCAGTAATGACTCCGTCCACAATGGCGATGTCTGCCCGGAAAGGCGATTGGCCGCTGCCGTCGTAAATTTCACCATTTCTGATAATCAGGTCATATTGCGCCATGGACTTTTTCTCCGGTTTCACTTTCTCATATGAGAGTAGAGTGTAGTCCAGTTATGGGGTTTCAGTCAGATTCGCTTTCCAGCACCATCCAACCTGGTTCACATATTTACCCTTAGCCGAGCCGACTTTGTGCTCCGCTTCACAGACGTTAGCCCCCGAAGGTGTGGATCGAGCGATACAGGTAACCGCCTTCAATGCCGCTGATCGGGCCTGATGGGTACAGCCTTCGGTATCCAGACCGTATCCGATGTTCTACGCGGTAAAATCGATGCCAGGAACAAAACTATCAAGAACCGCAAACTCGCCACTCGAAAGTTTGGAACAAAAGTCACCAAGCGCACAAAGAAACTGGTAGCTACTACCCTTGCCGAGATACCGGGTGAAGCAATTCCCCTGCTGGGTATTCCGATACTACTCGCTGCCACCGCTTATGAAATCAAGCTGGCCTGTGGAAACCTGGATGATCTGGACCAGCTGTACTCAGATATGGGCATGGCTGATGAAACCCCGGATGATGTGATGCACAGTGTCTGCCACCCCACTATGCCCGATGTTGGTAGCGTCTGGGACGGGGTTGTTGAGAAGAGTGGCGAGTGGTGGGGGGAGTTGGTGGAGGCTGTGTAGCCTGCTCGTCCTACCAAGGTAACATCGAAGCTACCCTGGCTAGAATTTATCTAAAGTCTGTGCCAAAGCATGCTGAGGGTGTCGGGTAGGAATCGGTGGCGTTTGTATGTATTCATCGCCAGATTATCAGTCAGCGGCGGTAAACTTGTCGATATTGTTGGAACTGTTTCCTGTTCACGAATGTCTGAACACCTGTGTAGCTACGGAGGTTGGACATCGTGTCACAAGACCGGAGTTTTAGAATTTACCTGCTGGCCGTGTGCTTTGTATCAGTGGTCTGTGCGGCGATCACTGCTGGTATGGGCCTGCACAGCCTGCTCAAGATAGTGGCGCCGGAGCTTACACTGGACACCCACTCCTACAACGCCCACCAGTCGCTGGATAACTTCAAAAAGTCGCACTTTTATGCCACCCGGTTTCACCCCCAGGCATTTATCATTCCGGGAGCCATGGGTGTCGCCAGGTCGCTGTCCATGCGTCAATCCGACATGCTGATAAACAGTGAATCGGATGCTGGCCCGACCACCCTGTCCGATGAAGAAGTAGAGCAGCTGAGGCTGGAGAGCTATCGGATGTTAATCAAAAATCACAAGCGTACCGCGATGCAAGAGCTGATTCGCACCGCCATCGTTCTCCTTGTCTCCTGCATCCTGTTCTTCGTGCACTGGCGGTTGATCCATAAATACGATAAGGAGATCGCCTGAGGCCGGGGGAAACAGATTACCAGCCCCAAATCTGCTAGATTATGAACTTGCCAGTACCCCGGTCCAGCTGAAGGAACTGTGCATGCGAACTCGCAAACTTGGGACCATTTCGGCCAGCCCAGCTCGGAAGAAGCTCGAAGTTCGGTTTTGAAAATCCCTTACCCTTCTTCAACTTACCGCAAACAGTTCGGTATTACCCACCACAAACTCTGACATAGCCTTGGTCGACCACTACCCCGAATCCCCAGAGAAACCACCACCCAACCCGACGTACTCGCCAACCCGTCGTCAGGTATGTACCCCAAAGCCTTGCAGCAAATAATCGGCGTCGAGTACACCAGGTTCGTCGGGTGTTAGAGGAGTTTATCCCCCCGGGTATACCCCATACTTTTTCCCACATCCCGCAATATATCTTCCCGGGGAAATCTTTCGGGAATTTCCTTATGGCGCGACCTGCCCTGTTCATGTTCACCGCTACAGCTATCACCTACTGGCACCAGAGCGTAACCCTGTGCAGCACTTTGCCTCAGGGCCAGGAGGACGAAGGATGACTACAAAACCGGGGTTTTTGGGGATTGCACGGGGTTTCTTTCTGAAAAACCCCGTCGCTCAATCCCTTGCGCGGCGTGGGCTGTGGGCGAATAGCGGGGTTTTCGGGGTTTTATTTCAACTACGGAATATTTTTTAAAAAATGACCATCCAGATCAACTTGATCATCAAGGTCACCAAAAAAAATATTTTCAGCGACCGAAAAAAACCATAAAAACCCCAAATACCCCGTTTTCGCCATCCGACCGGGGCCGCTGCTTCCTGGCACTGTTCACCACCAACATCCTCACCCTGACCAACGCTGCCTTCAACGCGGCCTTATCAGGTCTGATGGGCACTGCCCTGGGCGTTCGTACTGTCTCCAGCGCCCTGCAAACTAAAATCTCCACTCAGGACAAGGCCATCAAGAAACATCAATCCACCGCCATAAAACGCAAAGCAGCTACCAGGAAATTCGGCGCCCGGCTCACCAGCAGGACAAAGCGAGTGGCGGCGAAGAGTATTGCGGCTATTCCGGCTGAATCGATTCCATTGATTGGCGTCGCCGTACTGATTGCGGATACTGGGTATGAGCTTTATGCGGCTTGTGAAACGGTGAGGGATTTGGATCAGTTGTATTCGGATTTGGGGATGGCTGATGAGACTCAGGATGACATAATGCAAAGTGTCTGTGACCCGGAGTTGCCTAATGCCGGGGAAGTTTGGGATGGGGTTGTGGAGAATATGGATCAGTGGTGGGAGGAATTAGCAGAGACTGTATAGCTAACCAATGGCCAGGCAAGTTTATGGTTGCTCGAAATCGATGAAATCAAATCATTGCCACACGTACCAATGTCGCACCCCTTCGTTGAACGATTAATTGGCAGTATTCGACGGGAGCCATTGGATCAAACCCTCTTCTGGACAACGACTGACCTGGAGAACAAGCTGCGCGATTACCAGAGCTACTACAACGAGCACCGGACTCATTCTGGTCGAGATGGCACCACTCCGGTAGAGAATGCCGATCAAAACGTGGTGGACATCGGTAACTACCGCTGGCAACAGCATTGCCGGGGTATATTCGAATTGCCGGTTGCTGCCTGAATTACGATTTCGCCAGGGACAGGTATTCATGGAACCGGAAACCGCTGTCTCCCTGACAATCCAAGCCGCGACAGAGAAAAGCCTTTGAGGCAAAGTGTAACTTTCGCGCCTATACTATCTACTCGAAATCCAAGGAGTTACGGGCGAATGCAAAAGCGCATCAAAATTATTGTACCCATCCCCATGGATGCAGAGGGCGTCGCCAACCGGGCATCGCAACTTCCCACCGATATGATTGACGACGCTTTTGATGTCGAATTTGTAGCGGTTTCCTGGGGCGCCGCACTGGGGGATAGCTACTACGACACCATGCTGATGGACATGAGTGTATTTGAAGCCGGCCTGAAAGCGGAAGCGGAAGGCTATGCCGCAATCTGCATCGATACGGTCAGCGACTCCGGCATGTATGCCCTGCGCTCACGACTCTCCATTCCGGTAATTGGACCCGGGCAGGCGGCCATGCACACGGCCTGCATGCTGGGACACAAATTCTCGGTTATTACCATGTGGGATGAGTGGTATCACCTTTACCGTAAAATTCTTTCCGAGTACAAGCTCGAGGCACGTTGCGCTTCGCTGAGATCGATCAAAACACGCCCCGATCTGCAGGAATTACTCGAGGGTAAAGAGGAGGTTATTTTCAAGAAACTGGAGGAAGAATGTCTCCGGGCCATCAACGAGGATGGCGCTGACGTCATCGTGTTAGGCTCAACGACCATGCACCAATCCCACGGTTATCTGCAAGATGTACTGCCAGTACCGGTGATAAATCCTGGACAAATTGCCTACAAGCTGTGCGAAGTGTTTCTCGAATTGGGCCTGTGTCACAGTAAAACCGCCTTCCCCTCCCCCGAATTACCCAATGACGCTAGCGTATTGTCACGGGGCAACTAGACTGCAATTCAACCCAGCTAATTTTGGCTGCATAAGGAAAAAATAGATGGCCGATATACCCTATGAATATTACGTGGACATCGTCACCAAACGATATTTTCACGGTGTTGATAACTTCAATATGGATCTGGTGCTGGACTGCTTCCATGAAGACGCAACGCTAACTGAAGTTACCTCGATGACCGTGCACGAGGGCCGTGACGCCGGGATAAAAACCATGTTCGAGGGCCTGTTCGCAGCCCACAGCCGCATCTGGCATGGCAACTTTGTACACACAGCAGATGTTGATGAGCAGGCTATCTGCTCACAATTCTCCGTTGAAGTCTCTCCCACCGGCGCCGACCAGCCGTTGCGCTACGAAAACTCCAATCGCTTCTATATGCGCGACGGTAAATTCACCCGCGTATTCGTCTATATGAGCGGTGAAAACCTGTTGAAGTAACGCCTTGAACAGATTTGAATCGCCCTGGCGAACAAAAAAAGGACAAGAGGAATAATCCATGCAATACCAATCATCCCTACAGCGCGCCGGACTGATCGAACTGGCGGTGAACAAGTACTTTGGCAATGTGGACAAAAAGGATCTGGACGCGGTGCTGGATTGTTTTCACGACAATGCCATGATTACCGTACAGACCGCGTTTACCGTTCACGATGGAAAGGACAATATCAAGCGCATGTTTACCGATTTTATGGGCGCTTATAAAACCATCATCCATAAAGACTTTACCTGCACTGTTGATGAGACCAACGGCAGAATTACGGCTTCGTTTGTCGCGGAACTGGAAGATCACGACGGTAACTGGACTTCACTTTCAAACACCAATTTCTGGCGTATTCGCGGTGACAAGTTTCAGGAGGTCTATATTTACATGAGCGGTGAAAACCCCCTTACCTAGCCGGATCAGCAGGCAATAAAAGCTGCGAATTATAGGGAAGTGAAAGATGGCCAAAACATTGCACGGTGTTCGTGTTCTTGACTTGACCCATATATTATCAGGCCCTTACGGGGCAATGATTTTGGCAGATCTGGGAGCGGAAACGATTAAAGTAGAACCACTGGGGGGCGAGGGTACACGCAAGCTGCTGGCTACCGATCCCAGGCACTCGGTGGACGGTATGGGCGCCTACTTTATCACCCTCAATCGGAACAAGCAGAGCGTGTGTATTGATTTGAAGTGCGAGCGGGGCCTGCAGCTTTTTTATGACCTGGTGAAAGAGTCGGATGTCGTAATCAACAATTACAGCGCCGGAGTACCTGTCCCTGGCGAATTGGTAATTCGCACATCAAGTCAATCAGTTAGGTTGACTCCGAAAAATCCTGAGTCAACCTGGCGACACCGTCGACAACCCGTCGCCAAGCCACCTACCCCAACCCCTTCCACCACATCACCGGCCCGTCGAGTACGTCAGGTTCGTCGGGTGTAACTGGAGTTATTAGCCTCGGGGATAGACCCCATACTTTTTGCCGCATTCAACAAAGGTAACCCTGCCAGAGCCCCGAGGGGGTTTCTTATTGGCTCGGACTGGGTAAAGCCGACATCGCTGCCAGGGTACTCCTACTGGCCCCAGGGTGAGATGCTGAGGATCAGGTTGGACCGGGGCATCACCCCACCCATGCCATGGATACTTTGCTTGTTGATTTGCATGGAATTCTGATCCAGGTTTTTGCATGGCAAATTGTACCACCTGAATAGCCTCTAACCTGTTGACCTCTCGGTATTTCTGGCCGTGACAGGTGGATCAGCGCAACACGCAAATAATTACCTTGATTGGATCAAATTTGAATGCAAATCAACCGCCTGACATTGCGGATCTACCCAATAGGTGGCCTTGATTGGTATGACATAGCCCAGGAGGCCGGCTCCTACCCTTGCCACCCTCCCTCCCTGTGCCAGTGGGTGGTTTCTGTACCATCCGTGGGAGCTGGAAAGGGCGATCGCCGAAGGGTTGATCACTACAATCATGAGCGATACACGAATCTCTGGACAACGTCACACCAGCGGATGTCTATGAGGGCAGAAGAAACGACATTCTGGATCATCGCGGCCAGGTGAAGGCCCGGACTATGACCCAGAAGAAATTACACAACCTGCGATTAGCAGGCTAAACTAGAGGAGCAACTGGCAGAAAAACGTCTCTTAGAAAACGGCTTAACTGGCGCCATATCCTTTGCCGACGTACACGCGAGACATTGTGGCAACGGGTTCAGGTAGGCTCGCTGATCCAGCAATAGCCGGTGAAATATCTTTATGATCAGAAGATGTAATGAATCTGACTTTGAAACGATTTATGAAATAATCAATGATGCTGCACTGGCTTATCGCAGTGTGATTCCTACTGATCGTTGGCACGAACCCTATATGAGCAGAGACGAACTGTCGCGTGAGATCAGCGACGGTGTCATTTTCTGGGGCGCTGAACAGAATGGTCAGCTTAACGGCGTAATGGGCATCCAGGATAAAGCATACGTCACGCTTATTCGTCATGCCTATGTCCGCACCGGCATTCAAAAGCAGGGCATTGGGACCCTATTATTACATCATTTTGAGGAGTCTGTTGAAAAGCCCATTCTGATTGGAACTTGGGCAGATGCATCATGGGCTATAGCCTTTTACCAGGCTAACGGGTATCAACTCGTTACGCCGGAACAAAAAACCGAGCTTCTGAAAAAATACTGGACAATACCTGACAGGCAAATTGAAACGTCTGTGGTCCTGGCAGACTCCAATTGGATAAACCGGAACACCTGAGGACAGGACAGATCCTATTTATGGTGCTTAGACATTCAAGCTCCGCCCCCATCAACTGCCCTGTCACATACGGGGCATCCAGACCCAGATGAACAACGGCCGATGCAATATCCTGAGGCGCTCTTGCACAACCCGACACACTCGACGCCCCGTCGCCAAGCCATCAACCACAACCCCTTCCACCCCATCACCGGCCTCGAGCACGTCAAGTTCGTCAGGTATAACTGGAGCTTCTTACCCCGCTACATCCCATACTTGTTTTCACGATCCTCAATATATCTGCCCGTGAATTCAGAGGACGCTCGATAAAGGCTCTACCCAAGTCGGTGATCCGGAGTTGCCAAAGCCTGGGCACATCTGAGATTGGGTTATCGAGAAGCGTGGCCGGAGAGTTTGGTGTGGGCTGTGTAGAAATACTACCGAAGCTGGGAGGCCCGATTGGTGCCCTACCCTTTGCCGAAGTACAGTCAGAACCCTCACCTACTACACCGTTCCATCAGCAAGGGTGCCACTGAAATACCGCTTGCACGGATACCTACGTGTCCCGTTTCGCGACCGAGCGAATTAGATCAGCAGGACTAACGATGCGAGCACGATTTCAGTGAAATAGGCGGACTATCCGCGAAATTTTCAGGTTCAGCAACTGGACTCCAGAAGGAAATCTACTCACGACAACCCGCTTATATGTACTATACTCACACCCGGCACCCTTAAAAACCAATGATGAATCTTTCAGAAGAAGGAACCTTCCCATGGCAGCGAAAAAAAGCACAGTTTCACAGATCCGAAAAGACGCAAACAAGCTACTGGCCGATGCAGAAAAAAGCATTCAAAAGCAAGCCAGAGACGCGCTGAAAGGAATCCGTAAGTTGATTCTGGCGCTTGCCAGGCAAACCGAGCAGCTCGAGAAAAAATTGGAGGGCAAGAAAAAAGCTCCGGCAAGAAAAAAGCCGGCTACTAAAAAAGCTGCAGCAAAGAAAAAGCCGGCTGCTAAAAAGGCTGCGGCAAAGAAAAGGCCGGCTGCTAAAAAAGCGGCTGCCAGGAAAAAGCGCCCCGCCAAGAAATAATTGCCTCTGGACTGGCATTTTAGAAATTCCGCATCCATCTAAGGCAGTCTGCCAGTTTCACACCCGGACTGCCGCAGCATGGTTCTTCAGCATTATGAACATGTCCCTGGCGAATTATCAATTTGCATTTAGAATTAAAGAGTTAGATATATTCACTACCCTCCATGGATATCGCCCAACGGCGGCATGAAAGATGCCATTTTTCCTGTTTTCCACTGCTCATCCTTTCTAAGCCCCTCAAAACACCACCCAACCCGACGCACTCGACGAACCCGTCGCCAAACCACCTCCCACAACCCCTTCCACCACATCACCGGCGTCGAGTCGTCAGGTTCGTCGGGTATAGCTGGGGTTTCTACCTGTCCCTCCTGAATATCCAATCGTGTTGAAGAGACCCCGCACCAGCAAGAAGAGTAAAATCCCTGGCAGTACCGCGTTACCAATCTGGATGAGCAAGAAGAGGAAGAATAACGGCCTGTAACGGGGTTTTACTGATTCCAACGGGGTTTCTTTCGGTAAAACCCCGTTTTCGCTATCCGACCGGGGGGTGCTGATGGCCCCCAATACGACAACGTAATGAAAACTTTATATGGAGAACAACAATGCCTACTAGCGGCCCTTTGTGGATTCGGGGATGGCTGATGAAACACCGGATGATGTGATGCACAGTGTCTGTGATCCGGAGTTGCCTGATGCTGGGGAAGTTTGGGGTGGGGTCTTACAGGCGGAATGTAAATCGGCATACAAATTTGACCCGTTTTCGGCGCCGATTTGCTCTGTAAGCTACTGTTTTTTGGCGTTGATGCGGGTCAATTCGAGACGCCGATTTACAGTTGGTCAGGGTGCGGACGAAATGGTTTCTTTTCCGTCTGCAACAGTGTGCTGAAATATCAGGTCGACTATGCGGTGCACTGATTCCGGCCGTTTGGGATGCACGTGGCCCCCGGGTGTCCAAAGTATTTTGAAGGGCGGGCGCAGCGCGTCATGCAGAACGCTGATCGCGTGTGGCGTCAATACGGTGTCCTGGCTGGCGTTTACCACAATTACGGGCCGCGGTGTCATGCGTGCGACCCAGTGTTCGGAGCTGAGGTGGTGGGCGGAGGCCACTGTGGCAAGCAGCCAGGCGACGGCCTTGCGCAGCGGATAGAAAACAATGCGCTCGCGCAGGATAGCGTCTATCACATCGGCGGGGTCGCCGGCACCGTGGATCAGCCATAATCGGTCGATACGTTCGTCCAGGACTGCAGGTGCGGCGGTCAGGAAGGCTCCGAAGCTGATCCCAGCCAGTTCGACCCGGACGGGATCCAGTTCGGGGTGCGACAACAGATAGTCAAGGGCAAGCAAGACCGCCGGCGGTGTATCAAGAATTCCGCGCTGTATTCGGCCTAGGGCGAGAGTCAAAGCGAGCCCGTCTCGATGCGGTATGGTGCCGAAGGGATAGCCCAGTACCGCAACCGCTGCTCCCCCAGTGTCGGGGATCAGTTTCGCCGCAGCGAGCCCCGTCTCCTGACCAGCGAGAATCAACACCAGAGGCTGCCGTGGTGGTGCTTCATCGGGCAGGATAAGTGCGAGATCCACCTCGATCCCGGTCGTCGAAAGCAGGCTGACCTCCACCAGGCGGCCCCCAGGTATGCGCCATTCGCCGGCTTCCCGGGCCTCGCGCAGCACACCTTTACGCTCCAGGATATTGGGCTCCTGTAAAACCGGCAGCAACAGCCAGCCTATTGCCAGTAAGGCAACCAGGAAAGTGATAACAAGCATGGTGCCAACTAGACGCAACAGCTTGCCCGTAATCAGCATAGCAGTCATTCCACGGATTCTAACTTGGATCGGTTAGTTTGATCTAATCAAGAGCCGCATTGAGTAATGCTGTCAGCCTGTGGGTGTAAATCGGCATGGAAAATTGCACCACCTGAATAGCTATTGACTAAAGAATTAGTCGAATACCTTCCACGGCATCTGATATTTCGTACTCCACAAACTCTTGCATGCGTTCTTTCCCAAACAGCTCGACATGCCTCCGGTGAAAACATACCGTTCCCGCCCAATCCACTACGGTGCCACTCATTCGGGATTCATTAACACCCAGTTTCACTGAGACCTGGTAATCCCTTCCGATCAAAGCCCCCGTTCCATCGAAAAAAAATGAGCCAGAGGTATAGTTCTGCGTGAGAGCCAGACGCGTAGTCCCCACCGCGGGGAACCATGCCGGTCCAATTTTTAGCTTGACGTAGATCTTATCGCTTTCACCGTGTCTCAGGCGCATGCTGTGGAAGCGCGGCAGCGCGGGGAAGACCATGTCCGGGTCAGCCAGGACCTCGGTTACGCCTTCAGCACACCGCGAAACTTCGAAAAATCCTTCGTAGTTCAGGGTCACAGATCCGATACCCCTAACCAAAGGGCCGCCGCCAGGCGCCCAGTTTCATCAATAAGTTGTTTTGCATCCAGTTCGACGGTCTGTTGCGCGCTATCAATCAGCTGAATTGAGCTAATTGGGGTTTGTCTGAGTGTGGTGAACCCCTGGTCTAGAGCCTCCAAAAGCTTTTTGTACCCGGGCATTTACACGCTCCCAAAAGTAGTTGACTCGCTGGCACGAGACCACAATCTTGACTGAGTCAAGATACCTGGTGCCAATCTACACATATATTTTGACACTGTCAAGATACTTCGGTAGATTGACTGTATGGGTAAGCAAACAAAACAAAAAGTGGCCAGCTATCATCACGGCGATCTGCGTAAAGCGCTTTTGGATCAAGCCGCGAAAATTCTCCGCGAGCGAGGAGAGGACGCCCTCACCATGCGAACACTTGGCGCGGAAGTCGGCGTTTCCCGGACCGCTCCTTATCACCATTTCGGGGATAAATTTACCTTGCTTTGCGCACTCGCCGAGGAGGGTTTCGAACGCTTTGATGATGCCTTGAGGGGTAACAGACTTATTGAAGGGGAGCCGCTGGCGAAGGAACACCTAGCGCATTTCATACGAAATTACGTGTTATTTGCGGTTGGCAATGCTGAATATTACGACCTGATGTTCGGCGGCCGGCTCTGGAAGTGCCCCGAAATGAATTCCGGCATGACGGAAAGGGCGCAGGCTTCTTTTCGCAACTACGTAAATGAAATAAGATCGTGGCAGCGGCAAGCTCATATATCGAAGCAGATGGATCCATTGCGTTTTGCGCAGATAAGTTGGAGCACTCTTCATGGCATGAGCCGACTTCTTATCGACGGCATCTATATGGACAATTCGGCCATGCAAGGCATGTGTGGGTCAACGGCCGACCTTTTCTGGACCGAACTGACCTCGCCCAAGACTACATAAGGTGATAAATGGTTACCGCGACGAAACAACCCTCCGACAAGTTGCAATCACTGGGTTTCGACAGTCATAAAATTGCCGCCGAGTGGGATCATCCCGGCCCTTTTCTAATTCGCGTTGTCGTCGGCGAAGCGGACATCGACAGTTATCAGCATGCCAATAATTCAGTTTACGTGCGCTGGTTTGATGAATGCGCAAGAGAACATTCCAGGGCCGTAGGAATAGATACAGAAGATGCTGCTGCACTCGGTTTCGGTATGGCTGTTCGGCAAAGTAACATTACCTATTATGCCTCTGCCTACCTTGGCGATGACATTCTGATTGCTAACTGGTTAGTGCAGAACGATGGTCGCCTGAGAGCGACCCGGCATTTTCAAATCCTCAGGCCATCTGATAGAACAACCCTCGCAAGAGCGGATCTGGAATATATCTGCATTAAAATTGCGAGTGGCAAGCCTGCTAAGATGCCTGGAATATTCAAGGAAAGGTACGGGACAAGTGCCGTAGTGCCGCGCCGTGCGCTTTAAGTGTTAAACGCCCGTGCGGAACGCAAAGGCCGTAAATTAAATCCCGGAATCGCCAATACTGGACACTCACTGTCCACCAATCGATTTAGTAGATAGCCGGGTTTTTCAGATGGTCCGATTATTGGCGCTGACTTTTCGACGAGGCCCGAAGGCTTTCAACCTACCGTGTTTGTCACGTTGATCCCGCTGTTTCCCGCCAGTGCCAATTCGATCATGAAATTGCGGATTTTGGTCGGGTTTTTACCTGTGGGTGGCGAATGGGTCTTCTCCGGTTCTATGAGTGAAAAAGGATGCCGATCCCCACGTAATCTGTTGGTATATAAGGCTTCTAACACTTTACATAGAACAGGTATATGGGAATCGACATCCAGAAGGATATTTTGGGCCTCAAGGGGCAGCGGGTCAATGAAATTAAGCTGGACGAGGCGGAGCAACAGCTTGTCATTTACTGCCGTCGGGACAGGCGCAGAAACGCCATAGACCCTGTCCATGGCGAAATACTGATTCATCAATGAATTCAAGCAGATAACTTTTCCCCAAGGAAACCACCAAACAACCCGATGCACCCGACAACCCGACGCCAATCAATCTCCCCAAACACCTTCCACCACATCAACCGCCGTCGAGTACGTCAGGTTCGACGGGTATATCTGGAGTTTCTACCCCGGGGGTCTACCCCATACTTTTATCCGCATCTGGCAATATATCTGCCCGGGGAAATTTTGGGCTTCCTTTATAGCGCCGCCCTGCCATGCTCCAGTTCACTACCCCAGCTATCTCCTACTGGCCCCAGAGTGGAAATCTGTGAAGCGTTTTACCCCTGAGCATTCACCGTCGCATCGACAGCTGATATAAATTGGCAAAAGGTCCGATCCAGTCAGAAGTGGAAAAATCTCCAGCAGTACCGTGACGGCAGTCTGGATGAGCAGGCGGACGAACAGTGGCCGGCTACATAGGGGGTTTTTGGGGATTGCACGGGGTTTCGTTTTGAAAAACCCCGTCCCGGAAACCCTTGCGGGGCATGGGCTGCGGGTCACTGTCGGGGTATTTGGGGTTTTATTTGAACTACTGGGAAATTTTCTAGAAATGACCATCGAGGTCAAACGAGCAAGCAGGGGTACCAGTAAAAAAATTTCCAGCGACCGAAAAAAACCATAGAAACCCCAAAAACCCTGTTGAAGCTGTGTAGCCAGTTCATCCAACCAAAGGATCATCGATGGTGCCCTGGCTAGAATTTATCTGACGTCATTGCCAAGGGCTGCTGATGGTTTCGGGTTGGAATCGGTGGTGTTTGTAGGTATTCATGGGCCGATTCTACCAATTTCGGGCAGGTAACTTGTCAATACCGAGCAGAGTTGCCACATTGCAAAGCGACAGCATATTTACCCACGGGCCTTCAAGCTATCAGAATTCCGCATATAGTGTGATCATCAATTCGACGGACGGTTGCCGCTATATTGTATGCGATGACTGGATGATTGACTGTACGACCAAATGCGGCGAGCGTTCGGTGGCCGCCCGCTCACTTACCGATTTAGTGACGGATGCCTGGGATTGAATCGTTGAAATTGTTCCTGAGCGTGCTGGACGGTGTCTCCGCGAAGCAATTCTTGTAGGCCCGGGAAAATTCGCCGAAATGCCAGAAGCCCCAATTCATGGCCACCTCGGATACGGTCGTGGAGCCAACTTTCGCCATGCGCAGTTCATCCCTGGCCCGATGCAGCCTGAGACGATGAAGATAGGTCAGCGGTGACAGACCCATAATGTCCTGGAATGCATACTGTAATGTCCTCTCGCTGACACAGGCCGCCTCACACAACTCGCTCAGATAGGGCCTGCGTCCTCCGAGACTCAGGGTGTAGTCCTCACAGGCTCTGACAATCTGGCTGTAAGATCTACCTTTCCTATCTCTGCCGACATATTCATCCGGTTTGCACGACTCTATTGCTGCACATAGGGCGTCCATATACTCAACCTGGGCACCATACCTCGCCCAGTGATTCTCATTAAAAACCCACGGGGTCTTCTCCGCCGCTTTAGAAATTCGTACCCCAAGCTTAAAGAGATCAGACGCTACTTCAACGGCAGGGTGCCAAACCTCGGGGTTATCGGTAACAGAAAAGCCCTCCCTGAAACCTCGCAAGGCCAATTGCTTGTGGAGAAAAGCAACCGGCACCAAAAGCGCGACACTTTCATAGCCAGGGTTGACCATGGTATCGCCCTTCGCGCCAGGAGTGGCGATGGTCATCGTATGGGCACTCAGCTCCTTGCCATTCAGATTACCCCGGGCCTTAGGGCCCAGTATCCCACAGAGGCCGAAATCCTTGTGGAGACTGGTTCGCATCCGCAGCGCAGCGCTGGTCTGGTGGTGGACCAGGCAGCATTCCTCTAAGGGGATTGTGACACGCTTCAATTCGAAGTGCTCTGAACCGAGACTAACGATATCCTGGCCCCACACCTCCACTGACTCGCCGGCTGTCGTGGGGTCTGTCATGCGCGCAACCGAGACCTTCCTCAACTCTTTTGGGAGGTCGGGCCACAAGGGGCCGCCTGGTGGGCCCATTTCTGTGCTTGTTCTATAGACCATGCCCGCAGATTGTAACGAGTTTCAATCCGGCTCGATAGCCCCTAGCGGAGTGGGGTATTGATTCACAATTAACGGGATCGGGTAGCGAATAGACGGAGCTACACAGCGAGCACCTCAACCTGGCCGACAGTCCATGCCTTGGCCTTGTGGGGAAATGTTCTTACTTACGATTCACAATTAAAGGCTCGCCTTCTACACTAGCAAAAAAAGCCAAAATGACAGCAGGCTCAGTTCCTTCATTAACTGCGGAATAATACTTACCAACCGCTTCAATCATGCCATCACCTTCCTTTAAGACTATTCTGTTATTATCGTCATCGATTACCGTTAACTCTCCACTCAGTATCATCCCAGCAGCTATCACTGTATGTGTATGTGAAGGTATTACCTCACCAGGCCGAACAACATTTTTTAGTATTACTACTTCCGGCTGACCTTTATTGTACGCTGGCAATTGAATGCCCTCATGACTTGAAGTGCTTTTTAAAATTATAGTTTTTTCGCCTCCTGCCAATACGGGGCTAGATATCAAGAAGGTCAAAATTATAGCGCTAAATATTTTTTCCATAGTTGTATATCTCCAATAAGTAAATTCAGTCATCTTGTTTGGTGTTCTCGGCAAATACTGCCATCCCATTATTTCTAAATCGCCACAGGGCGAAACCGGAGAGTATTCGTTCAGGCGACAGCGGGCTATCGAAATTACGCATTTCGACTGTCCAACTTCCGCAAAGTAGTAAATTTCTCGAAGGCATTGGCCAAGACAGCGTTGCCAATCGTCAATAGTGGCTTGAGTACGCCGAGCTCAATAATCGCCGGAGTTTCGCTTTAGAGTACTGGATGGCACGTGTGGGTGGTGAATTCGCAATTTACGCCAAGGATCGATAGATTTGGGGATAATTCAGAAACCACCAACCAACCCGACGCACTCGACGTACCCGACGCCAGCCACCTACCCCCAAGGCCTTCCACCACATCCTCCGCGTCGAGTACGTCAGGTTCGTCGGGTATAACCGAAGTTTACCCCCACTATACCCCATACATTTTCCACAGCGCACAATATATCTGCCCGTGAATTTCGAGGGGGCTTCTTATAGCGCTAGATCAAGACAACTCCCACCGGCTGCCCAGCTATCAGCTACTGGCACCAGAGCGGCAACCTGTGGAGTACTTTGCCCAGGGGTATTACCTTGCCCATGCCCTGGCCAATATAGTCACCAGCAGGCCCTGACAGGCAGAGAGGACCGCGTACTGGGGATTACCTGGATGGCTGCTTTACTGCCCAAAGCGGATCTTTCTAGATAGTGAAGCCGGCGTCTGTTTACGTCCGAAATGTCCTATTTTGAGACCTTTCGGCTATGATATGGTGAATGTCCGCTTTCGATCATAGCGGACAATCATTTGAGCAGGCCTCATGGCCCAATAGGCACGCTAAAAATATGGAGTAGTTATATGAGTATAAGTCGCAGGGATGCCCTAAAAGGCTCGTTAGTTTCGGCAGCATCACTACTGCTTGCGCAGCCAAATCAAATCTTTGCGGGAAATTCAGACCGTCAACTGGAACTTTCCGCTGCCGGGTATCCTTATAATCACGTCAAGGCTTTCATGACAGGCAAAGCCAAAGTCGAAGGATGCAAGACAGAGTTCGAAATCGACAAGATTGGCGATTTGAACAACCACATCTTTTCTGGACCACAAACACGCGCTGTGACGGAAGTAGGTCTGGCACCTTTTATGTTGTCATATGCGAATGACAACTTCCGAGATTATTCGCTGATTCCAGTCTTTCCTTTCAGAACATTCAGGCACAGGAGCATCTTCGTTCATTCTGACGCTGGTATCGAACATCCGTCACAGCTCAAAGGTAAGCGGGTTGCCTCACCGGGGTATTCGTCAACGTCTCTGCATTGGATTCGGGGAATTTTACAGGATGAGTATGGCGTGCGGCCCGAGGATATTGAATGGGTAGTATCCGCCAAGGACTCTTCTGCTGCCACATCCGGAACGGTTTCAAAAAACGAGAATGTGTTTCCTAAAGGGCTGAACGTAAGCACTGGACCGGCTGGTAAAGACGAGTCTGACCTGCTTCTCGACCGGGATGTTGATGCTCTTTTTCATGCACTCGAACCGCGAGCATTTGTTGAAGGTAACCCGAAAGTCCGGCGTCTTTTTAGTGATGTTCGCGCTACTGAGCGAGATTATTACGCTCGTACTGGAATATTCCCCATCATGCATGCAGTAGCGATTCGAAATGACTCGATAGTTGAGCACCCTTGGCTACCTGAGGCTGTGTTCAATGCTTATTCTGAATCCAAGACTATCGGTTATACCCAGATGCGTAAGGGTCACTTTTTCGAAACACTGCCGTGGTACGCCCAGGAGATTGAGGACACACAGCAAGTTATGGGTAAAAACTTCTGGCCTTACGGCATTGAACCCAATCGGAAGGCACTTGAAACCCTGTTCCGATATTCTCATGAGCAAGGTCTCGCCAGCCGACGCCTAACCATCGAGGAACTGTTTGTGCCCTCGACACTCGGATTGACTGAACCCTGAGTGATTTTTGCGAGAAAGATGCCCGCTCATGGCCCCATAGCAGACCCTGACCTGGAGCAGTCAAGCGTCCGCTTTCGCTGAAAGCAGACAGTCAACCAGATCAAATCAGCAGCTACAACTGCGGTGATAACTGCCCCCGCGGCACCACCCCTTTCGACGGCCAGTGATACGTATGGATGGCTGTGCGAAGAATTTGCCCTCGCGCGCGCGAAGTTCAGGCTCCCTTCCCCGCCCCAGAAACCATCCAATCAACCCGACGCACTCGACGAACCCGTCGCCATGTTTCAACTCCAAACCCTTCCAGAAACATCACCGGCGTCGAGTACGTCAGGTCCGTCGGGTATAACTGGAGTTTACCCCCCAGTACCCCATACTTTTCCCACAGCACACAACATATCTGCCCGTGAATTCCGAGGGGGTTGCCAGAAGGCTGCTGAAAACCCCGGGGCGAAATCGGTTGTGTTTGTAGGTGTTCATTCGCCGATTCTACCAATTTCGGGCGGTTTACTTGGCAGTACCCTGGAAGGATCAACCCTGGGGCAGCGGGGCGTGCAGGTAACGCAATAGAAGGTTACAGGCCCGATTAGAATTGCTACCCTCGCTGCTTTAGTTGTGCCTACACTTACACGGCAATCCATCCAAATCAGGAAGATCACTCTATGGCAACCAAGGTTACTGCATTTGCCGCCCTCGAAGTGCGCGCACCTTTCGAACCCTACACGTACGAGCTGCCGGAAATCGGGCTGGAAGACGTTGATATCAAGGTCGAATACTGTGGCATCTGCCATTCGGATCTGAGCATGTGGCAGAACGCCTGGGGTCGCTCACATTTTCCCCTGGTGGCGGGTCACGAAATTGTCGGCACGGTGGTGAACGTAGGCGATGCGGTGCACAGCGTCAAAGTCGGGGACAAGGTCGGGCTGGGCTGGTTCTCTGATAGCTGCTTACACTGTAATCCTTGCCTGTCCGGGCAACATAACCTTTGCGACAATGTGGCTATTACCATAGCCGGCCGCCATGGCGGTTTTGCCGATACGGTGCGTTGCCACTGGGTATGGGCCACCCCCATACCTGAGCCACTCGATGTGAGTAAAGCAGGGCCGCTGCTGTGCGCCGGGATCACGGTGTACTATCCCCTGGTACAATTGGGCATCAAACCATCAGCAAAAGTAGCCGTTATTGGGATTGGAGGCCTCGGCCACCTGGCTCTGCAGTTTTTCAGCAAATGGGGCTGTGAAGTCACGGCCTTTTCTTCATCACCAGACAAAGCGGAAGAAGCCAGGCGATTGGGTGCCGACTTTGTTGTCAATTCGCGCAGCGATGACGAAATGGCGAACCTTGCCGGTAAATTCGACCTGATTCTTAACACCGTCGACGTGACCCTGAACTGGCAGGCCTTTGTTGAAACCCTTGCGCCTATGGGCAAACTCCACACGGTCGGGGCGGTGCCTGAGCCACTCCAGGTACGTCCCGGCTCCTTGATCTTCGGCGAAAAATCGCTGTCAGGCAGCGCGCTGGGTACCCCTGCGATCACCAGGGAGATGCTGGACTTCGCAGCACGTCACAATATTGAAGCGATGACCGAGGAGTTTGATTTCAAGGATATCAACGCTGCATTCGCGCATCTTGAGTCCGGCAAGGCCAGGTATCGCGTAGTATTGAAGATGTAAGGTGCCTTGACGGCGACAATTGCATCACGGGCCTGCAGATTCAACTAGCCGTATCGGGGGCGTCACAGACAGGCCCCGCACCCTTATCGGTTCCAACCTTACACCGCTCCATACACATTATTCATTATTCAATTATTCAATTATTCAGGGATAACACAATGTCTGTACTTGAACAAAAAATCACACTGGTTACCGGTTCTACCAAAGGTATTGGCACAGCTATAGCCAGGGAGTTCGTCAACAACAAGGCTCGGGTCGTGGTGCATGGGCGAGATCGTGAGGAAGTCGAGGCCGTTCAAAATTCGATTGGAGCCTACTCGAGTGTTTGTGGCGACCTGGGCACTGCCGAAGGGTGCGCTGCGGTGATAGAGCAACTTGGAAACCTTGAGCCGGTCGATATCCTTGTAAACAATGCGGGCATATTTGGCGCCGAAGATTTTCCCCAGATCAGCGATGAAGAATGATTACGCTACTTCCAGGTCAATATCATGAGCTCTGTGCGGCTGTGTAGGGCACTTATGCCGTCAATGCTGGCCAACAATTGGGGAAGAATCATAAATGTAGCGAGCGAAGCGGCAATCAAGCCTCTGCCACAAATGATTCATTATTCCATGACCAAAACAGCGCTGGTGTCGTTGGCTCGAGGGATGGCTGAACTGACCAAGGGATCTGAGGTAACGGTTAATTCGGTACTCCCCGGCCCCACCTGGACTTCCGGCGTTGAAACCTATTTTGAGGGCCTGGCTGTTGAAGAGGGCAAACCAGCACAGGATTTGATTGACAACTACTTCGCCGAACACGAGCCAACGTCACTGATTCAACGCTTTGTGAGTGTTGAGGAGGTTGCCCATGCGACTGCGTTTTTAGCGATGAATGGCGCAATCAACGGCAGCGCACAACGTGTTGAAGGTGGTATTGTTCGCTCAATCTAATGGTCGAAGCCGGGGCTGTCGATATCGTACTTACGGTTTCGCTAACGCCGCCTGTAGCTTTCTTAACGTGTGCATGGCCAATTCGTAATCTTGCTCACAAGCTCGGAAGAAGCCCGAAGTTCGGTTTTGAAAACCCCTTCCAATTCTTCAACTTACCGCAATCAGCTCGGTATTACCTGTCCCTGGCGAATGGAGAAGAAATACCACACAGATCAACACCTTGAGGCAACCCTGGTGGCTCAGTTTTCCGTGCAAAACTTGGGTTAACTTGGCATGCAAATCAACATTCATCGCCAAGGGCTGCTGATGATGATGTCGGGTGAGAATCGGTGGCGCTTGTAGGTATTCATCAGGTGGTTCTAGCAGCCACGGCTATTTAACTTGTCGATGCCTTTGTCTGCCCTATACTTGATTAACTTGTCACCTTTTTTACAGACATTCCTGCCTGATTATTTCGTACTCAGCAAACCTCTGGTTGCGCGCCCCTAGTTCTCGCCAGAACTCAACCTCTGAGGCGAACCAAGAAACCACGGATGGACCCACAACAGCTATGAAAAGCAAAATCAAAATTCCCTGGGACATGAGGTACTCCGAGTAATTAAGTGCAGAAAAAATTATATCCTCATTGCCTTATACTCGACATGGCATTTCCCGCCACAAGCATGACCATTAACGACACGCGCCGGCCACCTCACCGGTCCAATACTGGACTTCTACCTGTTTTACTTAGAGATTGATCACCCCTCTCAGCTTCGCTTCGATTACGAGATATTTCTTGATGATGACATCGATGCGGATGATCTCGATGACATATCGCAGCTACCCCACCCGGAAAGATTCACCAGGGAGTTGCTGCTGAACGATGTACACACCCGAGACTACGCCGTGGGGCGGGTGGAGTTTGGGCGATATGGCGGGAGGAAAGTTGTGATTGAGCAGAATGCTTCGCCGTTGTTGGTTTATTGGAAGATTGTTTCCTCACGCACCCATTGCAAATAATTGCACTAGTCAAAAAAAGGAGATACTTATTGAAAATAATCACCTGGACAAAACGACTGCTACTCACCCTTCCTGGCACTAATCGCCACCAACATACTCACCCTCACCCACACTGCCTTCAACGCTGCCCTGTCCGGCCTGGTCGGTACTGCCCTGGGCATCCGCACCGTCTCCAGCATGAAGCAGTCAAAGATCACTTCGCAAGACAAATCCATCAAAAAGCACAAGGCCACTGCCATCAATCGTAAAGCAGCTACCAGGAAATTCGGCACCCGACTCGTCAGCGGAACCAAGCGAGTGGCGGCAAAGAGTATTACTGCTATCCCTGCTGAATCCATTCCATTTATCGGGGTGGCTGTGCTGATTGCGGATACGGGGTACGAGCTGTATGCGGCTTGTGAGACGGTGAGGGATTTGGACCAGCTGTACTCAGATATGGGCATGGCTGATGAGGTTTCGGATGACGCAATGGACAGTGTCTGTGATCCAGAGTTGCCTGAAGCCGGGGAAGTTTGGGGTGGGGTTGTTGAAAAGAGTCAAGGACGCCACTGAGTAAATCAGTTGGTACAAACAGGTGTGTGCCCCACCTCACGAACGAGCAGATTTGATGGGCAGGACCGTCTATGCAATCACGATTCCGGGTAACAATACGGCAAGATTGCGAACCTTTCCGGTTCAGCAACTAGATCACAGGAGAAAATCTGCTCACAACATCCCCTTAATACTTCTTATACTTTCTTTGGAGTTCGCTTTCGATCGCCAATCAGCCTGTGAGTTTTTTCACCTCCGACTGTCAGTACTGACAGTTCACGCCAGTCCATGCCCAACGTGAAATCTGGCTTAGTTGCCGTGGGGATGGTACCGTTTCGCACGTCGTCTGGGAAATGTCGGCTAGGAGATATCAGATGAAACAAGAAACCAACAACTTCGAGAGGATAGGCGTGTGGCTTATAGCCTTGTTCCTGGCACTCGGTTTTTCAACTGCTACTATGGCGCAAAAGGCCATCAAACTCAGCGATCAAGAGGTCGAAAACCTCGTTCGTCGTTCATACCAATATGTCGCAATGTTCAACGTGATCCAGAAGAGAACTGTCAATGAATCTTAAGCACACTGAGCTATACCGCGTTGCACTCTTGATGCTGATCCCGATGCTGCTGCCGACACGCGCACTCGGTGCGGCTCCGGAGTTGACCCACGGGGTCGCAATCGGCGACGTCACCAGCGACTCGGTCATCGTCTGGGGACGCTGCAGCAGGGCGGCGACGCTGGTCGTCGAGGCAAAAGCCACGGGAGCCGCGGCCGGCGGGCGGGCAGTAACCGGTCAGGCTCGAACCAAGGTCGAGAGCGACTACACCGCCCAGATCACTCTTAAGTCGCTGCGAGCAGACCAGCCGTACAAAGTCATCGTGGCCTGCACTGACAAGAAGGGCGCCAGAGGCAAAACGGAGATCGCTACTTTCCGCACCGCACATCGGCCCGACCGATCGCGTGCCATCTCCTTCATCGTAGGTGCTGACCTCGGCGGCCAGACCTACTGCCGCCTCAAGGACGGCGGTTATCAGATATTCAAGCCGATGACGGCGCTCAAGGCAGACTTCTTCATCGCCAACGGCGACATGATCTACGCCGACGACCACTGCCCCGAGCGCGGCGTCCAACCCGGCGCTGTTTATATACCGGGTAATTTCCCTAACATCGCTGATCGAAGTGTCGATTGGACTAACGCCAAACAGCTGGACACCATTTACCGTGACCACTGGAAGTACAATCGGGCCGATCCCGCCCACCAGGAATTCCTACGGAGGACACCGATCTACATACAGTGGGACGATCACGAGGTGGTCAATGACTTTGGTGCCACGTGGTCAAAAAACCCGCACCAGCCAGATAGGTCCGGCTACCCAACACTGGTGGAGCGCGGTGTCCAGGCGTTCTTTGACTATCACCCGATCACGGTCCACCCCAAAGAGTCCAAGCGGATCTATCGCTCGTTCCGCTGGGGCAAGGACCTCGAGATTTTCATTATCGATGCCCGCTCCTACCGCAGTCGTAACGACCAAGTCGACGAGCTGGATGAGAACGGCGAGCCGGTAAAAAAGATGCTCGGCAAGAAGCAGTTGGAGTGGCTGCTTAAAGGTCTGCGTGAATCCGATGCAACGTGGAAGCTTGTCTCGAGCAACATTCCCTGGTCAATCCCCACGGGCACCCATCCCGAAGCCTATGGCCACGATGCCTATGCCAATGGCCAGTATATACCCCTTTTTTTCCCTCCCACATTCGAAGGACGAACCGGATTCGAAATCGAGCTTCTTTACATGCTTAGCGAAATTGATAAGGCCAACGTGAGCAACCTACTGGTGGTTGCCACTGATGTGCACTTCGCCAGTCAAATCCGCCATGAAGGGGATTTTGATGGAGACGGCGATACACTGGTCCTCTATGAACTGGTCAACGGCCCGTTAAGCGCATTTAAACGACCAGCGCCTTCCGAAATTGACGACACTTTAAACCCCATCGTACTCTACGCTGAAGGTGACATCTTCAATTTTGCTTACATGGAGATCAAATCGGTGGACGGTGAAATGCGCTTTATCACAGACGTGCGCGATGAAACCGGCAAGGTGCGTCCGGGTTCCGTGTTGGAGATCCGGCCGGAATAATGCCCCGAAAAGCGATAGGGCACGGACTGCTAGAAGCTTCCCGCGTTATGGGTTTAGAAGATTCAGAGGAGCAATCATCAATGCGTATTGAATTTATTGGAGTAAGACATGAAATTCAGGATCGAAATAACAGGAGGAATCTTCTGTGTGTCTCTTCTAGCGTTTGTAATGCTTGTTGTAAATGCGCCGGCAATCGCGGACGACAAGCCTAAATTGATCTTGCAAATAACGGTCGATCAGTTACGCGGGGATTTGCTAACACGTTATTATGATCGGTTGGGAAATGGGGGGTTTGGGTAAAATGTGGCCTGTTGACGTCTTAAATAGCAAAAGGTGACTATTGGCCCCATCCGCCATCGGCCTCTGTTTCCTCAAGGTGTTCTATGCTGTCCTGGCTCAAGAAAAAAGGAGGGTTAGCGAGAAATTCGCCAACCACATTCGAATCGCACAGCGGCTCAGGGCAATTACATTGTTCTGATTGCCAGCATTCAGAGCACGTGCTTTTTTTCACGCATGGTTTCGGGCCAGAATCTCAGTGCACCGTGGGCTATCAATGTCAACAATGTGCGAGTGTTGTGACGTTCGACAGTGAGCCCGTGGGCGAGAGCGGCCTGGAAGACCTGACAAAGATGGTTAAGCAATCTCGCTGTGAATGCGGTGGCAAGTTTGCAAGAGATAAACCGATTGTGTGCCCCCAGTGCAAATCTCGGCACGTCGAGTATGTTCTGGAGTGGATAACCTAGCGGCACTAATGACAAGTCGACCTGACGGGATGGGCTGAGCCTACAAAATTTAGCCTCCAGCGCCGGGAATCGCCTAGTCACCTGGTGGTGGAGAATTACTAATTCATTCACCATGCAAGGCACTCAGCTACACCCCACGCACCCGTCGCCAGGTCATCCACCCCAATCCCCTACACCACATCACCAGCGTCGAATACGTCAGGTTCGTCGGGTATAACCGGAGTTTCTTGGTAACCCCCCGGGGTACACCCCATACTTTTCCACAGCACACAACATATCTGCCCGCGAATTTCGAGGGGGTTTCTTATAGCGCCAGATCAGAACAACTCCCACCGGCGCCCCAGCTACCAGCTACTGGCACCAGCACCAGAGTGGCAATCTGTGGAGTACTTTGCCCAGGGGTATTACCTTGCCCATGCCTTGGCCAATATGCTCACCAGGAGGCCCTTTGCAGGCCTCATCAATCTATAATATATCTGCCTATTGCCCCTGGGATTCCTGCCCATAGCCTGGACGCCTTAGCCGCCATTATTTGCCGCCTATTTCATTAGGCGCTTCACGAAACCTACGGCGATAGGTTGATAGGAGGAAGGCAGTAGCCGTACCAGACCATCATAGGCATAGGCATCCGGTCCAATTAGAGCCCGGCGTTTGTTCTTTTCAACCGCACGGATAATGCCACGAGCGGCTTTGTCTGGTTCGGTAATGAAGGCCGTCTCCATCTTTTCGAAAAAATACCGTTCATCCAATCCGAGGCTGCGAATGTTGCTGTCTATACGACCGGACTTGGTGATCCTTGTCTTGATGCCGCCGGGATACACACTCGTGGCGCTGACACCACAGTTAACTATATCGAGCTCTTCCCGCAGGCAATCGGTGAAACCACGTATTGCGAATTTGGCGGAGTTGTAGGCGCAATGAGCGGGCATGCTGGCCAGTCCGAACACACTGGAGACGTTGACGATATGGCCTTCGCCGGCAGCTTTGAGGTAGGGAAGAAATGCCTTGGTACCATAGACGACACCCCAAAAATTGATGTTCATCAACCATTCAAAATCTTCGTACTTTATACCCTCGACGCTGCTAACGAGTTCAACGCCTGCGTTGTTGAAGATCAGGTTCACCTTGCCGTGGTTTATCGCCACCTGATCCGCCCACTCGTATACTGCATCGCGATTGGCTACATCTAATCTCTGCGAAGTCACATTGATACCGAAAACACGAGCTTGATCAGCGGTTTCCTGTAATCCTGCCATATTGCGATCACAACACAGCGCCAGATGACACTGGCGGCGGGCGAGTTCCAAGGCAAGCTCGCGACCAATGCCAGACCCCGCCCCGGTGATCGCTGCCACTTTGTTCGTAAAATCCTTCATGATTCCGCCCTCTTGTCAGACGAAAACTCAAGTAGAACTTATACACCTACAATTAACACGGATAATTGATACAGGTCAATGGTAGAAGCAATTACACTGGCGACAATGTAAGTAGGGCTGCACAGGGGAATCTTTGATGGCGGTACACGAGTTTCTGTCAGAATTGAAACGACGCAATGTCTATCGGGCCGCACTGGTGTATGCGGGCGTCGGCTGGGTGCTGCTTGAGGTGGCTGATGTGGCCTTCCCTCGACTAGGCCTTCCCGACTGGACGGTCAACTTTGTCCTTGCCCTGGTCCTGTTCGGTTTTCCCTTTGTCATTGTCTTCGCCTGGGTTTTTGATTTCGATGCGCAGGGAGTTGTGCGTACGCCGCCTCTTTCACCTGGAGAGCGCCACCGCTTCTCCATTGCTAGAATTGCCGAGTTTGCACTGATTGGCGTGCTGGTAGCTACCGTAGGTTACCTCTATGTGGACAGGCTTTCGTTGCAGAAGGGGATGGTAGAACTTGAATCTGCAGGTCAGGAGAAGCCTGGGGCAGGCCAACCTGCAGCCCCGAATCCTGAACAATACCGCGCTATCGCGGTGCTGCCTTTCGCAGGATATGAGTGAAGCGGGCGACCAGGCACTGGTTTGCCGAAGGCATCGCGGAGGAATTGCTGATCGCCCTGTCCCAGGTTGATGAACTCAATGTTATGGCC
>PVMK01142713.1_pt1 | contig 38006 bp, 34 predicted proteins | sample 1853481 | NCBI WGS metagenome assembly PVMK01 (sample SAMN08533507, study PRJNA380276) | Marine sediment metagenome, whole genome shotgun sequencing project.
GTACTGATGGACTTTCACCGTTGCATTGGATGCCGTTTCTGCATGGCCGCCTGTCCTTTTGGTTCGCGCAGTTTTAATTTTCGGGATCCGCGTCCCTTCATAAATGAAATCGATGATAAATTCCCCACGCGGATGAAAGGCGTGGTTGAAAAATGCAATTTCTGCGCAGAACGGTTGGCCGTGGGGCAACTGCCGGCCTGTGTGGAGGTCTCGGAAGGCAAGCTGACGTTCGGGGACCTGTATGATCCGGAATCGGAGGTCCGGGAACTCATCAGGACCCATTACACCATTCGGCGCAAACAGAGTTTGGGCACCGAACCGTCCGTTTACTATATCGTGTGAGGTTATTATGCTTGAATTGGCGATTAAGGGAAGCAAAAAATACTATGGCTGGATGACGTTTTTGCTGATGATCATCGGCATCGGTTTCCTTGTTTATTTAAAACAGCTTGATTTCGGTCTGGGTATTACCGGCTTGAGCCGCGATACATCCTGGGGATTCTATATCGCCAATTTTACCTTTCTGGTCGGGGTGGCCGCCGGAGGGGTGATGGTCGTGCTTCCTTATTATTTGCATGATTACAAGGCGTTTGGCAAGGTGACGATATTAGGGGAGTTTCTGGCCATCGCCTCGGTAATCATGTGCGTGATGTTTATCCTGGTTGACCTGGGACAACCCATGCGGGTTGTAAACGTCTTCCTGTACCCAAGCCTGAAGTCCGTACTTTTCTGGGATACCATTGTATTAAACGGCTATCTTTTCTTAAACATTGTTATCGGCTGGAATGTGCTGGAGGCCGAACGTAACAATGTTCATTATCAGGCATGGGTAAAACCGCTTATTTATTTGTCGATTCCCTGGGCTGTCAGCATTCACACGGTGACGGCCTATCTTTATTGCGGTCTGCCGGGCAGGGGATTCTGGATGACCGCCATCCTGGCGCCGCGTTTTCTGTCTTCGGCCTTTGCCGCCGGCCCGGCCCTGCTCATTTTGCTGTGTCTGATCATTCGGCGGGTGACTCATTTTGATCCTGGACGGGAACAGATCCAGTCCCTGGCCAAAATTGTGGCCTATGCCATTTGTGTCAACGTGTTTTTCTTTTTATGCGAAGTGTTTGTCGTCTTTTACAGCCAGATTCCCGAACACATGGATCACATCAAATATCTTTTTATCGGTCTTCACGGCAAAAGTGCCTATGTTCCCTGGATGTGGGCATCCTTTTCTCTGATGGCCATCGGTATTATTCTGACGGTCAACCCTTTCACCCGCAAAAATGAGGGGGTTCTGGCAGTGGCCTGTGTGGTCATTTTCTTGGGAACCTGGATCGATAAAGGACTGGGAATGATTGCCGGCGGGTTTACCCCCTCCCCGCTGCATCACGTCAACGAGTATATTCCCTCCCTGCCGGAAGTTGTGATCGCACTGGCTGTGTGGGCAACGGGATTTCTGATACTGACGGCGCTGTTTAAAATTGCGGTGGGGGTGAAAGAGGAAGTCGGCGAGTAACAATAGGCGTTCAGGGGTTTATGGGTTCAAGGGTTCAAAGGTTGCGTTCTCATCCCTGAACTGCATTTGGGATGGTGAAAATTGATGATTTTCAATGAAGCCACTCCCCGCGGCTTGCCGCGGGGAGTGGCTTCATTTGCTTTCTTTGTCCTGAACGCTGAACGCTGAACGCTGAACACTGAACGCTGAACGCTGAACGCTGAACCCTGAACGCTGAACCCCAAACCTGTGTACGTTTACCCCGCGAAAAAGGGGTACTTCGCACTGGATTTCGTTACCATTGCAATTCTGCCAGATGCATACCTGCTGATTTTCTTATACGATTCCACCGTTCTTTGCTCCTGGCTGCTTTATCTCCGGGCATTTTTTTCATAATTTCAAAATAATCTTGTTTAAATTTATCCTTCAATACTTCTTTTTCCGGCTTACATTTTACAGCATAGACTGTTTGAATAGATTGATGGTCGAATGCCCGCCAAACCTGTTCATCTTTTAATAAGGAATATTTATGTCCCTCAAGCATTGCAATGACAGCTTTTGTTTCGAAACCGCCCGCTCTTTCCACGGCTTCTTTATACTGGTACATGATCGTATAGGCCGAGGCTGCTGATGTTGAAGGGTAGCTTTTGTACCTGTTAGCAAAATCTTCAACAAATGCCGTACCTTTGGCATAGTTGTAGGTATATGGAACCTTCCAGGACCACGGTAAAGCTCCGACCACACCTTCCATTACTTTGGGCCCGGCGCTCGTGGCCATGCCCAGTGTCAAATTCGGAACTACAATAGACATTTTTTTCTTTAAACCCATTTCGGTGGCCAGCTTAACTGCATCGGCCATATCTTTTCCGAATAATACCAGTACGAGAACCTCTGCCCTTGACGCAGCGACTTTCGTCAGTGCTTTTTTAAAGTTTTCACGCGAGGCGCCGGGAAAGGGAGTCAGGACCCGTTTATGTCTTTTTCTGTCCAGGGTACGGCTGAATTTTCTAATGGATGCCTCCGTTGTCCAGCCCCAGGTATAATCAGCAGTCACATAAAAATATCTTTTACCGGAAAAATGCTCCTTCAAATATTCCGATAACACCTTAGCGCCCATCCAGGCGTTATAGCATTCTCTAAATATATATCTATGGCCTTGAACACCTGTGGTCGCATTGGAGTATGTCAACGTTCCAAAATATAATTTATCTCTTGATTTGGCAGCTTTGCCGCCGGCGATTGCTACGGCGCTGGAGGACCCTCCAAAAACCATTTGAACGCCTTCGTTGTCGATTAAGTCTTCGACATTTTTCTTTGCCATGGGCGCTTTTGATTTTGAATCTCTAACGACCAATTCAATTTCGCGACCTAATATGCCGCCGGATTGATTAATTTCCTCAACAGCCATTTCTGCCGCTCTCAGTTGAGCCAGTCCTTGAATGGAGTATGGCCCTGTTTTAGGATAATTCAATCCGATTTTAACAACCGCGGCACTTGCTCCAGTGCTAATTGCCAAAAGAATGGTTAGCAGAACTAACGCGGTTTTTACAATTTTCGTGTTTTTTCTTTTTATCATTTTCATGCCTCCTACAAGGGGCTTTGCCCCAATTGGCCTCCGGCCCGTAGGGTAGCGCCTACGCCCCGGAGGGAATGTTGGAATTCTGGAATATTGGAATCATGAGTTCTGTCCTACATCCCGGAGTTGAGACCTCTTATTTATCCACCTGCTTCTCTGGTTGCGGATTTGCAGGTTCATCCAGCTTAAAGGCATCAACCGATGTAGCCAGTTGTTCGGAAGTTTCGGACAGCCGCTTAATCGCCACTGCTGTCTGCCGGCTTGCAGCCGAGTTTTGAGCGCTGACCTTGCCCACCTCCTCCATCGTCTTCGTAATACTATCCGATGCCTTGGCCTGTTGGGTAGCAGCCATTGAAATTGACTGGATCAATTCTGCCAACTGGGTTGAAACCGTCTCGATTTCCTGTAGCTTGTTATGGGCTTTGTCAGCCAGATTTGAGCCTTCCACAACACGCTGGATACTTTCTTCCATACTGGTTCCGGCCTCATTGATTTCTCCCTGAATATTTTTAATCAGGGTATCAATCTGCTTGGTGGCCTTGGTTGAACGGTCTGCCAAGCGTTGAACCTCTTCAGCTACCACCGCAAACCCTCGTCCGGCATCACCAGCCATGGCCGCCTGGATAGAAGCATTCAATGCCAGAATGGATGTACGGTCCGCAATGTCGTTGATGAGCTGAACGATGTTGCCAATTTCCTGTGAACTCTCACCCAGGCGTTTAATGGCACGGGCCGTCTCTTGGGCATTCTCGCGAATAGCCTCCATCGCTTTGTTGGTTGATTGGACGGCTTCGGCACCTTCTTTGGCATTTACCGTTGATTGTTCGGATACCGCCGCAGACTGAACGGCATTTTTGGCTACCTGCTGGATAGAGACGGCCATCTCGGTAATAGCTGCTATGGCTTGCGATATCTGTTTGGTTTGCGTGTTGCTTGTTTTCGCCAGCTTTTCAGTTGACAAGTTAACTTTGCGGGAAGTGGTTGTAACTTCTCCGGTGGTCCGCTTAACATTCCGGACAACATCGCTGAACTGTTCCGCCATGGCATTGAAGGAGTCGGCAATAGCACCGGTCATCTCGGTGGTCACTTCGGCTCGTCTGGTCAAATCACCTTCCGCCAGTCCGCTGATCTCTTTCAACAGCTTCAAGATCGAGGCCTGAATGGCATCTCGTTCCTCGCGACTCTGGATCAGAACCAGGGTGTTATCAAGCATGGCGTTTAGCGAGACCGCCATGGTGCCCAGTTCATCGCGACTGACAATCTCGGCGCGGGCTCCAAAGTCGCCCATGCCGATATTTCCGAAGAGCTCCATGAGCTTGCGCACCTGGGTGGTGAGACCTCCGGCCAACGCCAAGGCGACTATAACTACCAGAATAATTGTACCTCCAAGTACGGCGGCACTGATTAACGCCATCCTCATCACCGGACGCTGAACTTCATCTAAATCAATTTCAGATATCAGCGCCCAGGTAATACCTTTAGGATTGACTTTGGTGGATTCCTGAACAATGACCGGCGACCAGGAACTCAATACCTGGGTACCGCGATAATCGCTAATGACCTCGATGCCTGAATTACCGGCCAAGGCACTATTAGAAGCCTTCGTATCGACGGCTGCCCCGGGGTTTAGAATTGTGGTTTCGACGCCCAATTGACGTAAAAAGTTGGAGTTGTTACGCCACAATTTGTCGGAGCCGATAAGGTAGGTTTCACCGGTTTCACCCAAGCCGGCACGCTCTTGCACGATGGCGTTGATATGATCCAGAGACAGTTGGGCGGCAATGACGAGTTCAACATTGTCCTGATAGACGAGCGGTTGAGCAACGAAGGCTGCCGGTGCATTCCGGTTGGGTGCATAGCGCTCAAAGTCTGCAACCCGATAGTGTTTTGTCTGCAAGACTTCTGCCACCAGCCGGCCAAGATTGGTGTCCTTATAAGGGCCGGTCAAGATGTTGGTCTGATAATCCGACTCTCGTTCGACAGAATAAAAAAGATATCCATCCGGATTAAACAGGTACAAGTCATAGTAGCCGTATGATTCTTTATAAGTTGTAAAAAAGTCTTCTATTGCATTTTCAGCACGGGGAACAAATGCTTCGGCCACCGCAATCTCGGCGACGATGATCCATTGCACACCTGGGATTTCCAGAGGAGCATAGGCGGACAGAACCGGTATGCCTTTGAAGTTGTGGATAATCTCTTCGTCTGTCCTGCCGGATAAGGCCGCTTGTACTGCCCTGGTATCAATTACGTAAGTTTGATCGAGGATCGTGCTGTCTTCGACAAAGCGGGAGTCAGAGCGAAAAAGCTTGTCGGTAGCCACCAGATAGGTCTCGCCGGTCTCACCCAAACCGGTTCGTTCCTGCATGATCGCGTTGATCTGATGGATGGGGATCTGGATCATGGCAACGCCCGATGTTTTTCCGCCCACCTTTATAGGCGCCGCGACGAACGCTGCCGGTGCGTCACCCGATGGTTCGTAAAATTCAAAGTCCCGCAAAACCGGAGTTTTCAAACCGGCACGAAAAGCCTTGCCGACAGGGCTATTTTTCAGTTTTCCTGTTTTTAGGTTTTGACCAAGATCGGAGGCCTGTTCCACTGTGTAAAGGACCTGGCCATTATCAGAAATGATAAACAGGTCAATGAAGTCATATTCTTCGATGTACTTTGTAAACCAGGGGGCATAGGTTTTTTCAATTGCCAGCCACTCCGATCCCTGGATTTTCCCTTTGGCTTTTTTGAAATTCTTCAATGCATCGCTTACGACTGGGTTTGCAGCCAAGGTGCTCACATCAGTCAGCCGGGTCGCAAAGTAATTTTCGATCTGCTTTTGCTTAATTGTCCGCACTGCTTTTAGCTGATCAAAGGATTCCTGCCGTAAGGTCTTGACTGTCTCGAGCAGAATGTTCATGTCACTCTCGCTCTTGTAAAGGAAGTTTTCGATAGCCGTTATCTTGTTGGCTCGTACCGCTTCCAAGTTGTCAAACGATTTTTTCATCAAAGCATTGGATGAAATAGTATAGGCGATGAAACCTATGGCAAGGACGGGAATGAGGGCCAGCGCCAGCACTGACACCAACAATTTCATGCGAATGCTTTTAGCCATAACCGCAAACGGTCTCAGCTTGATCAGTCGACCCAGCGCACCGGTTCCCCATTTTGCCGATGGGCTAATGGGTGTTTTTGTAGTTTCCATAAAAAGTCTCCTATCGTAATTTATGGTCCGTCGTCATTCGGATTTATCGTAAAACACATGAGGTTATTTTTTTATGTGCCTAAGGATTATTCTGCAGCAATTTCATGACATTGGTCACGAATTCATTCTCGTCGAATGGTTTGGTCATATATTCATCCGCTCCTTGTTTCAGTCCCCAGAAGCGATCGCTGTCCTGAGATTTGCTGGTTAACATGAGGATTTTGATATTCTGGGTAGCGGGGGATGTCTTGAGCTGACGGCATACCTGAAAACCGTTTTTTTTGGGCAAGATAACATCCAGAACTATTAAGGTTGGATCATCCTGGATTGCTTTTTCCATAGCTTCTTCGCCATCAATGGCAGTGATGGTATGATATCCCCGGTCTTGCAGCAGAGCGGAAATCTTGCGCAGATAAGTTGGGCTGTCTTCTACTACCATAATTGTTTCGTTGGGCATCTTTCTTCTCCTTCTTAGATTGCTATTTTCCATCCGGAAAATTCTTCGCGCTTATCAGGGAAGAATCTTCAGGCCGGCAAATAGACAAAAGCATCTACTTGACCCTCTTTCAGGCAGAAGGGCCGGTCTCTCAGCGTTCTGGGGCCGACCCCCATAAGCGCTAACCTGTTTTGTAAATATTAGCAGGTTATTACACCGTTTAGGTTTGTTTTATTTGTTTTAAAAGATGAACGCCGAACATCGAACATCCAACGTTGAACATCGAATAATGATGTCGCTCCGCTCCGCAATTTAATTTCATTTGTTTTCAAATATCCAATGTCAAACCTTCAATGACTATTTCTGTTTCTTTATCTTTTCCCATTCAACATTCGATGTTGGACGTTCGATGTTCTTTTTTTCAGTAAACCTTCCACAGCCCATCGCGTAAAAATAAGTTAGCGCTTCTGGGGCCGGCCCCTCTGCCTGGAGTTTCCCTCAAAACTGCAACGTTATGGCTTATCGAGGTTACTTTTTGACAAAGTCATCAATGCCTTCGTCTTTCCACACCTTCAGAGTTCTTTCGTCCTTTGGATCTATTTTGACTCCAATAGCATTGACCGGGACGTCGTGGCGCTTTTGAATCTCTATCCAATTATTTTTTACGGCATTGTCTATGCCCATAGAATCACCTCCTTTCTTCACGGTTGTATTGATAATGTTCAAACAGATTGTTAATGGATGAAAACTGGTAGTGATCGGGGTCTTGCGGTCCGACTACCGCGACCGCAGTCCGACTGAACCCATCATGCAAAATCTCATCGGTCAAAATCTGTAATCCCTGAGTCTGAATTTCATCTATTTGAGCCAGGATGTCTTCATCCGGTATGTGCCGGCCGAAATAAAACTCCTGCGATGCCAAACGGTTCATACGGGTATTGGTGTTTTCCCCTGAAATAAGATGCTGCCCCCGGATGTGCATTTTTGCTTTCCAAAGTTCTTCTTCATCTACCGGTTCCTTGGCAGAAATCAATTTCCATAATTCATTCAGGACCAATTCCAATACCTGCAGGATATTATCCGGAGCTGCACATCCTTCAACCACCAGCATCCCATCCTCACGATACGCATGATATTCTGAGCTGATATGATAAACCAGTCCTCGGCTTTCCCGCACCCGGCGAAATAATCGTGAACTGATACCGCCTCCCAGGATATTATTGAGAACATGCATTCCATAGCGGCCCGGGTCCGCGTAGGGACAGGCCCGGATTCCCAGGGAAAAGTAGACCTGGGAGACCGGCATATTTTCGGAGACCACGCCCGGCTGAAATACGGCTGAGGCCTTGGTGACCGGCGGGCTTTTTCCCATCATTCGCCAAAAGGCATCCCGCACCTGGGCCACAAAATCTTCATGATCAACGTTGCCTGCAGCTGCAACGATAATACGATCCGGTGAATAGTGCTCATGCACATAATAGATCACGTCCTCGCGGGTCATTAATTTGATAGTGTCGGGTCGGCCGGCAATGGAACGGCCCAGGGGATGATCAGACCAGGCAAAGCCTTTTAATAGATCATGGACTCGTTTGGAGGGCATGTCACCGGCGGATTCTATCTCACGCAATATGGCTGTTTTTTCCCTCTCAAGGCTTTCGGAAGGAAAGATCGAATTAAGCAGAATATCGCCTAGCAGATCCAGAGCGTATGTAAAATAGTCATCCAGCACCGTGGCTGAGTAACAGGTGAAGTCACGGGCGGTGAAGGCACCCAGGTGCCCACCGGCTTCATCCATCAAACGGGCAATTTGAGTCGCATTGCGACTGCTGGTGCCGCAAAACATAGCATGTTCCACCAGATGCGCCAACCCGCTTTGCTCCGGGGATTCGTCGAAAGGGCCTGCATCTATCAGAATACCCATGGAGATGGAGCGATGTCCGGACATGGTTTCCGTCACAACTCTTATGCCGTTTTCCAAGGTCGACTTTCGATACATGCCCACTCCATTTGGTAATCGCAGTTTCATGGATTTTTCAATTTCTTCCATCTATGATGTTTTTCATATGAGCCGCCACTAAAAATCCGTCTTCCCATTCATAAACACCCTTTGTAAAAACTTTTTCCGGAATCCATTCATCGGAAACTGGAGCGCATTCAATCGGAAGCGTCAGCATTCGAATAGGAGGAACGATTCGAAGCATGATGCGATAGATGCCCATCGGAGCCGCTTCATTTTTTAAGGCTCGGACCACCATCAGTCGCTGAATTTTTGGGGAGTTTAAAGATTCCATCCCCAAACATGCCTCTAGAGAGATAACCGGCAAAACCTGATTGCGCCACTCTGCTACCCCTTCTACATAAGATGGAGAAAAGGGAACGGGCCGCGCTGATGTATCCATTAGAATGTCTTCCATCTGGTGCTGGCTGAATAAGAAATAGATCTGCCTGTTCGACACCCTTGGGGTCTGCGCAGAGAAAATAATCACCCTTTGCTCTGAGGTTGCAATTTGATTAGTGTTTGGCATCACTTAGTACTCACTTAGAATCTGTTGGTTCCGCTTGAGGTGAAGCATCCCTGTCGGTTTGCAGAAGACGCGCCAGGAATGAGACTGATTCGCATTGCGACTCATCATCAATATCGGCGGTATCGATTATTTCAGGGATCATGTCCACTATCTCTACATCTTCGGTCGGCGGTCTGAGTTCTGTATTGGCTTCAGTCTGCAGTGCTTCATAAATATCGGGGTCCTGTGTCCAACGGCCAATAAACGACATGGGGCCGTGATCTGAAACGATTGATACCTCGTTTACAAGTGTGATAATTTCTTCTGCGTCAGGAGAAGCATCTGCGCAAGCCGGCATATCGCTGATATTTTGTTCGTTACCTGTTTTCTGAACGACTTTTTCTATTCCTTCCGGCGCCAAAAGCAAAATTAGCGCATCTTCATGTTTCAATACTTTTGGGAAGCATGACATCGAAGCACCTCTAAATACGGGAGAAAGCGGTTTTATCCGGTCAGTATTTACGGAAACAACCTGGTCTACGCGGCTGACGATTATCCCCATTGAGTGCCCCTCTGCTTCCACCATGATCAATTTTTCATTTTCGGAATCACGACCGGCAGTTTCTTTCTCAAAGATAGAGACAAGATCGTATAGTGAGGCTTGTTTGTCATCAAACACCCGGGTAAGCTGGTCGCGGCCTTCTGCCCCTTCGTCAACAATATGCTTGACACTTTGGATGCTCTTGACGCGTGGTAAATCGATGCCATATGGCATTGTCCCTACCTGAAACAGCAGCATTTTTTTCATTATAGTACCTTCGACACAACGATGTTTTCATTGTTAAGCGAGAGAAAGTAATCAGACTTCGGAATGGAATTTTGCTACCATCGCGGCGAAGTTGAAATTAGTATGTTATCTGCCGGCGGTTTCTACTTTTCCTTATCCGCTACCTGTCAGTTTTAAAATTAAACGCACAAATTCATCATCATCATAAGGTTTGACAATAAACCCTTTGGCTCCCAGAGCTTTGGCCTTGTCCCGATGCTTGGTTGCCGTTCTCGAGGTCAGCATCACAACCGGAATATCTTCAAACCCAACCTGTGCCTTGAGCGCACCTAAAAATTCATAGCCGTTCATTCGAGGCATTTCGATATCAAGCACAATCAGATCCGGACGACTTTCATTCAGCCTGTTCAGAGCATCGATACCGTCTTTGGCGGTTTGTACCTTCCACCCCTGATCTTCCATAAGTCGGGAGACTACCTGCCGGATACTGACGGAGTCATCCACAACCATTATATTAAGGGACCTTTCAATTATAAGGTTTTTATCCGTTTGAGTATCTTGCAACATTGTCGTCTGGGACCACAGCAATTCTTCGATGTTCAAGATGGGAATCACGCTTCCGTCACCCATGATCGTTGCGCCGGATACTCCCTTTACATACCGAAGGTGTGAGCCCAGGCTTTTGATAACAATTTCTTTTTGGCCCACTAGAGTATCAATTACGAGTATCCCTCTTCGCCCCCCGGTTTCAACCACCAAAGTTATCGGATATTCCTCTGACGGCACAGATTCGGCATCTTTTTTTCCGGCACTCAGCAGATCTACCATGTAAAAAAGCGATAACACCTCGTCATTCAGCTTTAAAGCGTCTTGATTGGGGCCGAGAATATTTTCCGGGTTTAATCGGATGATCTCGCTGATCTCATTTAGAGCGATGGCGTATGTTTGACCGCGGACAGTAAACAGCAAAGCCTGAACAGCCGCCAGGGTTAAGGGGATGCGAATGGTAAACGTTGTCCCTTGCCCTTTTTCAGACGCCACTCGAATAACACCTTTAAGATTCTGGATATTTTCTTTAACCACATCCATCCCCACACCGCGGCCCGAGATTTCGCTGATCTCCGTGCGAGTGCTGAAGCCGGGATAAAAAATAAATTGAGACAGCTCATCTTCGGACATCTCATCGACTCTATCAGAGAGCCGCATTTTACGGGCCGCCGTCTGAATGGCGGGATAGTCGAGGCCGGCACCATCGTCCGCTATGCGGATCACAACCCGGTTTCCTTCACGCGAAGCTTCCAGCTTAATGGTGGCAACCGGTGGTTTTCCCAGCGACTGCCTCAAGTCCGATGGCTCAATACCATGATCAACGGCATTTCTGAGCAGGTGCATCAGCGGGTCGGCAATTTTTTCCCAAATCAGTTTATCCAGCTCAATGTCTTCGTCTGTAACGACCAGTTTGACCTTTTTAGCCAGATTGCCGGCAACCTCACGCACGGTTCGGCGCAATTTATTGGTAATAATCGAAATCGGGGCCATACGAACCCGCATCATCTTATCCTGAAGCTCACTGAGAATTACCCGTTGTCGGGTGAGACGGCCGTCAAAATCGCCATGAAGGTTTGATAATTGTGTGTGGAGTGCACCCACATCTACGGCGGATTCATTTAACTTGCGAATTATTAGATTTAGTTCGGAATATCGATCCAATTCCAGCGTATCGAAGCTCTCAAAAGCGCCTGTTTGCATCGCTTTTTCACTGTTTGCCATTGATAAATCAGGTGTTGCCCGAAGCTGTTCAAGGGCTTGTATTTCATAGCTGACCTCCAGATCTCGTGCAATCTGTTTGAGACGTTCGCGATATAATTCAAGATCATTAACGGAATCCGTAAAGGTCTCCATTTTTTGGTCAAAGGCACTCAAGGCAATAATAAGCTCACCGGCCAGGTTGACCAGGTCATCGAACCGCGCCATGTCCACCCTGAGTGTTTTGGTAAACTGCGCGCCCAATTCCGGAACCAGGTCTACTTGGGGAAGTTCTTCGAATGAATCTGTTTGGAGATGTTCCTGGGTGAATCTTTCTGCTTGCAAAATTTTATCCAGATTTGTTATTGTTTCCTGCCCGGTGTCCGGCTTGTTTTCTCCAACCGTCGTTTCTTTTTTTGAAAGGTTCCGTCCTATAATTTTTTTGTACTGATTTTTTAAGGATTGGGCCTTGGTAGAATAAAGCAATTGAGGGCTGGTGATGATCCGTTCCAGCAGATCTGAAGACTCCGCCAGCACCGTGACAATTTCCGGAGAAATTCCCCGGGCCTCTTCATACAGCCAATCCAGAAGATCTTCCAGACTGTGGGCGTATGTTGCAAAATCCTGAAATCCAATAACGGCGGCAGCTCCTTTTAAGGTATGAACGGATCGCCGGATCCGGCGGATTTCTTCACGCAGAATGGGTGAAATAGAAATAGTTGTTTTTACCTGGTTATCAAGAACGTTTAAAGAACGCCCCAGATCCTCCAGGTGTTCTTCCGCTTCCTCATAAAAGCTTTCCAGCAGTTGGGGCGGAATCGATTCAGTCCCGACGCCGGATACTGCTGGAAATTGGTTGATCGGTTCCGAGTCGGGTTGCGGGCTTTTTTCAGTTTCGATATTTTCTTCAGCTCTGAGCCCTTCATTTTCCGGAACTGATTCCAGCAGTTTCTTAAGCGCTTGCTCATCCTCCTCCATGGAAAGCCCACGAGTTCGCCTGAAGTTTAATACCGTTTCTTTGAGCATAGCTCGAGACGCCACCCCTCCGTTCATGTACCCGAGGCAATATTCCCTGAACAATTCAACAGTTTTCTGCATAGTATTGAAAGCTTCGCCGCTGAACTCATGTTTACCTGCTATAATACCTTCCAGGTATTCTTCCATCTGGAAGGCTATATGGCTTAATCCGTTCAACCCAACCAAGGAAGACGCCCCTTTTATGGTGTGCACCAATCGATGGCTCTCTTCAAGGGCTTCGCTTTGCCCTGCTTCTTTTTTAAGAGATTCCAATCCATTGATTAAAGTAGGAATATAGCTCCCTACTTCTTCGATAAAATCCTTTATCATTTCAATTTTGGGCGGCATGGACATATATAGCCTCCTTAATCGGGTCGCTCGATTTTATTTCTAATTTTCCATGAAACCTGTCATACGCGGGGAAGATAACAGTTTATCGATGTCAAGTATATTTGTCAGGTTTTCTCCCAAGACGGCCACCTGCAAAATATAGTTCGCCATTTCTCCCTCTCTGTACGGGCTGTCTTGGAGATCAGCGTCTATCTGGTCTATAGAAAGAATGCCCATAATTTTGTCAACGATGATACCCACTTTCATGTCTTGATTATGTATGATGAGAAAACGACGTCCCACTTTAGACCCAGTGGAAGAGATGCCAAAAAATGCCTTCAGATTTATAAAGGACAGGATCTCGCCGCGTATATTACTGATACCCAGAACCCAATTCGGCAGATTCGGCAGCGGTGTAATCTCCGGACGGCGTCCAATCTCAAGGGCGCTGGAGAGCGGAAGTGCAAAAAGTGTTTTCTCCAGGGCCAATAGAATATATTGGTTTTGCAGGGATGTAGGCATTCCATCCAAATTAGGGGATATTTCTTCTATATTTGTAGCAGGATCAAAAGGGACCGCTGTTTCGCGATCAATTTCGGCAATCAATTCATTTAAAGACAGGATGGTTTGGTCCTGGCCGGCTATTCCCGGCGGAGTGGAGCCTTCTTCAGGCTTGTTGATTGTTTCCATGGTAAATATGCCTCTCAATGGTTTCTACCAGTTGTGCCGGGTCGAAGGGCTTCGTTAGATATGCCGAAGATCCGGCCATCTGCCCTTAACTTTATTGATAATACCATCTTTGCTGGTCAACATAATGACCGGAATATTCTTAAACTCTGGATTGTCCCTGATAATTGAGAGTATTTGATAGCCGTCCATCTTTGGCAGGATGATATCCAGCAGGATTAGATCGGGTTTGACTTCATTTAACCGGCTCAAAGCCTCGAGCCCATCTCCCGCCTCTATAATTTCATAGCCTTTTTGGCTTAGGGTAATTGATATGACCTTGCGGATGGTTGAACTGTCTTCTACTACCAGTATTTTTCTTCTTATCTTGTCGTGTAATGACATAACCGTCGAATCGGTATCATTAGCGGTTGCCGGCAATTCACTGGATAAAAGCGCTCCGCTGGAGGCCATGTGTTTCAACAAAACATTCAATTGCTTTGAATAAAATTTTTCTTTGGGGGCAAACTTAGCGGCAAGGTCCAGATGGTTCAGTGCTTCCTCATAGTTATCCATGTTGAGATAGACCATACCCAGCCAATAGTGTGCTTGGGAATTATTTTCTCTTTCTATGACCCGGGTATATCTTTCAATCGCTTCTATACGGATCTTTTCGCTGCCTGTGTGTTCCAACTCAAAAAAAAGATCATGGATGAGCAAATGGCATTTGCAGTACGGACACGTAACAGCATCACTTTCCAATGGCACCCAGCAGAACGGACATCGGGGGAAAGGCTCTTCATGCAATCGGTTTTTCACCAGTTGGTATTTTTTGACTTCCTCTATGACTTCAGGATCATCCGGTGCAATTTTGAGTGCATTGTTCAATGATCCTTCAACGGCCTTGAAACTCGCAGAAATTCTCGAAAACCACAACCAGCCCTTGAAATTTCGTTTATCCTGCTTTAAAATTTTGCTTAACAATAATTTTGCTTTTTTAAGGTGGTACCCTTCAGCCTTCTGTATGGCTTTGTCTAAAAGATCGGCGTGATCGAGGCGGGTACCATTTTCATCAGCATGGCGGGTGGAGTTAAGCAGGATATGCATTAGCGGTGTATGAACTTTTCTTTCCGTTTGGCAGCTATCTTGTACTTCGGTTTGCACATTTTGCCAGGAAATAATTCTGGTCGCCGCTTTTTCACCGTCGATACCATCGGCTTCAGCATTTACCAACTCTCCTTTGTTGAGATAAAGATATCCAACTTTATTTTTTGACTTCACCTTGAGTGTACAGGTTTTTTGTTCCAGATTAATCAGCTGCAAAAAATTGGCAAGCATAAACCCGCTGATAAAGACCTTTGATTTTTCTTGTCGAGAGTTCATATATTCAATCCCATGATCTCAGTTTCTATTGGGCACTCCTTTATCTTTCCGGGTCGTTGATTGGCAATTTATAACCAAGAATAAAAAGCCGGTTCACCCATTTCATTTTTCAAGGCAATCCGGCTGTCTCTGTGAGACCCATGGCTTCAGGTCCCTGCCTCAAGGCAGGATCGGCTTTTTCCTGAATAATATTTCCTGGTCACGCAAGTCTATTTCAAAGGATATTAATTATTGGCAATAAACAGGGTATTCCAGGCTTATAACCGATCAGTTAAGAGCAGATAAACGCAAAATTCATACCAGTTTTATAAAATTAAAAAATTATCATCTAATTACAGAAGGTTAATCAAGATTTCAGAACGTTTGATTATAACAGCTGCCATAAAACGTCATGGATATGTCAAAAAAACGTCATGGTATATCATTTTACGAGCTAAGATGGGGCGGGCAACATGGATATTTTGTTCCGCCCATTTCTTTTCGATACATACATTGCGCTGTCCGCACGGTGAACGAAACTTTTTATTTTTTCATCTGTCAGATGTTCTACCACGCCGATGCTTACAGTTACTTTCAAAGCTCTGGGATTTGATAACACGTGGGTTTCACTTTCAATCGCTTGTCTCACTCTTTCGGCAACCGCAAGAGCCTTTTCTATTTCAGTTTCAGGCAGAATTATGGTGAATTCATCTCCTGCGTATCTGTAGGCGGTATCTTGCTTTCTAATTGCTGCTTTTATTATGTCCCCGGTACTGGAAAGGACCCTGTCCCCGGATAGGTGCCCGTAGGTGTCATTCAGTGATTTGAAATTATCGATGTCCATCAGAATAAGGGAAAGAGGACGAAAATAACGATTGGATCTATCGACCTCTTGAGCGATATGGCTATAAAACTGTCTTGAATTAAAAAGACCTGTCAAATCGTCTCTAATTGTCAGCTTGGTTAATTCTTCCAATTTGCGGCAATTTTCTTTTTTTTCTGAACAGTTTTTCAGAACGACGTTAATTCTGAGCAGGAGATCTTCTAACCGTATGGGCTTAATAATCAAATCACTTGCTCCACGGGCCATGGCCTCTTCAATGGTATAGTCTAAAGAATAGCCTGTCATAATGATAACGTCGGCATTATAGCTATGCCTTATGATTTTGGTTAACTCTAAACCATTCATGCCGGGCAATTGGACATCCGTAAGAACAATGCCAATTTCTTGATTCTTGAGAATATCAAGTGCCGCTTCGGCACTGATAGCCGTAAATGATTGAAAACCTGATTTTTCAAGAAAGATGTGAATTAATTCACGTATGGCTGTGTCGTCTTCTACAACTAAAATTTTAGGTCTCATATCGTCCGACATTTTAAATATCCAAATGCAAGAATACCCGTCACGGTGATAGTTATCATTTCCTCGATCAAACCTAATTCAATATTATTGATCTTCAGGCTATTTTCGTAACCGTTCCAGGTTCAGGGTTAAGGATAAAGAAGGCATTAAATACCCGAAGTTCTCGTTAAAAAAATGCTCATTTGCCCAAATAATTGCCAATTTGGTTCCAAATTGTGGATTAGGCCTGACGTAGTTTGACGCTTTTCTCGTAAATACGAATCCCAAATGCAGTCCAGTGACGAGAATGGAACCTTGAACCCCTGAACCTTTGAACCCGTGAACGCCTAACAGATTTGTTATCGGCTATTAGGGAATATCCTTGAGGACCGGCAGCGATTTGTTCATATAATATCTGATTCAGAATTCACCAACAATCCGAAGCATGGGCGGAGGGCACATGAGAGAAATCTCGATTTACAAATATTTGGTTTTTGAGATGTGTGATTTACCGTCTAAAAGCAGCAAAATGTTAACAATATTTGCTTAGCCTGACGGCTATGGGGGAGGGGGGGAACAGGTTGAGTATCAGGTGGTCGAGAGAAATGATGTAATAGTTCAGCCATTTTCGTTAATTATATGGCACAAATTCAGTACTATTTCGTGCTTTCAGATTTTTGCTTGCGCGCTATCTTAAATTCCCGCAAAGATGTTGCTGAAAAATTTCACAAACGGCCAGATTATGCCTCCCAGAATAGACACACCTGTTGCGCGCCCGAATATGATTAATCCAAGGAGGACAAATGGACCATAGCGTTCCATAAAATAAAACATTTTCCCAAACCCGTCCGGCAAAAGTCCGGCTAAGATTTTGGATCCATCCAGAGGGGCAATTGGTAGAATATTGAAAATGGCCAGCGCCAGATTTATCTGCAGGCTCATAAACACCACATAGATAAGCAAGCCCATGAAAGAATAGCGATCGGGTTCCCCGGCCGTGGCGATGAGAAGTCTGAGCAAAATGCCGCTGGCAAGGGCTAACGCCATATTCGCAAAGGGACCAGCGGCGCTGATCCAGAGCATATCTTTTTTGGGGTTTTTCAACCGATATGGATTTACCGGTACCGGTTTCGCCCACCCGAAGTGTACCAGGAAAATCATGATTGTGCCCAATGGATCTAAATGCCGCAATGGATTCAGGGATAGACGTCCACTTTGCTTGGCTGTATCATCTCCGAACCGGTTGGCGACATAAGCATGGGCATACTCGTGAAAGGTTAATGCCAGCAAAATCGGTGGGGCAATCAGCAGAAGGGTTTGTAGTTGCATTTTTCCTGTTTGGTTCCGGTTTGTCCGGGTTGGGTTATTAAGGAAGGTGGTCCACCGGCTTCAGGCTCCGCTTCCAGGCCGGAGGGTAGAGCCTACAGCTCGGAGAGAGGCGGACAAAAACCGCCCCGATGAAATAGGCTCCGCATTTCATTGGGCAGGCATTCCACCGGGCAGGCAGACGTGCCCGTGGATATATCGAGGATTTTCTCCGCCTTGACGGAATAGGCAAGAAAACGAAGTAGATCGAGTCAAAGATAGCTCAATTAAGCTTCCAATTTCTCAAGCTGACTGAGATCCTCAGATAATCGCTGGATCCGTATGCCCAGGGTTTCCACGACGCTGGACTGCGCTTCGAGCCACAATGGCAACGCTTGCTGCAGAATGCTCCTGCCCTCCCTGGTTAATTGGAGAATTCGGGTTCTGTGGTCCTCGCCGGGACTGGTGCGAATAAGCCCTTGGCGTTCCAGGGGTTTCAAGTTGCGATTGAGGGTCGTGCGATTGAGCAGTAAAAGATCGGCCAGCTGAGTGATGGTAATTGATGGATTGAGAAAAATCGCGTTCAGTAATGTGAATTGGGTTCCTTTCAATCCTACCGATTTTAAATGCAGGTCATAAAAATTACCAACCGCCCGCGCTGCCCTGCGCACCCGCATGCCCATGCAGCTGTCTTCAATTTTCCGGCAGATTTTCGTCAGTCGTTCTGTATCTTGTTCACTCATAACAATTGTATGTACACATTAAAGCGCCGGCTGTCAATCCTTTTATCTGTTTTTTTTTCGGTTCTATTTACAAAAAATAAGATGGGATCATTTAAGCTGTATTTGAGCCACGGAATGGGATTTTAGATATTGACAAGATGTAGAAATGGTACGAGCAGAGTGGCGGGCCTTTCTTTCAAGTCGGGGTGAAGGTGTTAAGTGTATATGCCTTGGCGACATTGCTCAAATGATTGAATATTCAATAGTCAATTCTTCGCCGGCGAATCCGGATAGGGTGAAACATGACCACGGCTCTTTTTTAGGGAAAGAGAAAATTCACTATACTAAAACTCAATTCCATGTCAGTTAATTATTAAAGTAGGATTTTTTCAGCTTTTTGGAATCTGAATGAATTTCAGCGTTGACCGGATCAAGAGGCTAAGAAGCTTGGTAAAGAAATGATTGGACAGCGGCATGGTTGAATGGTTAAATAGATTTCCAATGGGACCGTTGAACCAACGCCGAAGATGGGCAAAATAACAGGGCGATGTGTACGGTATGAAATCCGCGTCCTCAGCCAGTTCAGATTTTAAAAAATGTTATAAAAACAGGTTTTTTTTGACATTATCGGGAGTAGCGAAGCCTGTGTCACATAAGGGCTCGCCGCGATTTTTTGATGATTGATGACGAGGTCTGCAGTTAACGAAAACATCCTGAAAAGGGAATATTATGAAAACAAGACCGGTGATCTTCTTTTTAACAGGTCTTGTTGCTTTAGTGCTCTTTACAGCCTGGAATCATAGAGCAGACGGACGGAGTCCGGGAGAAAAAATACCAGTGCCCATCACCCCGCAAACATCCGGGATCAGCCAAACTGCCGGTAATATTATTATCGAAAATCAATCTGAAAATCATGCAACTCGCTGGTATAAAAGCCATCGCACGGAAGAAACCAAGGGGGTTGCACTGGTCATCCACGGCCTCAATTTGCGCCCTGACAAGATGCAGACCATTATTTCCGTGCTGACGGAATCCGGAATAGATGTCCTGCGATTATCCCTTCGTGGGCATGGAGAAAACTATACCCATCATGCCGGAGTCGACGAAGAGCGGGCTAGATTGGAGGCTTTTAAAACCGTATCCTTCCCCTTGTGGTTGAATGAAGCCTATTTGGCATACACCCGGGTCCAGAAAAGAGCAGCACAGCAAAAAGTTCCATTGCTCTTTGTCGGTTTTTCCCTCGGAGGCTTGATCGGGCTGGATCTGTTCGCATCCCAGCCGGAGGTTCATTATGAGCGCATGGTCCTGTTCGCACCGGCCATTAAATTGCATTCCCTCCATTACCTGGCCCGCATATTGTCACCGTTTTCACGCCTGGTAATTCCGAGTTTGGCCCCCGATTCCTATCTCTCCAATAAAAAGGGAACCCCCGTGGCTGCTTACAACGCCCTATTTGAGGGTCTGCAGCAATTTGAAAAACATGTGAACGATAGAATAAACGTACCCACGCTGATATTTATCGACGAGGATGATGAGTTTATACCGGTGCGGGCCTTCAAAGAATTAATAGATGAAAAGAAATTGGATCAATGGAAGCTCTACATCGTAGAAAAAGAAGCAGCGTCCAACCAAGATACCTTCCACCACCATATTATTGATGAATCTTCCACCGGTAAAGCCGTCTGGCAAGAGATGATGGAGACCACAATTACGTATTTGTTAGCAAACAAACCAAACTAAAAAAATATTTCGTGTTTTGTGATTAGTCCTTTTTGGTTCCGGCTTGTCCGGGTTAGGTTTTAAATATCCTCCGCAGCGCTTGACCGAGTAAGGTCCTACAATCAAGGTGTAGCAAAATTCCTAAATGTTATTAAACATAGAATCCCGGCTACTGACACTTCCAATCTTTTTTTTCTTGTCTCCTACTGTAGATTATATCATACACACAGGGCGATGCCCAACTCTGTTCCAGAATTAAAAACCATTATAAATCAGATAGATATTAAAACTGATGAGTTTGGTATGCCGCTTGCACCAGTATCGGCAGAAAGGCAGTGAATCGAGAGTGTGCTTTCGGCAAGCGTGCGTAGCAAAAAATATTTTGGCATATCGAGATCGGTAGGGCACCGGGCCGGAGGCTCAAAACTACATTACTTGATGAAAAACTGATTTAATGCAGGAAGTGTTAAACAGCCGTCGAAGAATCTTTAGTGTTATAATTCCAGGGCAGCCATTTCTCAGGATGTTCGGCAAGGTCAGCGGAATTTTTTTGAAGTGCTATAAGGTAATCGAAGGGATTAACATCAGCCAGATTGCAGGTGTAGATCAGGCTCATAAACAGATCTCCAACGCGCGCACCATTTTCAGTTTTATAAAACAGTGCGTTTTTCCGATGCAGGATAGCTTTTTTAAGCGCTCGTTCGCAGATATTGTTATCCAGGGGCGCCTTTGGCACCCGCAAAAAGAGAGTAAGCGGCTTCCAGTGGTTGAGCATATAGGAAATGGCCTGACCTAAACCGGAGTTGGGTTCCACCTTTTTTTGATCTAGCTGATCATTCAGCCAGGTTTTAAGATCTTCCATTAATGGGCCGCTTTTGCTTTGATGAAAATATAATCGCTGATCGGCGGTCATGTTTTGATCTTTGGCAATCTCATCATTTTTATATACCTCTGCCAGAGTTTCGATCACATGCCGGCACTGTTCGGGGAAGTTTAGCGCCACCTCAACAAACTTGCGCCTACCATGGGCAAGACAGTTGGCCAGTATGGTCTTGAACGCATCGGACGTATTTCGGGAAAGCGCGTCACACATCTGGATGGGAGGGCTGCGATCCGATTGCCTTTGTTGCAGCAAATCGGCCAGATTTTCACCGGCATGTTTTCGACCGGTAAAAAACAGTGCTATTTTTTGGTTGTTGACAATAGACAGGATACCGGTGGTAAAAATCCCTTTTCGCTCTGATTGATCCTGCTGATCGTTTTGTTGCATCAGCGCCAGGACTTTCATAATCGTATCGTCATTATGAATGACATCGCCCTGGGCTGCCAGCCAATTAAGTTGTGGGTAAACCGGGTATATCCGCTCGGCCACCTTTTCAACGATTTCCCACTGGGTCGATGCCGGCAGGGGAACCCCGCAGCTGCCCTGAAGTTGTTCAAGCCGGTAAAAGGGCATCCCGCTGCCGTACTTTAAAAGAGCGATCATGGCGCCGGAAGCCGCATCATATTTTTCCTCCCCGATGCCGGCGGGGGTATCGGCGATGAAAATTTCGCCACACAGATTGCAGCGCAGTTTTTGCATCTGGTAAACCTTGGCACCCATAGGTGCTTTGCCGGTGATGCGCACGACAAGTTTGGGAATCTTCATTTCATAAAGGATGCCCTTTAAACAGCCAGGGCAGTTATCTTTGGGCTTTAAGGTTGCGTGATCCACTTTGATCTGCTCTGCTGCGCTATAGTCGGCCGCTGCGTTTCGGCCGTGTCCTTTTGGTTTTGGCTTGTTGGCTTTATCCGTCGTATTTTTTTGCCCGGATTTTGAAGAACCAGATTTTTCTTTCTGCTCGTCTTTGATCACATTTTTCAGTTTTTCAGTGCTGGGACCAAACAACATGCGCAAAAGCCGTCTAATCGACGTGGCCTTTTCATCCACACACTGGCTTAGCAGCTCAATGGTTTCGGCCATCGCTTTGATGATTTGATAATCACCGTCTTGAAGACAGCCTGATTCGACACGCTTTAAAAGCTCATCAACCTGCTCAAGGTTTAAATCTATACGTTCGGGGGCTTTCATGACGCCCCCTGTGATAACAGTGTGCGAAAGTGTTTATGCAGCGGATAGCCCCATACCGCTTTTATGGACCGGTTGGCTTTGTTGGTTTGATCATTTTTGCCCCGGCCGGTGGTATCACCCAGATAAATCCAGTTGGCGGCTTTATAGCAGGTTCCGGCAAAATGCTGTTTGTCCACAAAAGTTTCAAGAAAATAGATGCCATGGCTATAGATTCTCTGCCAGTCTTGGCAGACAATTTTGGCCATGCGAGCCAATATGTGGGAAGCAACGCAGTCAACCCGAACCCAGGGCAATATTAAAAACCGGGTATTGTACGCCAACAGATGAATATGTTCTTTTCGGCTGTGTGCCGACCAGCCGATGAAGCGGTCCCGGCAGCCGATATGACGCGGGGCTGAAGACCAGGCCAGACAGGCAATGGGTCTTTGCTGAGAATAGACGATATATTTAAGCTGTTCGCCTACCGGATGACAATAGCCCAGATAGTGGTAATGCTCGATGAGGCTGTTAAACAGTTTTTCCGATGCCGTGCGGCGAACCTGACAAAATTTCAGGGGTTTGATGTCAGACAGTTTTGCATCAACCGGGCTTTGATCAATTGTGACTTTCGCAGGCCTTTTGCGGTTGACAAACGGGTTGTTGACACAACACTTTTTGGCCGGCAGCCGGATATGCCCGGCCCGGTGAAGCTCAAGCATCAAGCCACGACACACCATATCCTTAAGCGTTCCGTTGGGCTGAACCCAATTCCAGGCGCGGCAAAGTTTTTTAGATAAAGCCCAGCGACTATCGCTGGGATTTTCATCGATTAATTGATTGATAAAAACGACATCATCGCTGGTGACCACCTTGCCCCGATATCTGAATTTCAAACTCATAAGGGCAAAATAGCACACTATCGACCAGAACGCAAGTGCAGCGTGTCATTTTTTTTAAGATTTCTCAGCGGGTTGCTCAATGGGTTTGAATAAAGGTGCCACCCGTGCTTTGCGCAGCTCGCCGTTCCAGATTAAAAGCTGCAACTCATGAACGGCCAGCTGCCTTAAACACGAGTTGCCGTCAGACGGCCACCAGTTAAACCGGCCCTTGGACAATCGCTTCTGACACAGCCAGAAGCCTTGCCCGTCATACATGAGCACCTTGATGGCCGTTGCCCTTTTGTTACGGAAAATGAAAACATATCCTGAAAACGGATCTTTTTTAAGGATCTGTCGGCATACTTGAGCCAAACCGTCGATGCCTTTTCTAAAATCCGCCGGCTGCACCGCTAAAAGTATCCGCATCTGCGGGGTGACTTGAATCATGATCGTTTGCTCCAAAATGCTTTGCCAAGCTCCAATAGATCAAGGCCTGCTTCGCCCTTAAAATACATCCTCATGGTGGCGCCTTTTTGATCCGCCATCTCGATGATAGCCTCGGCTGGACGCATCGCATCGCTTAAGCCCAGTTCAATAAAGCCGGCTGTGCTGACATCGGATTGATCACAAGCTGATCGGTGCGCATTGACACGGTGTTTCAAATCGGTATAGTTAAGCCGCAAAGCTTTTGATATTCGATGCAGTCCATAATCGGGAAACAGCATTATCGCGGCTTGCCACAATGCATCCGGAATGGCTCCTCGTTTTGCTCTGCTTCGACGCCAGTGTGCAAATTGTTTTTGGACTTGTTCAAGCGGGGGCTTCTTGTTTGCCGGGGCGGGTAGATCCATCGGTTATCCTCCTTCGTTATGATTTGATAACCAATGGTACATCATCACGGATTATTTTTCATGCACGCTTGCCGAAAGGACACGATCCAAAGACAGGTTTGGACCTAAAGATGCTGAAGGCAGGGGATGCGGTCAGCGTGGAGAGCGATAGCAACGGTATCATCAAATCGCTTGAGGTCTCCAAGTAAAATGAGCCACAGACGATAGAAACCGGAGGGGCACATAATCATGTGCCCCTTTTTTGGGATAAGTAGGTTAGGCCCTTAGGGGCCTTCCTTTATCTGCCAACATGATGTAAGGAAAGCAGGGTGTCGGGTTTCAGGTGTCAGGAAAAGCAGATGATAGATACTGTAACCCCCTTAACCCGTGTCATTAGATTTTCGTTGATTCTGCGGCCCCAATGAGGCCACTTTGCCCGAGCGTATTCTTGGAAAAAACATAGGCACTTAGTAATTATTTTTGTACTCTCCAGAGGCGGGTCTACGAATTTTTGTGGCACCACATTTTGGCCACCAGGACACCAAAACACAAAGATCGATTTTAGCAAACAGTTTTGCTTTGTGCCTTTGTGGCCGTTTTCCGGTTTATCCGTGTTAGGGATCGAAAATAAAACGATAGCGGTCATTTTTGGAATTTCTGTGCTGAAAGGAAGCAAGAGAGTTTATTAATATTTATAGGCAATGAATAGATCGGGATGTGAAGCTACGAGAAAAGAGGTAATTATGAAGGACCCCACGACTCGAATCTGAAACGCTTTTAGAGGCGGTGGGTACCGAAAAAAAACCAAACTATCAGCTATGGGAGGAGAAATAAAAATAAAACGAAAGCTAGGAACGGCAGCAGGGGTACTACTGATTCTTATGCTTGCATCAGGTGCGCAGGCGGCAACGGTGGTTCTTGATGAGACCGATTTTATTCGCGGCACGGAAACGAGAATGTTCCCTTTTGAAATTGTAGAAAGTGGGCTTTTCAAGGCGACGCTAACTGATTTTGAATTTCTGGCACCGTTTGACGTCCTGGCCCTGGCCATTTTGAAAGGAAAAGAGATAGTCGGAGACCCCCTCTTAGGCTCGGGAGTGTACGAATTCCAGGCCGACCCGGGTAGTTTTACTGCCAATGTCCTCGGGGTAGCGGGGAGTGACTCGGATCTCAGCCTATTCCGAGCACAGGTCTCCTCCGCGCCGATTCCCGCACCGGCTCTATTGTTTGGATCAGGCCTGATTGCTCTCATTGCACTGAGACGCCAAAGGTCGTAAACTAAATGAGATGCTCGCATCTCGTTTATCTTTAGGTAAAGGATTACGCCAGTTTTTATTTAGAATCAGGCAAGGCGCGCCAATGGGAGCATATTGTCAATATGTGACTTTTGGCGCACCGCCGAAGACGGACCAAAAGACAAGTCCGCCGTGGCGGATTGATTTATTAATTTCCGAGGCCCTTAATGAAGGTATCATAAAGAAGGTTTATTTTGAACGGGGCGGGGAGAGATTGCCGGTCAAACAACAACCCATGAGACTCATGTTCATCGTGTTCGGCTGGAAGTAAGACTAACATATGCGATGAATGACCGGCAAGTTAAAAGTCTTATTCTGATTCTTTCGTTTCTTCCGTTGAGCCCTGGGGCGTTACTTGCAATTCCTCAATTACTTTTTTTGCCTTTTCCTTCGCCACTTCAGTAGCTTTGGGCGCACTAGCCTGCGTGGTCTCGACGGTGTCTGTGGATTTTTGCCCAACGATTTCAGCACCTCCAACGGATTCTTGTTTGGATTGTTCTGATTTTTCAGGGCAACCCCATGCCCCGAAAAGCAGCAAGGATAGTATGCTCGATATCAAAATAAACTGTTTCATAGCTCCTCCTCCTTTTTGAATTTAAATTTATTGAGTCTCTTTATTCCTTAACAGGCATCATCTCCTTTTGTTTTTATCAGAAACAGTATCGTATCTGGATCAGCTTTGCAGAGCGACCTGCAACAGCTTAACAGCCGCTGATCAGGTTCAATCCGGAAGTCCCGGCAGCATCATTGACAGTTCAGTTATAGTAAAGGGTTTGCGGATAAAATCGGCCCGGTGTCTGTTTTGTTCCTCTTTAAGTCGCAGTAAGAACCGGTCCGGATCACCCGTCATATAGATCGCCATTATCGAGGGGTTGTGGCTCCTGATCTTTGCCATTAATTCAAAGCCGTTTTTTCCGGGCATCTGGATATCTGTCAAAACAAGATCCGGTTTAAATTGCAAATAGGCCAAATATCCGTTTTCCCCATCGTTGGCGGTTATTACCCGGTGGTTTTTCTTTTCTATCATCATTTGGATGATAGTAGTCATATGCTTATTATCATCGACAACCAATACATTCATTTGTCCTCTGCCTAGCTTGGGATCCTGTGGATTTGAAGTTGTTAAAAGCAACTGTTATGCCAAAGGCTTAGGAGCAACCTATCATGCTGAAATTAATATATTTTATTTCAAGCAAAGGGGTTAAAAAAACCTTTTGTGCAGGGTTTTTCATACAGCAGAATGGATCAGAAAAATAGAAAAACGACGTAACTAATTGAGAATAATTGGTTTTATGGATAGAGGATATTTCCTACACTTTAAACCGACTGATGTTAATATTCGCGGTCGCGAAGAAAGGATCGATAGCTAAACAAACTTGACTTAAACCATATCTTATGGCAAATAATCAAATATACAATGCTCAACTCCAAGTTCGCATCTGTTCGGTCTTGGAGCCAAGACCGAATACATCGGGAGTATCAATCACCCGCAGTAACTTCTGACAGATTATGTCAATTTTTTCCTCAAATCATAGCGAAATTAACCGGTACAAGTAAGATGAAATTCACCATCTTAAAACGACTGATTTTCGGCTATGCAGCAATTATGTTATTGATTGTTTTTTTAGGGGTTTATATAACATTACAACTGAATAAATTAAATCGTTTCGTGCGAGAAATTTCTTCGGTTGACGGTATCACCATCGGCCTAACCGAACGCTTATCAGACAAATTATTTTCCCAGGTGGGTTTTGATAAAAAATATCTTATTTCCCAAGACCAGGACTTTTACCAAAAATTCTGGGAGATAAAGAAACATTTAACCCAAGATATGGAAAGACTTGAATCTCTGATGATCACCAAAGGGGATAAAAAAGTATTTTTTGAGGCAAAGCAATTCTACCACAATTATGTTTCTCTTTTTTTGAAAGAGGTTCGGGCTATGAAGCAAGATCGAAATTATCCTCGCCGAAAATATCAGGAGGGAAAAGAAAAATTTGTAGATGAAATCAACGAGCGGCTAAGAAGAATAATGAAAATGGCCAGATCGAATCGAGATACTAAAATTCACGAATCAAGCCAAATGAGTTACCTTGCCTTAAAAATTACCTACATTACAGTAGGATTGGCAATTATTATAGGAATTTTAATTTCTTTCTACAACACCCGAAGCATAAATCGGCCTATCTTACTTTTACAGAAGCGAACTAAAGACATCGCCAAGGGAAATTTTGAAAGGATAAGTGGTATTTCATCACCGCCCGAAATCAAAGAATTGGCTGACGGTTTTAATCTTATGTGCGAGCGGCTAAAAGAATTGGACGAATTGAAAAAAGATTTTATCAGCCACGTATCTCACAATCTTCGCACACCGTTGACTGCTATTATAAAGAGGCTACCGGTATGCTGATTGAGGGAACCTATGCCGATACTCCTGCAAAACAACAAGAACTGTTAACGATCACCGAAGAAGAGTGTGAAAGATTGATCGATTCTGTTAGTCGAATCCTGGATCTTTCACGCATGGAAGCAAAGATGATGGATTATCAGGTAGAGGAATACGATCTTTTGCCGATAATTCAAAAAAGTCTTCTGAAACTCGCTCCTATTGCCCGGAGGAAAAAAATTGATTTGGAATTAAAACCGCCTCCTGATCTTCCTCCCGCTAAAATAGATGCAGAGCGGATTATTCAATTGCTGGAAAATTTAATCGGCAATGCACTGAAATTTTCTTCGGCAGGGGGTAAAGTGGTTCTGAACGTCTATGTCAGGAATTATGGCAAGCGATTTCTGGAAGTCGCCGTCGCAGATACCGGTTGCGGGATTCCCAAAGATAATCTTGAAAAAATTTTTGATAAATTCAAACGAATTGACCGTGGAAGAGAAACGGATAGGGGAACAGGTCTAGGCCTCTCAATCGCCAAACACATAATCGCCGATCATGGAGGGAAGATATGGGCGCAAAGCAAACTTGGAGAAGGAAGTACCTTTTTCTTCACCTTGCCTGTTTAGGGATATTATCCTTTGTCCTCTTCGGGTGTCTTCATTTTTCTGATAAGTTGCAGGGACAGCAGCTTCTTGAGGAAGGTATGGACCAGATGGTGAGCCGTCAATATAAAGCGTCGATGACGAAAAACTTAACAGTGTTAAATAAATTTCCTCATAGTTTAGCCGATCAGGCTCTTTTCCAAATAGGACTGCTTTATGCCCATCCGGAAAATCCAAATCAGAATTATGAAAAGTCCTTGGAGTCTTTTAATAAAATTTTAAATAGATTCTTAGAAAGCCGGCTTAGAAACCAGGCACAGCTATGGGTTCTGTTTATTAAGGACGTTATCGATAAAGAACGAAAAATCGGTATATTAAATGACAACAAGGTTTCACTGGAAAGAACCGTTGAACAACAAAAGGCTGCAATAAATAATTTACAGAAAAAGATCGAAACAAGAAAAAATGCCGACTTAATTGTTACTCTTGAAGAAACGGTTGAAGAACAAAAAAATGAAATAAATCAGCTACTGGATCAGATTGAAAAATTAAAACGCGTTGACCTGGGGATTGAAGAAAAAAAGCAAAAAATCTTGCAACAAAATGAAAACATCGAGGAAAAAAGTAATGGGAAAAATTCTGGTAGTTGATGATGATATCAATATCCTCAAGGTAATAAAAATGAGGCTTGAGGCAGAGGGATATCAGGTCACCACCGCTGGTAAGGCGAAAACGGCCCTTAAGCTGGCAAACGATGATGTGTTTGATTTTGCTATGGTAGATCTTAAGCTCAATGGCATAAATGGAATCCAGCTGATGGAAAACCTTCATCAACTGAATCCGGAAATGCCTGTTATTATCCTCACTGCCTAAGGAACAATAAAAAGTGCCGTGGAGGCCATGAGAAAAGGGGCTTACAGCTACCTCACCAAGCCGTTTAATTATGATGAGCTCTTGTTACAAACCAAAAATTGCTTAGAAAAAACAAAGTTTGCAAAAGAAATAAAAAGCCTGAAAAAAATGGTTAAAGACCGGTATGGCTTTGACAACATCATTGGCAGAAGTAATAAAATGGAAAAAGTCCTTGAACAGGTGACTAAAGTGGCTGATTCTGATTCCACCATTTACATTGAGGGAGAAAGCGGTACCGGTAAGGAACTGATAGCTAAAACTTTGCACTTAGCAAGCTCAAGAGCAGACAGACAATTTGTAGCTATTAATTGTGCGGCCATCCCTGACATGCTGTTTGAAAGTGAGCTGTTTGGCTATGAAAAAGGAGCATTTACCGGGGCGATGCAAAACAAAGAGGGTTTATTTTCCCAGGCGCAGGGAGGGACCTTTTTTCTAGATGAAATTTCTGAAATGCCTCTATCCATGCAGGCAAAATTATTGCGAGTAATGCAGGAGAAAGAGTTTTTTCCGGTAGGCGGAAGAAAAACTATCAAAATGGATATCAGATTTATAGCGACCTCCAATAAAAAATTAAATGAAGAGGTGACAAAGGGCAATTTTCGCGAGGATCTATTCTATCGAATCCACGTTATTGTAATTCAACTTCCACCGTTGCGGGAGAGGAAAGGAGATGTTCCGGTTCTATCTCATCATTTTTTAGATAAATTGTCTAAAGATATGAACAAAAAGATAACCGGATTTTCATCGGCGGCGCTGCAAAAATTAATGCTCCACTCCTGGCCCGGTAATGTCAGGGAGCTGCAAAACACCATAGAAAGTGCGGTTGCCATGGCAAATGAGGACATTATCAGTGACGATTTAATTCTACCGACCTTGAATGCCGAAGTTAATAATTTAAAACCCTTGAAGGACGCCAAAGAAAATTTTGAGAAAAATTACCTTCTCCAACTCATCGAACTCACTGAGGGGAATGTGGCTCAAGCCGCCAGGCTGGCGGGGAAATACAGGGCGGATTTGTATGAACTTTTAAAAAAATACGGCCTCAAGCCATCGAATTTTAGAAAAAAGCAGTCGCCGTAGATTGCGTCGGCTTTTACCCTAACATTGCATAAACAACAGGACGAGCCGGAACCATAAGTTTCACAACAGAGACACGGAGGGATCAATAATTTCTTCTGCTTTTTACAAAAGATTTCATTGCTAAGTGAATAACGGAATAATATTCGGGTTTTTAGCCGACCAGCGCCTTCTTTATTTCTTCAACGGAGGTGCAGCCGCACAGCCTCATGGCCAACTCAAAATCTTTGCGGAGGATATCCAGGATTCGCTTGGCACCTTCCTCACCATCGACTGCCAGACCCCAAATAATCGGTCTTCCTACCCCTACCGCTTTAGCACCTAAGGCAATCGCTTTTACGATATCGGTGCCCCGGCGAATGCCGCCGTCAATGAGCACTTCGATTTGGCCGTCGACGGCTTCAATAATCTCGGGCAAAGCCTCGATGGTGGCGGGAACGGTATCGAGCTGTCGCGCTCCATGGTTGGATACGATGACGCCTGCAGCGCCATGATCGATGGCGAGACGAGCATCTTCCGGGTGCAGCACGCCTTTAAGCAGCACGGGAACCTTTGCCTTCGAACAAAGCCAATCGACATCTTTCCAGCAAAGGGTTTGATCAAACTGCCAGGTTACATAGGCTGCCAAACCGGAATCGGCTTGCTCTTTGGGGAATTGTTCTCTACCGGCCGGCATGAGATTTTTTATGGAAAGACCCTCCGGCAATCGAAAGCGGTTTTTGATGTCCCGTTCGCGACGTCCCCAGATCTGAGCATCAACGGTCAGAGCGATGGCCCTGCAACCGGCTGATTCGGCGCGTTGTACCAACGACAGCGTTGCTTCGCGATCTTTGTAGACATAGAGTTGAAACCAGACGAGGCCGGTGGCTTCCGACATGACTTCTTCGATCGAGCTGGTGGATAGCGTGCTGAGTATCATTATGGTGTCGGCCCTGCCGGCTGCACGGGCCGTCGCCACTTCACCTTCGGGATGTGCCATACAATGAAACGCGGTGGGAGCAACCATAATTGGCATGGAAACCGTGTGCCCGAGTATCGTGGTGGTAAGATCCCGTTTGCTGATATCCCGGAGCACACGGGGCTTCAGCTTAATCCGTTCGTAGGCGGTGTGGTTTTCGTGCAGTGTAATTTCATCATTGGCACCACTTGAATAATAATCATAGGCGATTTTAGGCAAGGTCGCACGGGCGGCAGTCTCATAGTCAAACACATTGACAAACTCTCTCTTATCCACGGCCATATTTCACTCCTTTTCTAAATTTAAAGTGATAGATTCCTCAATATCGTACATGAGATTATGTGTCAAGTTGCAACCCAATACTCAACAATTCAGAACATAAACGCACCATGGAATCTACGTATTATCATTTCACACGGTTGTAAACAGTATATCACCTCTTTTCCTTGGCAGATTGTTCCACCGCTAAACCAGGAAAAGCTGACGATAGTTTTAATTTAAAACTTTTTTCTACAAACCTCCTTTGCTATGCCATGCTTGATTAATCCTGTATTTCGGATCAGGATGTATCCTATGCTGTCAGAAGCGAATTTGAATTCTGAGTTTAGATATTTTTATAATCTCATTGCAATCAATTATGGCATGAATAAGAAATCCGATCATGCATTTCCATAAATGCTTTATAGTGATCTTATTGGTTAAAAGTTCTTGAAATTTTGTACTTAGTATTAACAATTGATTTATTAAATGAGCTATCTGAATGCATTGATAGTAATTTTTAGCAGCAGTTAAACTCGTACGAGAAAACTTATTTTTTAGATTATATCCCTGATTTTTTTGGGTGTTAAATCCCTCATTTTCTATTTTCCATCGTAATCGACCTGCCTGGCTGATTTTTGCAGCTGTGGTCCTATCAATTTTTAGATCTGTTACATGTACAAATCGTGTGACATTGTTTTCCTCGGACTCAAGGGCTTGAATCGTTTCAATACATTCAATCCAATTAAGCTGAAAGCCCTGGTAAGCTATTTCATTGACCCAAGTGTAATCACGATTAATCTTCTTTCGTTTTCTGAAAATGGTTTGATTATATTTGTTATCGGTTTCAATTTCACGCAATATTATTACTTCTTGCCAAACAGAGGGCAGATTGCCATCCTTAAAGGTTACTATAAAACTCCAGTGATTGAATTTACAAATGTTAAAAAAGGTCTGATTAGGATATAAGCCGTCTGCTGTGATACAAATAGGCAAGCGCGGAAACATTTTGTTAATTTTTTCAGCTAAACGTGGAAAAGCTTTCATCTCGCAGTCTTGTTTATCAAAATCACCTTTAGGATTTTCGATCCATTCTGTCGCAATGGATATTGCAAATCCATTTTGGCAAATCAACTTGGCTTCCAAAACATGATGAAAATAGGTAACTTTTCCTTTTTTTGAAGTTTTAGTCAGGCAGTGCTCGCAATGCCTTTTGGAAAATGTCATCAGCCCCGTGCCGTCTACGGCTATGACAAACCATTTGTTAAATAACCTGAATTTGTGAAATGTCTTTTTCTCCAGCAGTATACGAAGCATATCGGTTTTAAGCTGTTGCAGTTCATCTGGATTTAACCGGCGCATTACATTTTCGACGGTATCCATGTGAGGCAGGCGCAATTTGAATGTTTTTTGATAATTATCTTTGAAATTTCCCTCCTGCCGCTCATTATTGAAAGCATTGCGGGAGTCTGCTTTAAATAGCGACATAGCAATACAGGCCATAATCAACTCAACCAACTCATAATCTGATTTTTTGCGGCAATCTTCAATTTGTCGCATCCGTTCAATCAAATCAGGGAAGAAGTGAATTATTGTTTTGAATAGTTGAAAAACTACATCTTTTCCATTTTTCTTTTTGATTCGGTTAAGTTTTTGTTTGATTTTGCTTACATGATTCCTTTTTTCTCGTTTTTTCTGGCGTCGTTTAAGAATTTTCGATGCTTTCATGATGATGGGATCCTCTTGATTAAGGTTAGAGTTCCCATCTTCATTTAATATAGCTATTGCCAAAAAGCCAGCACTTTATTAATTTTGTAACATAAGGCCAAATATTTCTGTAAAAAAATGGAAAATTAGCCGGAAAAATATTTTTTAGAGCACCGACTATCTGATTGTTTTTATTGCAAATAATTTTTCAGTCTGAATCACTGGCAATACTTCAATTTGTCCGGGTTTGAAAAAGAGATAAAGCGCCTTTGCCCTTATTTTGTTCATATCTCAGCCAAAAATAACTTGACAGTGTCACCTGAACTCGATATCAAGCGATGCAAATTTGAGATAAAAATACTGTCGTCCGGACCAAGCGGCGACTTGTTTAAGGTTATGTCAGGCAGAAGCCATCCCGACCTTTGTGCGGGATGGCTTTTATTTTTCGGATTGCCTTCAAATCCGGCCAAGCCGGATAACCAAGAGTCAAAGGATTGGTCACATGTTCATCAAAGTATCTGTTTTATGTGCCTATTTTTTAGTCGTTCTGGCCATCGGTTTCATTGCCCGCACACGCTGGAAATCGTCTCCCGAAACTTACTTTCTAGCAGACAGGAAACTGGGCCCCCTGATACTGCTGGGAACCATGGTGGCGACCAATTTTTCCGCGTTCACCGTCTTCGGGACCTCCGGCGCCGGCTACCGGGACGGGTATGCGTTTTTTCCGATCATGGGATTTGGTACGGGGTTTATGGCCCTTACCTTCTGGATCATCGGCCGTAAAATCCGGCAGATCGGCAGCAGATCCGCACTGGTCACCCCGCCGGAACTGGTCAAAGAATTGTATCAAAGCCCTTTTTTGTCCTTCCTGTTTGCCCTGGTCATGATAGTTTTTACGATCCCCTATCTGGCGCTTCAGCCCATGGCGGCGGGCTACGCCTTGGAAGCGCTTTTAGGTCTGTCCATTGGTTGCGGCGAGACGGCCTTAATCGGCTTCTTTTTAAACTGGCTGCCAAATTATTTTTTCTTGCCGATCATATGGATCATGCTGATCACGTTTACCGTCTATCTGATAACCCACGGCGTGTTGTTATGGAAAGAAAACTTGCTGCAATTGCGCATGCCCGAATGGCTCTTCGACCGGTATGTCTGGCTCCTTTCGGCAATCTTTCTTCTGGCCATGGATTTCTGGGCCTGGGGCCGGATTGAGCCGATCATTTTTGGGGTTCCGCTGTGGGTGGGATATTTTGTTGTCCTGTCTGCATTGCAGACCATCGTGATGGTGTATTTAATTCGGAAGGAAGATCGAGTAAAAAATTGCTCAATTTAGTACCTATTTATTGAAATCACATCATGTTTGCGACAGGATTTATGCTAACATATTGTCGCTATTTGTAACTATTGGATATTTAAGGTATTCTTTCGATTTTAAAAAGGACGGAGCGAAGCGACATCAATAAATCTTCAATCTTCAATCGTCAATATTCAATTCCGGCTTTGCCGGGTTGGGTCTGAATATCAGATATAATAAATTGTCGGTGGATGAAGATGATTTTATAATAATTAAATTAAAGATTTACTTGACTTGACAACCGTCAATAATGATATTGTCAATTGAAGTGTTAAATTGCTTTCCAATCCAGTCCAATCAAGTGTAGGTCCGGACAGCTAAATAATGGAGGTGATAGGCAATGACGGAAACAATCTTCGATAGCCCTCCCCGTTTGGTTCAGAATGATCTTGACGATCTGAATAATGCCTTGGACAATACCATTCCCGCCAAAGCGACAGACAATATCCTGATTGCCACATGGAACATTCGCAAATTCGGCAGTTTGACCCGCGAATGGCTCCCTACCGGCAATTATTCACCCAAACGGGATTTGCGCGCCCTTCGCACGATTATTGGCATCATTTCCCGTTTCGATGTGGTGGCCATCCAAGAGGTTACAGGTGACCTGCGGGCCATCCGGGACACCCAAAGATACCTTGGCGCCAACTGGTCGTTTATAATGACAGATATCACATACGGGGCTGCCGGTAACAAGGAACGATTGGCCTTCATATTTGACAACAATCGTGTACAGCCATCGGGACTTGCCTGCGAGGTAGTTATCCCGCCTGAATGGATCAACGGAGAAGAACCTGTGGCTGCCATGCAAAGACAGTTCGCAAGAACCCCTTATGCCGTCAGTTTTAAGGCAGACGACGAGACCTTTATCCTTTTAACTGCTCATATCGATTACGGCGACAGCAGTGCCGAACGAATACCGGAATTGAAAACAATTGCCCAATGGATGGCCGACTGGTCCAGACGGACCAATAGATTTCACCAGAACCTTTTGGTTTTGGGGGATTTTAATATCGACCGTGAAGGTGACGAGCTCTGGGATGCCTTCACCTCAACTAACCTGCATGTTCCGCAGGATTTAAACAACGTGAAGCGGTCGATTTTCATAAAAGAAGGAGAGGACCCCCGACGGGACAAATATTATGATCAGATTGCCTGGTTCAGCGCGGGGTCCAATAAAGCACGGCTTCAAATGGAATACCGGCGGGGCGGAGGTTTTGATTTTCTGCCATTTGTCTATAGCGATAAGAACCTTTCCAGAAATTCCATATCGCATCGGATTTCGGATCATTATCCGTTGTGGGCAGAGTTTGGAAGGAGTGACGGCGATTAATTGGTTTTGAATTATCGGATGTTAAGTTCATATTCAACGTATGACCGGAACATAAATCTGATAGTTAAAGGAGAAAAATATCCATAGTAGTGAGTATCTTAGGTGGCAACTTATGGTTAAGGCTATATGCCACATTAGAAACCAAATAAAGTTCCACTACAACGACTGCCAAGTAAAACCCAGCCATAAGATATAGCACTGACCGGGTGCTTATCTTCATTGTTCGAAGAACTATATTTCTGAACATTAACAGACAAATTGTTGGTATGATTGTTAATAAGTATTTGGAGGCGAAAAAAGTGTAAGGCCCGAACTCAAGGAAATATGCCATAACAGGGTTAACTTCATAAGCCCCATGATCCAATAAAAATAGGGTTAACAATGCATCAACGACACACAGGAAAAGAATAGACACAATGATAGCAAAAAGCCCTGAGCTGTAATGATCAACATAAAAAATTCTTCTTGTATCCTCCCTGCGACGTATTTTTTCTCTCCTGCCACCAAATAAAAATGACCGGATTTTAAAGCCACTTTTATCCCGCCGATCTTTACCGGACCGTTTATTGATTCCAATTGTATTTTGCTCAGTCATTACCATATTAATATTGATGCAGCAATAATCGTGCAAAATTGTTTCTTTTTAATGAAATGAATTAAACTGATGTTATAACAGGCAGTTGCATTTTACATATAATCGATAGCGTTTATCATTGTGGAAATTAGCGGCTAAATAATATGTAATTAATTTCACAATCAATTGGACGCCGATCCATCCCTTCCGGCTGCGTTGCGGAAGCTCGAAATCCGCCGCGGCGGATTTCTGTGCTTGTGCGTCTTGCCGGCCGGGCCCCTCACCTTCCGAAGATGCAATGTTTAGAAATAACTCGATCTGTCCCAGCAGTGGGTACAGAGTTTTTCTTTGGGCAGTCCGATAGCGCCGACAAGATCCCCCAGCTTCTGGTATTTCAGAGAGGTCAATTTCAACTGCTTCCCGATGGCTTCCACCATAAGCTTGTTTTTGTCGCTTCCCGCCGTCGCATACGAACTGATATCCGTCTCGCGACCATCTTCGATTTGGTTGATGATCTTTCGCCCGGCCAGATCAAGGGTGGAGCGGGATGTGGAGAAGTTTATAAACTCGCAGGGGTAGATCAGCGTCGGACAGGCCGGACGCATGTGGACTTCCTTTACGCCCACATCAAAGAGGATCTGGATGTTGCCTTTGAGCTGTGTTCCCCTGACAATGGAGTCTTCACAGAAGAGGATTCTTTTACCCTCGATCAGCTTTCGAATCGGGATCAGTTTCATTCGTGCCACCAGATCCCTCAGCTCCTGATTCTGGGGCATAAAGCTCCTGGGCCAGGTGGGGGTATATTTTACGAAAGGCCGGATATAAGGGATCTTCTTGTGGTTGGCGTATCCGATGGCATGTCCAATCCCGAGTCGGGGATGCCGGCCACACAGTCGATATCGATATCGTCGTTGTCAGCCAGAGCCGCTCCACACCGGTTGCGGGCGTATTCCACGTTGATACCTTCGTATTCGGAGGCAGGATAACCGTAGTAAACCCACAAAAAAGCGCAGATCTGCATCTTGTCACCCGGCTTTTTCCGCTGTTGACACTCCTCGGGCGTCATGAGGATGATCTCACCGGGACCTAAAAACCGATCTAGCTCGTAGCCCAGATTGGAAAAAGCGCTGCTTTCCGATGCGGCCGCAAACCCCTCCGGTTTTTTCCCGATGACGATGGGTGTCCGCCCCAGCCGGTCCCGGGCCGCATAGATTCCCTCGCGGGTGAGCAGCAGGATGGTGCAGGAGCCCTGGATCAACTCCTGGGCTTTGGCAAGCCCGCTTTCAAAAGAGTCCTCCTCGCAGATCAGCATGGAGACCAGCTCGGTGGGGTTGGTTTCACCCTCTCCCGTGGTCTCGGAAAAGTGCTGCCGATTGCCGTAAGCCTTTTTATCAGCGCCTCCATGTTGTTGATTCTCCCCACGGTGGCGATGCCGAAATTTCCCAGATGCGATCCGACGAGCAACGGCTGGGGTTCAGTGTCGCTGATCACCCCGATGCCGTGATTGCCGTGAAATTCGGGGAGATCCGCCTCGAACTTTGCTCGAAAGTAGTTGTTTTCGATATTGTGAATGGAGCGACTGAACCCCCGCGGATTTTTTA
>PVMK01126662.1_pt1 | contig 38001 bp, 38 predicted proteins | sample 1853481 | NCBI WGS metagenome assembly PVMK01 (sample SAMN08533507, study PRJNA380276) | Marine sediment metagenome, whole genome shotgun sequencing project.
GCCATGAGGTATGCAATACCATAAAAGTTTGTAACGAAACGAAGATAGCATAGCTTCCAGCTTGAATCCACTGCTAACCAAAAACGAATCCAAAAGCCCATTCTGAAATGAAAATAATAAATACAAGAACCGGTGTCGCTGAAAGTACCATCCAAGTCAGCGTTTTCAAAACAAACGGCTCAAGTATTTTAACGTTTTTCACCTCTGCTGCTTTCTGGTAGAATACTTGATTTATGGAAGCGGAGATTAATCCAATCGGCAAGTGCATGATCTGCATAGCCAGGGCAAACCACCCTACCACTTGCGTGGAAGCAAATATGCCGAGTAGAAAATAAAGTGATCTTTTATGAAAAATTGCAAAAAATGCATATGGCGCAACAAAGAGAGGAAAATTTTTATATTTTAAGAAACTTTTTCTAAGAGAAGACCATGACAGGAATTTTATTAACTCCTGTAATTCCGGTTTCAATATGTTTATAAACAGGATCGATGTTCCGATCAGCTGCCCGATAAGTCTTCCTAAAATAAGCCCGACCGGACTGCCACCCAAAAAAACTCCTGTCCCAATTTGAGTGTTTAGTGTCCCTGATGACTGAATGATTCTAGAAATGGCCAACCGTTTGAAATTTTTCGAGCGCGTATGCCAGAAGTTACATGTTTGATACATCCCAGAAAGAACCAGCAGTATAGGGATACACCACAACCATTGCTGATATGGACGAACTCTAATTAAAGTTGCAATGTGAGAACCAAAAAATCCGATAACAATTGTGGTAATACACGTCATTACAATAACTAGAAGAAATGAAATGGCAAAAACGTTGACAGCCTCTTCATCTTTTTCCGGTAATACAATCGCAGATTCGTAACGCCAACTAACAATTACGAATATAATCATGTAGAAACCCAATATCAAGGACCAGGCGCCGTAATCAGCAGGTGAGTAAAGACGGGTAATTAAAGGTGAAGCCAAAATTATCAACGCCTGACTCACAGCACTTCCAGATGTTAAAGTGACAACATTAGAAAGGAACCCACCTTTTTTCAACGGTAACCTATCTTGGAAATTCTTTTTTAATCGAGAAATTATATTTACCATTTGATGCACGAAAGGATTCTCTGGTCCATGTCACCTTACGATAAAACAGAATGCAAATTTTGCCTTTAGCCAACGAAATGACTTCGCAAACATGCGGATGAACCAAAAACAATTTTTGTCTCTACGTTTTTATCCACCGGTTCCAGCTTCTTTAAGAAATCAGTATCCTATGCTCTAAATTTCTCAACTGTCAAAAGCCTTAAATGCATCAAAGCTTTTACCATGTAAAACTCAGTAACGTCCGGTTAGCTTCTTGCATGCGTTGCATGCACTAAAAAAAATGGTGAAAAAATGAAAAAAAGTGAATTTTTCTCTTGACAAGTAAGCAAAAAAAATTTCGTGGCCCTTGTAATATTAACAATAATTACAAGGAGTTATGCCATGCCACGATCATTCGAACCGTACCAAAAGAAACTTCGCTCAAATTCGTTTTTTCAATTTCTTCAACCAGTTAGGGATATTCTCCCCGAAACACCGGTGCTCGAGTCCCGTGGAGACAGACCACTTAAAATGACCTTCGAAGATCAACTCAGAATACTGGTTTTCTTCCATCTCGAAGAGCATGTCTCGGCTCGTCACATGCTTCAGGTCCTTGAGCAGGATGACTTCGCTCGTGAAAACATTGCTCCGCAAGACGGCATTCAGAAAAGCAGCTTCTCCGAGGCCATCAATTCAAGGGGGCTTGAACAGTTCCAAACCCTATTTGAAAAACTCAGCCGCAAAGCATCCGGCATACTGCCCAATAGATGCCCTGAACTCGGCGAGCTTGTTGCCCTTGATGGCTCTCTGATTGATGCAACCCTTTCCATGTACTGGGCGGATTATCGCAAAGGCTCGAAAAAAGCTAAAATCCACCTTGGTTATGATTTGAACCACGGAATCCCATCGAAAATTTACTTCTCAGACGGCAACGGGGCTGAAAGGCCCTATGTCGATCCCATCACTTCCGCCGGCCAAACAGTGGTAACCGATCGAGGTTACCAGGAACATGCCCTGTTCGATTACCTGCAGACTCAAGGTAAGCATTTCGTTATTCGAATCAAAGCCGGCACAACCAAAACCGTTGTCAAGGCAAACGACGTCGGCCAAGACAGTATCGTTTTCTTCGATGCCGAAGTGCTGCTGGGCACCGAGGAAAACAAAAATATATCACAGAAACCGGTACGGTTGGTCGGATACCGGGTTGATGGCGTCGATTACTGGATAGCAACAGATCGCAGGGATCTGACTGCCGAGCAGATAGCTGAGGTCTATAAGCTCAGATGGAACATCGAAAACTTCTTTGCCTGGTGGAAACGCCATTTGCGCGTCTACCATCTGATTGCAAGAAGTCGGTACGGCTTGATGGTACAAATCCTGGCAGGCCTGATTACCTATTTGCTGCTTGCCATTCACTGCCATGAAAACCATGGTGAGTCGGTTAGTATCAAAAGAGTGAGGCAGCTGCGGATTAAAATTCAAAACGAGCTCCGCACCGCGCATGCGTCGTCGGATCCTCAAATTTCCAAAGAACAAAAACAACAACGCTTACATGCAAAAACCTAACCGGATACTACTGATTTTGGTGCTTGTAATCTGTTATTTCCGGTTTATCCGGATTTAGGCCCTAAGTTCGTTTTTTTTGACAACCTGTTGTAAGAAACTGAAGGTTTCAGCCCGCCCTGGTGCGATATGACGGATTTTTACCGTTCGCTGTAGGAGATCCCAATTTTTAAGATTTTGAAAATATGGCAGTTTTGTAACCGTTTTTCTTTTGGTGAAATGAGGCCGTTGGATAAGTGAACGGCCTCACTTTTATGACTGCAATTCCCAAGGGGCATGTGAAAGCACTTTACAACCCCTGTCCGTGACAAGGACCTGCTCTTCCAGAACATATATCCCATCTTTTTCAATGCAACCGGGTTCGATATGAAGTATCATGCCGAGCATAAGAATGGTATGATCATCCTGGCTGATGTAGGGCGGTTCCGTCGTATGAAGCCCGCTGCCGTGTCCAAACCGTCGGGCGGTCCAGGTCCCCATATCAATACCTAACTTCTCGGCGGTGTTCACTTGAGCCCAGTAAAGATCTGAAACCGGATACCCGGCTTTGTCGCATCCATGCCGGCCTCTAGAACTTTTCGAACCTTGTCCCACTTATTGCGCTGCGCTTGGGACTGGCCCCCAACGACCAGTGCCCTGCAGTAATCCGTGTGGTAACCATGCATTACGATGCCCAGGTCCACCCACAAGAGGTCTTTTGCCTTAATTCTGAGATCAGGCTGCGAACTTCCAGCTGCCTGCCGAGGATCAAAGTCACCGATGCAGACAATCACCCAACCAAGGCCGGCCTCACTCTCGGTGATCACACGGTGATACAGCTTTTCTATTTCGCGGGTCGTCATACCAGTTTCAACAACTTCAAAAGCTTGTTTAAATATGTGATCCTGAATGTTACAAGCTCTTGTGAGTATCTCAATTTCAGTTTCAGACTTGACCATCCTCAACTGCCAGAATATATCAGTGGCATCCACAAACGAAATTCCGGGCAGAGCGACCTGCATCCTCAAGAAGTCCCTGTAAGATATACCCAGCCTTTGTTCGTGGCCAAGTTCAGCCCCCACGTTTCCGGTTGTGCATCCGGTGTCTTCAAAAGCCTTTTTGACTATTTCGACAGGTACCTCCCCCACTTTCGGATATTCGCGGACATCACCGTCCCAGTCAATCGGTAGATGAAAATCGTGTGTAATCAGAATCGATTCCCCTTGGAGCGGTATTATCAAAACAGCGGGTCTGGGAAATGACATCTCTCCAAAATACGAGGCCCCCGTGAAGTAAAAAAGATTTGTTGGTTCAGTAATAAGCAGCGCGCTTAAGTTTTTGGTTTCCATAAACCCCCTGGCTTTTTGATGCCGAGCCGCGTATTCATCATTGTTAATAACGGATCCCATTGAATATCCCCCTATATTTACTAAAAAATTGGCAATCTAAATACTACCCTGATTCAGGAAGTCACCGTAAGTGAAATCCAGTAAAGCACAAATTCAAGCAAAATAACATTAAAAATTCAGCGATTTATTTTGAATATCAAACCGGTGCCCCAACCCCCATAACAATTGACAAAACGGATCCGCTTTTTTATTTGAACGCCTTGAAAATAATTGCTTCGAACACGTGCAAAATGCGGGTTAAAATATTTGTTGACATCCATCAAAGATTAAAATAATCTGATATCGTATCCGATATTTCAGATACTATCGAATGGTTTATTGGAAATCAAAACTCGAATCATCGCTTTTTAAAGAAACCAAACTTCAGGTATTTTCATCCAGCATGAATAAAAAACCAGTCATCGTGGATATGAACATCACCAACCAGGTGCATGATCAATTGAAGAAAAAAATCATCGATTCGGATTTCACGGTTGGCGGAAAGATCAATATAGATAAATTGAGTCTCGAATGGGATGTGAGCAAAACGCCCATAAGGGAATCCCTTCGCGCCCTGGAGGAAGAGGGGCTTGTCAAATACTATCCGCGGAAGGGTTACTACGTTTTGGCGCTTTCGTTTGATGAGATCATGGACATCATCGAACTCCGCATGGTACTGGAAATCTACGCGCTGGAAAAGGGGTTCGAGAACATCGACAGGGATAAAATGAGCGACCATCTGTCCGCATTAGAATTTGAATACGAGGCATTCCTGAAGGGAGAAAAAAACCAGTATATTCAAACCGATTATCAGTTTCACCTGGAGATCATCCAGTCAGCCGGGAACAATCGGGTGGTGAAAATATACAAAAATCTGAAAAGTGCGATCGATCTTCTGAGAAAAGCCCAGGGGAAAGAGATGGGCAGCAGCATGATTCAGCACCGACGTCTTATCGAATCCATTCTGAGTAATGATCGCCAACAGGCCATTAGAATGTTGCGGGCGATTTTCGAGAAGATCCAGGAACAGTTTAAGTTTTTGCAGCCAGCGGGTTAATAGTGCTGGGGAAACACACATTGATTTATGTAATATCCATCTCGATCTGGAAAACACAATCAGAAAACATATATCGCTATATCGCAAGAAAGGAGAAGAGGAGCCATGCGTTTAGACTTTTCAGAGGCAGAATATAAAAGACGTTATGCTCGAGCTGTCGATTTGATGGGGCAAAAAGGTTTAGATGGTCTGGTAGTGACCGCTGAGGCCAATTATAACTACTTTAGCGGCTTTCGCCATTTTACACCATGGACAACGTTTACACGGCCTGTACTGCTCATAATGTCCAGGGATACCGATCCGGTGCTCCTCGTACAGGGATTCCAGCAGGCGGACGTGGGTCGTGATACCTGGATAGCAGATGTGCGGGGATACCCCAATATGTTGGGTGTGCCTGTTGAGATGGTAAAGGAGGTGTTTGGAGAGCTTCAACTAGCGGGCAAACGCATTGGCATGGAACTCGGTTATGAACAACGAATGGGAATGACTTTTTATGATTTTATAAAGTTGCAGGAAGTGCTCGACGATACCCACTTCACTGACGCGGCAGATCTCCTGTGGACACTTCGGATGGTAAAATCCGAAGCCGAAATAGAAGCACATCGCCAATCATGTGCAGCAGCAACCAAAGCCTTTGAGGTCTGTTTTGATCGAGCTGAGGAGGGCATGACGGAAAAAGAGGTGGCGCAGATTGCCTCTAGCACCGTCATCAAGGAGGGAGCGGAGCTTGGCTTCACCATTGTTTGTTCCGGACCTGGGAACTATGACCGGGTGGCAGGTATGCCCACGAACCGCCGATTGCAAAAGGGTGACATGATCTGGTTTGACCTGGGGGTTGTCTCTCAGGGTTACTGGTGTGATTTTTGTCGAGCCGCGGTGGTCGGTGGACCTACAGATGAGCAGAGACGACTGCAGGAGTCGATTTGTCAGATCACGGATAAAGGCATAGAAATGACAAGACCGGGTGCGTTGGCTAGAGATTTGGCAGTCGCATGTGGAGCTGAGGCGACTCGACTGGATCTGGATTTTACCTTTGAAGCAGGGCGGCTTGGTCACGGTGTGGGATTGATGAGCACGGAGCACATTGCCATTTACGATGACACGGTACTTGAATCCGGCATGGTCATTACATTGGAACCGGGGGTGGTGAATGAGCAGGGTACATTTATTGCTGAACAAAATTTTGTCGTTACGCCCGATGGGGCCGAAGTTTTATCCCTGGCCAACCGAGAGCTTCGAAGGATCTGAAACACCGCCCTTTTCCTTCTCCTTAGCCAGCTGTGGGAATTCGCAATATAACGGGTGAGAAACGTGAATTGTAAATTATAAAACGAGGTCATTATAATCTATTTTGAGGAGGTACTGAAATGTCAACCTTGCAAGGTTTGGCGGATAAGATCGTCGAAACCGATGTTTTAATCGTGGGGAGCGAAGGTGCGGGTTCACCTGCTGCTTTGGAGGCCATCAAACAAGGCGTGAGGGTCACGGTGGTTACCAAGGGAGCGATATAGGACGTAGTGGTGCCACGGTTACAGGAGATGCGGATCTGGATGTTGACAGTCGCAGCCTTCACGATCGTTTTGGTATTGCAGGATCGGATCCCGATGACAGCAAAGACATATTTTTTGCCGACATGCTCAAAGGCGGTAAATATTTAAACAATCAAAGACTGGTGGAAATCCATGTGGAGGAGGCACCGGATCGGTTGCAAGATCTTCTTGATTTGGGCGTAAAAATCGATGGTTTGGTCCATGCCTCCGGTCACACCTACCCCAGGGGGGTTGTTATTCCTGGGGTGAAGCTCATGCCCTCGCTCAGACGTGCCGTGGGGGCCACAAACGTTCAGCTTGAATGTTTTACCATGATCACAGATCTTCTGACCAATAATGGCAGGGTGATGGGAGCCGTCGGAATTAACGGGGCCACAGGAGAGTTTGTTGTTTTTAAGGCCAGTGCCGTGGTGATGTGCACGGGTGGCGCCATGCGCATGTATCCGCACACCACTGCTCCCGAGGAATTGACGGGGGATGGCGGGGCCATGGCTTTTCGCGCCGGCGCAGAAATGGTCGATATGGAATTCCCCATGTTCCTGCCAGGTTCGTTTCCCTGGCCGCCTGCAGTCAAGGGGGTTGATATACCCTTTCTTCTATCCACGAGTGGATTTGTTCGTGGCTGGTTGTTAAACAAGCATGGGGAGCGCTTTATTGACAAGTGGGATCCCGTGCGCCAAGAGTGGACCACACGAGACATTGCCTCGGTAGCCATGATGAGTGAAATCCTCGCCGATAGGGGGAGCCCTCATGGCGGCGTTTATGTCTCGCTCAAACATCTGCCGGATAATCTGATCGATTATATGGAGGAATGGATGCCGCCGGAATTTTATCTATTCTATGGCGGGTTTAAGATGAAAGAATATTTGCCTGATTTGAAAAAAGAAGCCATCGAGTCTGTTCCGGCCAGCCATTTTTTTAATGGTGGGATTAAGATCAACGAGCGATGTGAAACGAATCTCCCGGGTCTGTTCGCGGCCGGAGAGGCCACCGGTGGGGTTCATGGGGCAAATCGGTTGTCCGGCAATGCCTTTACCGAAATGATTTTATGGGGGCATCGGTCAGGAAGATATGCCGCTGAATACGCCGCAGGGAGCGCTGAAGCCGGCGTTGATGTTGACCAACTCGAAGCGTTGCGACAAAAGACCTTTGCCCCGCTGGAGAGAAAAGACGGGCTATCCGCTATTGATCTGCGCAAGAATTTGCAGCAGATTGCCTGGGAGAAAGCCGGGGTGATTCGCGATGGAAAGAACATAGAGACCGCCTTGGCCGAATTTGTGCAGATACGAGAGGAACAACTGCCTCAGGTCAGTCTGCGCGCTAAAGAGCGGATTTTCAACAGAGAATGGGTACAGGCCCTTGAGCTTGAAAATATGCTGCAGATCATGGAAATGGTATGTCGAACCAGCCTCAATCGAACCGAGAGCAGGGGGTCGTTGTATCGAAAAGACTATCCTGACATGGATAATATCAATTGGTTGAAAAATCAGATCGTCACAAAAAAGGACGATGGGATGGACATTCGCAGTGAGCCGATTATTGTAACTCGGATTGAACCTCCCAAAAAAATTCTAAAATATGGGAAAACGGAGTGATGACGATGAGAGAGACAGTCAAAAATGTTAATGTAAAAGTGCTTCGTTCGAAGCCTTGGATCGAAGAAAAGGCCACCTTTGTGACGTATCAGGTACCCATTGAAGGCAAAACCAGTGTTCTGAATGCGCTGACCTATATTACCGAGAATGTGGACCCCACCCTTGGCTTTTACTGCTCATGTCGAATAGGGAAGTGCCTGGGATGCAGTGTGGTGGTCAACGGCGAGGTCAAGCTGGCATGCACCACACTGGTAGAAAATGATATCACAGTAGAGCCCCTGAAAAAATCGAAAGTGATCAAGGATTTGGTGACAGAGAAAAAAGGCAAATCACGATCCCGATCGGCTTGAAAGGGAGCAGGCGCGAGCATATCAATGAGGACAAAATGGATTGATATCATCAGATCAGGAGCAGCGGGTATTGCCGACATGTTGATCGACATCAGACGTCAGATCCACCGGCACCCGGAACTGGGTTTTGAAACCTGCGGTGATTTCTATCGGGACCTTCAACAGCGGTCATACCGATAACATCATTGCTTCACGTGCTGATTTGACCGGTACGGTGCGGACCCTTGATTCGGATACCTATCGGGAAATGCCGGCCATTATCAAGAGAATCTGCAAAAGCACTGCCGCCTCATTTGGCGCGAAAGTAGACCTCGGTTATCAGAGAATGATTCCACCCCTGGTCAACACCCCGGAAATGACCGATAGGGTATAGGCAGTCTGTCGAGCTATTCTCGGCGCAGATTCGATAAAAGAGGCGCCGGTTTCCATGCTTGGAGATGATTTTTCCTTTTTTCTAAAGGATATTTCGGGGTGCTATTTTCGGTTGGGGGTGAAAAAGCCAGATGGGGATACGGCTCCCAACTTACACAACGAACGCTTTGATATCGATGAGCGTTCGCTCTCGATCGGTGCATCCATATTGGCTTATACGGCCTTGCTTAATCTTTGATGTTAAAAAGCATCAAAACGCGTGTCGCTCATAATGGAGAATCAAGATGAAAATTAGCCACCTTTTCCATCGGACGGTTTCGACAATCGAAGAAGTGATTGTGATCCTTGTCATTGCAGTCAGCGTTATCGTGAATGTGATCTGTCGGACCGCAAGAATCACTCTGATCGGGTCCGAAGAAGTGGCTCAGTTCGCCATCGTATGGGTTACTTTTTTAGGCGTCGGCTTGTGTGCCCGAAAAGGGATCCATATTTCGATGTCAGCCGTTATCGATAGGATCCCGGATGAAAAAAAAAGAAAAGTTTTAGTCATTGTGATTTTTGGAATAACCGCCGTATTTTGCTTTGTTTTAGCCGTGTTAAGCGTGCAGCTGACCTATGCAGTCTATTCCAGAGGACAGGTGTCCCCCGCGCTTCGGGTGCCCGTATGGTACTACTATATTGCCACAGTCATCGGGTTTTTTCTGGGCAGTATCCATTTTTTCAGAGTCTTTTTAAAAAATATCACCCAAGCAGGGGTGCATCACGGTATCGAGTAAGGGAGTGTAACCATGGTCCTTTATCTGTGTGTTCTTCTTGGCGTTTTACTTTTTTTGGGTTTTCCCATGTTTATAGTAATGTTTTTGCCCAGTGTGACGGCCCTGAGTATTTTTATGGACCACATTCCAGTCTTTACGCTTGTGCAGCGGGGCATCGGCGGGATTAGCCCCTTTCCCCTGGTCGCTGTCCCGCTTTTTATTTTTGCCGCTGATCTGATGATGCAGGGTGAAATGTCCCGACGGTTGACCGGTTTTACGGATACCCTTGTTGGGCATTTAACCGGGGGGTTGGCGCATACAACCATCCTGGCATGCCTGATTTTTGGTGCGGTGTCCGGATCCACCCAGGCCGCCGTTGCAGCCATCGGGAATACCATGCAACCGATGCTCATAAAAAAAGGTTATAGCCAGAGCTTTTCAACGGCCCTGATTATCAATGCCAGTGATGTTTCACAACTCATTCCTCCCAGCATCTTTATGATCGTTTTTGGTGTCATTACCGGTACCAGCATCGCCGCCCTTTTTATCGCCGGTCTGGTGCCCGGAATATTCCTCGGTCTCGCATTTATGATATATTCGTTTTTTTGGGCCAAAAAAAATAAAGTCCCCCGCAATCCCCGCGCCAGTTTTTTGCAGGTACTGAAAGCAACCCAAAGAGCCAGCGGTCCTTTGGGGTTTGTGATAGTTATTATCGGGGGTATCTATTCCGGCGTGTTTACCCCTACGGAAGCGGCAGGGACCGCTGTACTGTATAGCTTTATCATGGAGGTTTTTATCTATCGCAGTATTCATTTGAGCGGGATTTACCGGATCGCGCTACAGTCCGGTACCACCACAGCGCTGGTATTCATTCTGGTTGCAGGTGCAGAAGCATTTGTTTGGCTGTTAACGGTAGCGAGGGTTCCCCATAGCGTTGGTCAATTTATTACACAATTGGAGCCATCTCCTTTTATGTTTCTGATCCTTCTTAATCTCACCTTTTTTATCGCACTGATGTTTTTCAATCCCATATCGGCGATGATTGTGCTAACCCCATTGTTTCTTCCGATCAGCAAGTCATATGGGATTGATCCGGTTCATCTGGGTGTCCTGATTACCCTCAATGCGGCCATCGGATCGGCCACGCCACCCTTCGGGGTTGACATTTTTACGGCGTGCGGCATTTTCAGGCTGCCCTATGAAAAGGTTGTAAAGGGTATTCCGCCCTTTATCTTAGCGGGGATCATTGTGCTGGTGATATTTACCCTGTTCCCTGAACTATCTCTGTTTTTACCGCATGTTCTGCTGGGTTAAATGATAATGATCCTTTGGATAAAATAAATGTTGCCCGTAAACCCGAATTCGTTTCGGTATTGAGATGGATGATCATTGATACTGCTATCCATTGGGAGGCGAATATTCGGCCCTTGATTATGGCTTTAGGGCCGGGTTAGAACTTTTCAGAAAGGAGGTGTTTTGACAATTTGAGTTTGTATGAGACCAGAAAAATAACAAAAACCCTTTTAGCAAGGAGGAAAAACCATGAAGACTTTCATCTGTGTTTTATTTGCAATCATTTTTATGCTTGGTTCTACGATGATCCTTGATGCTGATTTGACGCATGCCAAGGCAAAATACAAAATCACATTCGGCCATGTGGAGCCCATCCATTCTTCTACCCATGAAGCGGCGTTGGCATTTAAAAAAATGGTGGAAAAAGAATCCAACGGCGATGTTGAAGTATTAATTCATCCGGCCTCCGAGCTGGGTCCGGGTCCGGATCAGGGCCAGATGACCCAAACAGGGGCCATCCAGATTGCCATATTACCCGGCGCCCATATCGGCGGTATATTTCCGGAGATCCAGGCATTGGAAATCCCATTTCTCCTGCCCCAGGACATTGAGAAGGCAGCTAAAATCTTAAACGGTCCAGCCGGCCAGAAACTGATGTCCTATACGGGAAAAATCGGTTTGAAGGGACTCGCTATTTATCCCTTATCATTTAAACAGTTTACATCAAATAAGGCCATCCATCACCCGGATGATTTCAAGGGGCTTAAATGGCGAACTATGGCGGCGCCCATTATCATGGAGAGTTACAAATTGCTCGGGGCTTCGCCGGTTTCCATCAATTACCACGAGCTGTACACTGCCCTGCAATTGAAAACGGTTGATGGGGAAGAGAACCCCTTCTGGTCCATAGGGGAAATGAAATTCTATGAGGTTCAGAAATACGTCATCCATAGCAACCATGCTGCCTTTATTTCCATCATGATATCCAACAAGAAGTGGTTTGAAGGGCTACCTGCCAATATCCAGGGCATCATCACCACCGCGGCCCAGGCCACTGTGGCGGTAGCATTGGAATCAGATAAAAGAATCGATAACGAGTGGTACGAAAAAATCAAGAAAGATCCCGGAACAACCATTATCGAACTGACCCCGGAAAGTGTACAGGCCTTCAAAGATAGGCTGAAGCCCGTGAGGGACGTATATGTCAAAATGGTTGGCGAGAGCGGCAAAGAAGTGCTCAAGGCGTTCGATGCGGCAAATTAAAAAAAGATAAATATGGATTTCTTCTGCCGTGGATATAAGGGGTGCATGATAGGCCCCCTTATATCCATCCCTCCCGGCATAATCGTACTGATCCATAACATGCGGAATTTTGTAAACCTTTCAAACAGACCCATCCTTTTGTTTTAACGATTTTATCGAATCGACCTTTTTTGCCCGATCGATCTGTTTTGTCGATCTCTTGGAAATTTTGTCATTAAAATCATAGAAAATATCGGAGATATAGAACTCAGGGCATTCTGGGTGAACACACCGCCGACATTTTAGTAGATAAGCCGCTTGAAAAACGATTAACCACCCCGCAATTTGGCGTCTGGAGATGCGATTCAAAGCGGCCGTGTCGTTGCCGGTTGGGATTAAACTGACCCCGACGACACATAATATGGTACCGATAGTACCGATTGAGGAGCTTGCAAAAAAGCCACCCCCGATGGTCCAGGTAGAGGCTGAAAAGTGTACCAATCTAAAAAAAGGCCTTTCGTTATCCACCGGTGAGCGGGGATAATATTTTTATCTGATCCCTGTGCTGAATTAACTGCAATTTGTCGGAACAAGGCCTGCCATTAATAATTATTAATATTCTTTGTTTCAAAAATTGATCCACATCAACATCCTTTATGGATCGTCTTAGCTGCGGCAGCTTTCTCCCGAGAAGGGATAGAAAATCCTCAACAGAAACAGTATCTTCGTCGGCCTCAATTGCAAATTCGTTCCTACCTGACATCAACGAAAATGGGCCGTAAAGTTTTATGGTAACTCGCATGCGCCGTATATCTGTTTAGATAAATTGATTAATAGCTTGGGCGATATCTTCCATATCCAATTTTTTCAGAGTTTCTTTAGAAGGAACCCCCTCGCCCTTATCCCAACCAAATGCTTCATAATATTCATCCAGCATCCCTTCAAGGTCTTTGAAGTACTCGCCTTTGGCAGGCCCGTCCTGAAGCGGCTCAAACATGAGCTTGGGAAGTTTATCATCTTTTCGGCGCAAACCCTCTCGTACATTAAAGCAACGTTTTATATTCCAGCTTCTTTCGGCCGCGGTCATCAAATCCTGATTGGTAGTAGGGAGTCCCGTCAATGTACGGAGCATATCGCCGTACAACTGGGGGGTGAGACATTCATCTGCTGCACCCCAGGAATGGAATACACAACAACCTAGAATTTCGGCTATTTCTCCTTGTAGAACTAAAAGTCGATACGCAATACCTTTCTGGTTGCCAGTTTCGAGAAACTTATCGGCAGGCGGCCAAGGCAAGCCAAATTCTTTGAGTCCCGATTCAAAGTTACCGTTATCCCAACAGCTCGCCCAGTTAGGATGCATATGACAGGCACCTCTTGCTGAAACGGCATATTGAAGCCCCAGTATTTTTGACTCCCCTCTCGGTTCGTGAGCCGGAAGTTCCATACCCTTGACATGCAAGGCGATTTCCTCTGCATCAGAGCCGAAATGCACGGCCGCCGCCCGAACACCATTAGCTAACATGTCGCCGACACCTTCTCTGTGGGCTATTCTATTTAACATTTTGATAATGGCATCGCTGTCACCCCAATGCAGACTATCTCCGTCAAGGTCTTTCTTGGAAATGATGCCCTTTTCAAAGCACTCCATAGCAAAGGCAATAACAGATCCAGCAGAAATCGAGTCCATACCAAAGTTGTTACACAGATAGTTGGCTTTAAGAATGGATTCCAGATTATCGTTAAGACACAGAGCGCCGAGCATATTTACTGTTTCGAATTCCGGCCCCTCCTGAGCCGGTGTTGCAAATCGACCGGTTTCCACCTGGGAATACCTACCGCACCCCATAGAGCATCCATAACAGGCCCGACGTTTGATGAGATAATTTTCAGTCAACATTTCCCCGGAGATTCTTTCAGCCTTGCCATAAGTACTTTTTTTGAAATATTTGGTAGGCAGACAGCCTCCTGCATTTAAAATGTTGACCAGCAACGGCGTTCCAAACTGATTAATGCCCTCGAAGGGATACTTATCCAATGCCGCCTCAGCTCTCGAAATAGTTTCCATGAAAGCTTCGGAATTTGAAACTTTAATATCCAAAGAACCGTTAGCCACTATAGCTTTTAACCCCTTTGATCCCAAAATCGCACCGCCGCCGCCTCTTCCTGCAGCCCTGCCCCTGTCGTTGATGACTGCCGCAAAATGAACTTTGTTCTCTCCTGCCACCCCAATCGCGGCAACCGATGCGTCTCTGTCATCAATCTCTTCCAAAATCATGTTGGTGGTTGTTTCAACATCTCTTCCCCACAGGTGTGCGGCTTCCCTGATTTCAGCCTTCCCGTCCCTGAGCCAAAGATAGACCGGATCATCGGATTTTCCCTCGATGACAACATAATCAAATCCCGCCTTTTTAAGACGCGGACCGAAACTTCCTCCGGAGCGGGACTGACACCAGATTCCCGTCAGGGGAGACTTGAAGCACAATTCATAACTTCCCCCGCTCGGGCAAAGTGTTCCTGTCAAAGGCCCGGTTGCAAAAACGATCTTATTTCCTTCAGATAACGGATCGACGTGGGGTTCAAGTTCATCCCAAAGTATTTTGGCAGAATACCCCGAACACCCCAGGAACCTCATGACATCCTGTTCTTTAAGATCCTCAAGACTGATCTCTTTCTTTGTCAAATTGATCCTGCATATCTTACCCATATACCCAAAGTTTTCCATGTCTCATCTCCATTGTTCATCCAAGTTTTGCTTCACCTGCAACATATCGTCTGCCCTCTCTCCTATGTGGCTTAGCCGCAGCCTCTCTCCTGTAAAGAGCCACTTTATTTATATCAGCATAAAGGATGGCTTTATCTCTGCAATGCTTGACACATTCGGGATCACCTCCGCACAAATCACATTTGGCAGCGTGTTTATCAATACTATCAAATGTGATCATGCCGTAAGGGCAGGCCGCCATACAGGTCCCGCAGAACTTACAACCTTCCTCATCAATTTCAATGGCCCTGGTTTTTTTATTTCTCGTAATCAAATTTCTCGGACAGGAATCCAAACAAATGCCACATTGGAGGCAGACAAGTGGAGTGTCTATCGAGGGTTCTCGGCGCAAAACGTGAATCACAGCTCTTTCTATGTTTATTACTCCTTTTCGTCTCATCGAACACCACATTTCACACCTATGGCACCCAGTACAATTATCCGGAACTGCAATCAGAGATTTTAACATAATTACTCCCCTTCTCGAATATCAGTTAGTGGCCTTCATCTCGGTTGTTAATATCATGATTGTGATTGTCATTGTCATTGTCATAATCCGGGCCATAGAAAAAATATTTTCCGTCACCGTTCAATTCGAAAAAAGCTAAGATTGGATCACCTCTTTTGACAGCATGGCATGAATTCCTTTGTTTCCATCCACTAGCTGCGTGACCCGAAGCTCGACCGCCATGCTGCAGAGGCTGTAGGCGTCCTCCGGTGACAGACCGGCCACATTTTCCAGGAGGGATATCATTTCGCGCACAGCCCGTTTTGCGGCTTTCTCCAGATCGGGATCCATACCCATAGTAATCAAGTGGGAAGGAGTTTCCGCCCTTGGATAACTCAGCGACAGGTCTTTTCGGACAACGAGTTCGAACGTTCCGCTCAAAGCGGTTTCTATTGCGGTGAGACAGACCTCACCATCCCCCTGGACGGCGTGGCCGTCACCCACTGAAAACAGGGCGCCCTTATTCCACACCGGCAGGTACAGTGTGGCGCCCGCCGTCAGTTCCTTATTATCAATGTTACCTCCGTGCTCCGCTGGTGGAACAGATGAAACTCGGCCAAATGCGGCAGGCGGGGCCACGCCCATCACACCGAAGAAGGGTCTAAGTTTCAATCGCGCTCCCCACGGCAGTTCGGCGAACATATTTTCCGTGTCCAGAGGGATATGAAGTATACGGGGGTTGGGAAAATCCTCGGGGAGGGTTCCCATACCGGGCTCAATGAGGTTCCAGCCCCAATTTTGTCTAAGGGTGCAATCTCTGATCTTAACCTCCAGCGTGTCCCCCGGCTCAGCATTGTTGATCCAAATAGGCCCGGTAAGAATGTGAGGACCCGGCCCCCTTTCGCATCGGGAATGGATCTCTCGTAGTTCCGGCAGCACCATTGAAGGATCGGAAGGCATGTTTTCGGGTTCTCCGGAAACACAGTGAAACGTCACCCTATCACCGGAGTTTATCCTGATAACCGGTAGGAGTGTGGCATCAAAAAATCCCCAGTGTGTGTTCTCGGTTGATGCGCAAAGCTCATGATGTTCAGACATCAATGTTTCTCCTGCCTTTTCACCTCACCAAAAAGAAGTCCTCTGACTCCTTGCTCAGAAACACCTACTCTTTTATGCCGGCGATTCTTTTTCCAATGTCACATCGATCTGCTTCGCAGGACAGAATATCTACAATTTCTCCTTCGTACATCACTGCAATTCTGTCACCCAATTCCTCAATTTCATCGAGATCGTCTGAAATTAGGATTACTGCCATTCCTTTTCTTCGCATTTCCAAAAGACGCTCGTGAATGTATTTTCTTGATTTCACATCCAACCCCCTAGTTGGATTATGAACAATCACAAGTTTTGGGTCGTGGGCCAGCACCTTGCCCAGCAGAACTTTCTGAGCATTACCTCCAGACAAATTGCCGGCCTTAGTCATTACATTAGAAGGTTCGACCGCATTCTGTGAAATAATTTTTTCAGCGAAGTCCTTCATCTTGCGTTTATTCTGAAAAATCGGTTTATTGATCCCCATGATTCTAAGAAATCCGGGAGAAGCATTCGGTTCGCGCGAATGAGCTTCCACATTGGCATTGAATAAGACTGACAAATCTTGGAACAGCCCCTCTCTGTCTCGATCGGCTGGAACGTAAAAAATTCCTCTATCGATCATCTCTTTGGGTGAGTGACCAATAAGTTCTTCGCCATGAATGTACATACGCCCAGAAGATTTAGCCCTTAATCCGAAAATCGTCTCCGCAAGTTGTTTCTGACCATTTCCTGAAACTCCTGCAATTGCCAAAATCTCACCATCAAACAAATCAAATGAAATATTCTTGAGCGGCATAGTCTGGTCTACCGGTCGCGTACATAAATTCTCAAGTCTAAGTCTGACTGCAGTTACATTGTCTACTTCCCTTGACCCTTTCGAAACCCGCAGTGAGATCGACTCTCCGACCATTAAATTGACCAATTCTTCTTTGCTGATTTGCTCTTTGTCCAGATGAATTTCGCCGACCACTTGTCCCTGTCGCAAGATAGTGATTCTATTGGATAGTTCCAAGGCTTTCTCAATTTTATGAGTGATGTATATAATTGTTACGCCTGCTCCCGCTATCCTCTTTATCATTTGAAACATTTTCTCAGTTTCTATATCACTTAGCGAGGAAGTGGGTTCATCTAATATCAATATTTTAACTTCTCTGAACAAAGCCTTAAGAATTTCAACTTTTTGTTTTCCGGCAATGCCTAGGTTCTTCACTTTGATATCGGGCAAGATCTTAAGCCCATATTTCTCAGCTAACGTCTCAACCTCTTTTTTCCTTTTCGTAAAATTCAGAAAACTCAGCGGAGACTCGTAACCGAGCAATATATTTTCTGTTACCGTAAAGTCGGGAATTAACTCTATTGTTTGCCGCACAAACCCGATCCCCTTTTTCAGAGCCTTTGCCGGTTTCAGCCTCTCAACTTTACGTCCGTTCAGAAAGATTTCACCTTGGTCGGGCTGATGTATCCCGTAAAGGATCTTCATCAAAGTTGATTTGCCGGCACCATTCTCACCCAAAAGCCCGTTTATCTCTCCGGGTTTAGCATTAAAATTTATCCCGTTGTTGGCAACGACCCCGTGAAATTTTTTGACGATCCCTTGCATATCAATTATGTATTCAGACATTCCCCTGCTCTCCGAGTTACCATCTTTTTCTATTGCATTGTTTACGTCGCCCACTTGCAGCTTTGCCGGTGCGGGCTATTCTGTCTCGTAGACGAGAAATAGGATCCTGCACGGTTAACATTTTGTTGCGTATGTCTGCCAGGAAAGGCAGGTTTTACCTTTCTTCAATATACGGATCGGCAAGACTGAGAGGCTTTTCGCCCCTTCTAAAGAAAATCAGGGAAACAAAAGCGGCCAGGTAAGGAAGCATAATGTAGAAATAAGTGGGAACCGCTGGATACAAGTTCTGAAGCCGCAGCTGTGTCGCATCGGCGATTCCAAAAAAGAGTGCCGCTATTCCGATTCGAACCGGATGCCAAGACCCGAGAATGACTATAATAATCGCGATAAAACCTCTTGAAGAAACAATTCCCAAAAATGGAGTTGGATGATAATAGGCATTCGTAATTACTAGTGTCAAATAAGCACCTCCAACTGCCATCAACGAGACTCCAATGAGTATACAAATGTATTTTACATATTTCGGCGAAAGCCCTAAGTCTCTGGCCGCCGTGGGCACATGCCCGACGGACCTTATGGTTAATCCAAACGAGGTCTTGTACACCAAAACCCATATGACAAATATCATGGCAAAAGCGGCATATAGAAATATGTCTTGAGAAAAAATGCCGCCCAGCAATGGAAGTTCACTTAGGAACGGTATCGGCATACGGGAAACACCTTCTATTGTTATGGAAGGCAATTTAGGAAGAAAAATTCTATAGGCGAATGCCGCAATACCCTCGCCAAGTACCCAGATAGCTAAACCGGTCAACACTTGATTTGCGTATAAATTTACTACCATGAAGGCAAAGACAAGTCCCAAAGGAATTGTTGTCAGAATCGCGAAAGCTAAACTTAAGCCTGTCGATTCAGTAAAACAGAATGTGAGAAAGGCGGTTACGGCCGCCACTTCCATGATACCTTCTATGCCCAGATTGAGCACACCTGCCCTTTCTATCAGCATTTCACCCAATGCAGCAAATAGGATAGGAACTGCTATGCGTGCTCCCGCAGCTAATATATCTTCCAACATCAGCGACTACTCTCCCGTTTCCGCGCGTGCTCTCATCTCTAGAGCCTGACTGAATGCCACCATCAGCATGACCAAGCCGATCAGAAGGACCCGGGTAGTGACCGGTGCCCCGGACAATCCCTGCATAAGCCTTCCACCCGTCAATAATCCGCCAATAAAGAGGCCCGAAGGAACAATTAAAATAAAATTGTGCCTTGCCAAAAACGCAACGATTATTCCAATAAATGCATAATTTGAGGAAATTTGATCCCACATATAATAATAGACTCCGGTCACCTCAACTGCTCCGGCGAATCCTGCGAAACCGGCCCCAAAGATCATGGAAATCATTGTCACTTTCGAAGGACTAATACCTCCGATTTCAGCAACACGAGGATTTGACTTTAGCGCCTTAAGCTTAAATCCGAAGGTTGTTTTCTTTTCCAGGAAATAAAGAAATACCGCTAGAAATATTGTAAAGAAAAATCCCGCATGTACTTTGCCGATTCCCGGCAATCTGGCTGAAGGCGAGACCATTTCCGTAAAGGGCATTTGGTTCGATCCTCCCAGAGGGCCGAACAATAGATAAATCGCAAAATACATGCCGATGAAGTTCAAAATCATGGTGGTTAGAACTTCATTTATATCAAACCGAGTTTTCAAGGCAGTGGGGATTAAACCCCAGAGTGCACCGGCAGAAAATCCTATAAGCAGTACTAAAGGCAAGTGTATGAAGGAAGGAAGACCGGCAAGCGCAAACCCGGTCCAACCACTCGCAATGCCTCCCAAGAAAAGCTGTCCTTCTCCCCCGATATTCCAGAAATTGGCTTTGTATGGTAGCGAAAAGGCGAAAGCCGTGAAGATTAGAGGTGTAGAGTTTAAGATGGTTTGTATAACAGCTCCTTTTGTAAGAAAGCCCCCTCTGATCAGCGCTTTATAAGCTGTAATAAAATCAATATCTATGAGAAATAGGATAACTCCTACAATCACAAAAGACAGAAAAACAAGAAGAGAAAAGATGATATTTCTATATTTTAATACCAGCGCCCAACTGCTCAATGGGTACCCTCCAAGCAAGAAGCCTTACTGAAAAATTCCTTCGGAAAATCCAAGTCTTCAGGCCAATGTTCCGCGGGACAAAAACCACCGGACGTCACCCGGTGGTCTTTGTCGATTAAATTGTTAATTTCCTCCAGGAAATCCTATCGGTCTCAGTTTAAATTTTGGGTTTTGAACCTCGATCAGAAGCGGCACTCTGGCCTTTCCTGAAGCAAATTGTGCCTTTTTATTCTCAATTGCACTCAAGGTCTGTTTTGGAATTACATTTTTTAGTTTAGGATTGATCTGCAATACGGGATCGTATGGTAGGAAATACTCTGTTTCGACAATGTGAGTCGTAATCCACTTGCCTCCTATCTTATTCCATTTGTCTTCTAAGATATATTTCATGACACTGTACATCACGCCGGCTTCATTCTCGACCATATCGGCTATGACCGTCTGCGGAAATACTTCCTGAGTCGGATACATGGAATTTATCATAAACAGATCTTTATGCTTTTTGGCAAATGTCGTAGCACCCGTGGCGATCCCGTCAGCGTATGTCAGTATGACGTCGACACCACTCTCATACATCGCCTCAGCTATCTCCTTCCCTTTGGCAACATCTATCCAGTTTCCGGCCCAAGAAGTATAAGATACGTCTGCATTGGGATTGATCTCTTTGACCCCCATTTTCATGCACTCGATCTTGTGCCTTATTGAAGGGTATTCGACCCCTCCAATAAACCCTATTTTATTACTCTTGGTTATTCCGCCGGCAAGCATACCGCCTAAATAACAGGAAACGAGATGGCCGTACTGGGTGGCCACAACAAGATTATCGGGAATCTGAATTTCTTTTTCGGCAAAGCCCTTAGGTACAAGGTCTCCCTCAAGAGATGCAGCTACATAAAAAAATTTCATTTTGGGGTGTTCCTTGGCCGCAAAAAACAACTCGGGACCATGACCGATGCAGGGCACCCAGAATAAATCAAACCCTCTTTCAGCATACGGTAATGCTGCTTCATCCAATTCTGCCGGTGGAACCAAGAAATTCTTTTCAATGAGAATCTTGTATCCTTCTTTTTCGAGTCGATCTTGTGCCCAATCCAGAGCCATCGAATTTATGCTTCCCCATGCCTTATCGTTGTCCGGAACTTCAACGGCAAACGCCACTTTGAGATCATATTTCTCCTTTTCGGACGCCGTGGCCGGAGCATCCATCGATGCAGTGATAAAAACAATTAATGCACCCAAAAGAACGAATACCTGCCAAAAACCCAATTTTTTCTTTGTACTCATTGTTGCCTCCTTTCTGTTAGAAAAAAGTTTATGCCAAGGGTGAACCACTGCCAAATTAAGGTGTTCATGATGCTTATGATACAATGATAACTAAAAATTCAACTCATTAAAATCCGCTTCACACTTTTCAGTCTGTGTTAAGTGCTTTAGATATCAGATTTGCTGTTTGTCGTAATCGCTTACCGTATTTCAATTGTTTTACCCGGATTGAACCACTGCCAAATTAATCAACACCGCTTATCTAATCACCTCCTTTCCAGCTCCCAATTTTAGCGCTATTTTTTAAGCGCACTCTATGCCCCCACCCAGATAAGCTTCAATTACTTTTTGATCATTTGCTAATTCCCTTGATAGTCCCTCGAGTATCACTTCACCGGTTTCAATCACATAAGCATAGTCAGAAACTCTTAAGGCTAAGTTCGCATTTTGTTCAACGAGCAGTATCGTAATTCCTTCGGCTTTTAAATTCACAATAATTTCTTCTACCTGTTATAGCCCCCGTAAAATTTTGATGTTGATTTTACAAACGTCTGTTTACCATCATTTTTCTATATCAGGCAAAATACCATCCCCTATCCTTAGAGTTAGATTGTCGATAATTTTCTACTGTTGTTACCGAAAATTTCTGTTCCTATCACTATTGAAAATCTCGTAAAAAGTCAAACCCCTCAAATTTCGGTCCCATAACCTATTGAAATTATGAAGTGTTAAATTTGAAAATTGGCTCTTTTCGGACTTTTTACGAAACCATCACTATTTACAACGAACCTAAATTTGGGGTGTTTATTGCATCCCGACAGCAATTTTGCCGCTGACCCGGAAACGGTTCCGGGTATTTAAATGGCACTAATGCACCAGCCTGGTCCGCTCATTGAATTGTCCGATTAGCCGATCGATATCCCCCACCTGCTCGTGGATTCTGTCCCAATAGTCCGGGAAATCATACCACTGTGCATCCAGTTCTTTAGGCGCTTTGCCCTGCTGCTCTATCCAGGTAAAATATTTGAGATTATGGATTTGACGCCGGTCATAATAGGTCAACTCACGGACACCGTTAATCATTTCGCCCATCAAGTATCGATGGTAATCTTTAGCGGCCGCTAGTTCCGAATAAGAACCCTGCTTTTCATTCATCTCACGAATGCGTGTTTGGTACAGGTCCATTGAATCGGTCCATATTGTCAGCACGATGTCACGCTGCGTTAGTTCATAATACTTTGCAAATTTGATCGCACAAAGCAGATTCCCTATGCTGGATATTCCCATAAGCGGCAACTTTTCAATGAGGCCTTCAGCGACTCCCTGTTTTGCCAGATAATTCCATCCCTCCGGTTCGTTGAAAAGGCGCATGATGTTGATGCAGGAATCATCACTGACTGCAATTGCCATGTCGGTGTTCTTCACGTTGTGAATCCAAGGGATATGCTTATCACCGATTCCCTCAATACGATGTGCACCGTAGCCGGACAATAAAAGCGTAGGGCACTGCAATGCTTCTCCGGCCACAATTTTGCTTTGGGGATATAGTTCCTTCAGGTAGTCGCCGGCGCCCAAAGTCCCGGCAGATCCGGTTTGAGAAATAAATCCGGCATAACGATCATTGTCAGAAATTACATTATCCAAAACCTCCGCCATGGCGTGCCCGGTCACGTCGTAGTGCCACAGATGGTTTCCAAATTCTTCAAACTGGTTAAAAATGACGATGTCCTCGCGGGTATTCTTAAGCTCCCAGCATTTGTCGAATATCTCTTTTACATTGCTTTCACACCCGGGGGTGGCAATAACTTCTCCGGCAATATTTGATAACCAGTCGAATCTCTCCTGACTCATCTCTTCCGGCAAAATGGCGATGGATTCGGCGCCCAGAAGCTTGGAATTGTAAGCGCCTCCGCGGCAGTAGTTCCCCGTAGACGGCCAAACGGCCTTTTGATTTATGGGGTCAAATTGGCCGGTAACCAATCGGGGAACCAAACAGCCAAAAGTGGCGCCAACCTTGTGAGCACCGGTGGGGAACCATTTCCCTACAAGAGCAATTATGCGGGCGTCTACTCCTGACAGTTCCGGGGGAATTTCCATGTAATTCACATTGCCAAATCCGCCTCCGAATTCGACCGGCTCATTTTTCCAAGTTATCCGGAAGAGATTGCGGGAATCAATGTCCCAGAGCTGGATATTTTTTAATTCCGCTTTAATTTTTTGCGGTATGGCATCTGTGTTTTTTTGCTGCCCGAAGGTGGGGATAATTATATTTTTCTCGCGTGCCCGTTTTATCGAATTTTCTAGTTTCTTTTCATCAATCCTTAAATCAATCAATTGAATATCCTCCATTGATAAAGCCATCGCGACCATTTAATAAGCCGGTTTAGGCTTATTTATCTACCAGCCTTAAAGCCGCCGGGGGACAAATTTCCACGCACATTCCGCAGCCGTCACATTTTTCTGGATAAAGGATAAGCTTGGGGGCGAAGTCAATGGCGCCGTAAAAACACACTTTGCCGCAGAGTTCACAGCCGCCCTTTTTCAGGTTCGTGCAGGTTTCCGAATCCACCTGGCACACCATTGGCGGGCGCTTGGCTTCATCCTCAATTGTTACGATATGAGGCAGTGTTTTGCCGCGAATGTTTTCCAATGAATCGATGCCTTCACGATCCATATAATCTGAGAGCCCTGAGAGAAGCTTTTGAAAGTGATCGAAACCATGCCACATAATACTTGTAACCGTCTGGACCGTTGTTGCTCCCAGCATCATATATTCAACAATGTCCTCCCAGGTATTGATGCCGCCGACTGCCGATATTGGAATTTCTACAGCCTTGGCGACTTCAGATACATGGCGTTGGGTGATAGGTTTTATGGCCGGCCCACTATATCCCCCGTAGGCAGGCAATTTCGGTAACCCGGTTTTAATGTCTACGCCTGCAAAAGATCGAACGGAATTTCCGATGGTGAGAAAATCCGCTCCTGCGCGCTCGGCAGATAGCGCCATGGGAACCATATCGGCGGTCGTCGGGGTTAACTTGACGCCAACAGGAAGCGTCACCGCCTTTTTGACCGCCTTGACCTGGTTAAAAATGATGTCGGGGCTGTTGCCCATCTGAAAACCGACCTTGTCTGCGCCGGCCGGCATCGGGCAGGAGACATTAATTTCAAACATTGCCGCCTTGCCGGTTTTTTCAATCGCCTTTGCATTTCTAGCCGTATTTTCCGGTAAAGGATGTGCGACGATGCTTGCGATGATCACATTGCCGCCTTCATAAGCTTTATCGATTTCCTTTTCCAGCCATTCTTCGAGCGTCATGGTCGTATACAGTTCGATGTTCACCATTCCAATTGGCTTTTTACCATGCTTGATGATTTTCATTCGCCCGCGGCGGGGGTGCTGAGACCATACGGTCGGCGGTGCTAAACTTTTAGGGACAACACCACCTGCTCCTGCCTGCCAGGCTAAATTCGACCGTTCACCATCCCAACTGGGTGTTGCTGAGCCTAAAATCACCGGATTGCGCATCTTTACACCGACAAAAGTTACTTCCAGGTTGCCCATTTTATTTTCCTCACTTCTGGTTTTTGCAAATTGTTATGTATATATTCTTAAATTTGGGTTCTAATGTCTCAACCGCTTGCGGTGGAGTGTGTATTGCCGCTTTTGCCACTGTATTGGTTATGCGATATTAATGACAACCGCACCAGTCCATGATGGTCAGTGCCAAAATCTTTGTTGAGGCAATTACGTCGTTTAGGTCTACCCATTCATTGGTTGAATGCATCTGTTCTGTTAATCCCGGCCCAAAAATCACCGTGGGCGTATTGCCGTATTTGATGAGATAGCGGGTGTCGGCGGCCCCCTGTCTTCCTGTAATCTGCGGCTCTTTGCCCATCAGGTCCGTAAAACTGTTGCTTAAGCTTGTGACAATGGGATGATCCACGGGTATTTCGGCGGGATCACCACAATAGCCGACAAATTTTACTTCCGGCGGGTTTTCCTTGAGCCAAGAATCGGTTTTTGAAAAAGCCAGTATATGATCGATGAAGCTTTGCTTTACCTGATCCGTTTCTTCTCCGGGCAGCGTGGCGATACTACCTTTGAGCAGACAGGTATCGGGAAAGGCACTGGCGAAGGATCCTGCTTGAAACATCCCAACCATGCAAGGAAGCGATCCTCGCCTGTCGGGATAAAGAGGGTGCCTCAGTTCATCAATTCTGATCCTTTCGAGGTTTGAAACCGCCTTCATGATTGCATATCCCTTATCAATTGCATTGACGCCCTCCCAGCGCCTCTGGATGCCGGCGGGTTTTCCCCGCACAGAAATCTCAAACCATATCCTCCCGATACATGCCGGCTGCACGTGAAGGCTGCTGGTTTCGCAACAGATCCCGGCATCAGCCTGGTAGCCTTTCATTACGCAAGCCAACGTTCCATTGCCACTCTGTTCTTCATCCACAGTGTATTCCAGAATGACGTCTCCCTTTAACTTGACATCCAATCGGATTAGAGAATCCAGGGCCATCGTCATGGCGGCCAGGCCGCTCTTCATGTCTGAAGTTCCTCTGCCATACATTCGAGTATTTTGTATATCGGCTGCCCAAGGCTGATTCTTCCAAGCACTCAAGGGCCCGGGAGGGATGACATCAACATGCCCGTTAAAAAGGAGCGATTTTCCGTTTCCGGATCCTCTGTGCATTCCGACAACATTCGGCCGGTTTGAATAACCCTGTTCAACCGGCACATAGGCAGGGTGTTTTTTCAATTCCTCATGGTCTGGTTCCCACATATCGACTTCGAGACCCATTCGCTTGAGATGGTGGGCAATAAATTCTTGAATTTTAAGCTCATCACCGGTAACGCTATTAAAAGATACTAATTTTTTTAAAAATTCGATGATTATGTCTCGGCTTTCATCTATTTGTTCAAGAATTTTTTGTTTTTGTAGCGATCCGATCATTTTATATCTCCATACAATTAAAGTGTTTTTGGTAATTTTTTGGGTTTCATTTTCCTTGGCAAATGAAGTCGATCTGAATTAACAATCTAAAAAGGTGTTAACCGCCGGGATGATGCAAAATTTTTACAATAATTTTTTTCTATTTGGAGACATCTTCAATTGCTTTGATGATCTTGGAATATCCGGTGCATCGGCACAAATTTCCGGAAATTGCCATTTTAATTTTATCAGTGCTTGGCGCAGGATTTTTTCTTGTTAATGCCACAGATGACATCAACATGCCGGATGTGCAAAAACCACATTGAACGGCACCCCGGTTAATAAAGCTTTTCTGCAGCGGATGAAGGTGCTCGGGTGTGCCGAGCCCTTCAATTGTTTCTATCTCCTTGGATTGTGCTTGAAGTGCAAGGACCAAACAGGCATCCACAGCCGTTCCGTTCATGATTACGGTGCATGCACCGCAATCTCCCTGTTCACATCCCTTTTTTGTTCCCGTTAGCCCAAGCTCATCACGTAAAACTTTCAAAAGTGTCCAGCTAGGCTTAACTGCAATTTCAACTGGCTTACCGTTAATTTTCATATGTAATATGGTTTTTGCGATTTTCTTAGGCATTGTGTCTTTCCTTTTTTTAACCTTGACATCTTTAGAGCAGTTTTTGCAGAACACGTTTAAACACGCTTTTTAACACCGGTTCCTTATATTCGGTCGACCAACGTATACCGGCTATCTTAAATGCTTTCTCAGCCAGTGTATCCGCAGCCGCATCAATTAGAGATTCATCCGGTATTTTGCCTAAAAGCATTTTCTCCGCCGCTTCAATTCTTTGAGCGACAGGCATTACCGCCCCCGGGACGATCCTTAATTCTGAGATCACTTTTTGCTTGTCTAAACCCAAAATAATTGAAATATTCATTCGTCCTTTAGCCATGGCATTGCGGCGTGCCAATTTTTCAAAACCGCTTCTTGTTCCCGGCGCCAGTTTTCTGATAAAAATAGTCGTTATAATTTCATCCGGCTCAATTGCGGTTTTGTGAGGTGATAATAGGATCTTTTCCAGCGGTACCCTCCGAATGTCTTTTTTTTTGGACTGGAGTTCCAGGCTACCTTCAAGAGCGAGAACAGCGGGTAATACGTCGGCACATGGACCGTTGGTCGCAATATTGCCCCCGATTGTTCCTCGATTTCTAATTTGGGGTCCGCCGACCGAAGATGCGGCCTGAACCAACAAAGGCAGGTGCTGGTTTAAGACCTCAGATTGAATCATTTCCGTGAAGGTCGTTGTCGGTCCGATTCTAACGGCATCGTCTGTCTCTGTGATGCCTCTCAGCTGCTCGATCTCCAAAATATTAAGAATAGAATCCGGGGTAATCTTCTCTTCTCTAAGATCTAAAATCAAATCGGTTCCGCCGGCAATGATTTTGCTGCGACCACCCTGGTCCGAGATGTAATTCAGACCGTCTTCCAAAGATTTTGCTGAATAAAATTGAAAATTTTGCATCCTGTTTCTCCAGTTTTATCGGCTCGTTTTTTCTTTATTTCGAATCAATCGATGCAGATTTTCCAGATTTGCCGGTAGATCAGTGATCCGGACATCCAGCGCATTGCAGATTGCGTTTAAAATGGCGGGGGCTGTAGGAATAAGGGCGGGTTCGCCTACGCCTTTGGCGCCATATGGCCCGCTGGATACGGGAACTTCGATAATATGAGATTCAATTTTGGGCATATCCATGCTTGTAGGCATCATATAATCGACCAGAGATTTATTTTCGATGATGCCGCCCGGCTGTCTGATTTCTTCCTCTAAGGCATACCCGACCCCTTGGGCAATACCTCCTTCAATCTGGGCCTCCACATTGGATGGATTAAGGGCCTTTCCCACATCATGCGCCGCTATGACGCGTAAAACTTCCACTTTGCCTGTTTCTGTATCCACCTCTACTTCTGCGAGTTGGGCAGCATAAGAATAAATGGCATAAGCGTCTCCCTGCCCGGTTTCATGATCCACATCCTTGGTAGTGTTGTCATGCCAGGCCGTTTCCACAATCTGATATCCGCCGAGGTGGCACTTGCGTGCAAGTTCGGCGAATGAAATATTTACTTCCGGGTGAGACTCGGAACGGATTGTGTTGTCTTCAAAGACAAGGTCCTTGTGACCAAGGATATCCTCAGCAACCGATTTTAGCGTCTTTTTCACTGCTCCGGCTGCTTTTAGTACCGCCTGGCCGGTAACATACGTAACTCGGCTGGCCGAAGTCGGCCCTGCATTCGGAGTTGCAAAGGTATCGGCCGTAATCAGCTGTATCTCATCGTATCTTATGCCAAGTTCCTCGGCTAAAATCTGGCAAAAAATTGTATCCGATCCTTGGCCGTAATCGACTTCTCCGCACCGGCAAATTACCGAGCCGTCCTCGCAGATTTCAACCGTTGCCGAAGATATGTCCTGCCGGGAAAATCCGTAACCAATGCCGTAATGCATGCAGCCGACCCCAATTCCACGTTTTTTCACGTTAGATCCTCCCAGTAGCTTTTAAGACTTGAATCATTTAAAACGACCTCCCTTAGTTTTTCCAGCGTCGCCTTGATGCCGACACCCTCGTCAAAACTCTGTCCCGTTGCCGTTGAAAGGCCATTATCCAGGGCATTCATAAGCCTAAACTGCAGGGGATTAATACCGAGCTTTTTGGCCAATTCATCCATCTGAGACTCGTGGGCGACCGCTGCCTGGCAGACGCCAAAACCACGCATGGCACTTGCGATGATATTATTGGTGTAAACAGAGTAGGAATCGACTTTTATATTTGGAATATAATAGGGGCCTGAAAGATGGATACCGCATTTTTTGACAACGAAAGGCCCAAGTCCGGCATACGCACCGGTATCTCCATAAACTTTGCCCTCCATGGCGCACAATTTCCCCTTTTTAGTCGCGCCCCAGCGGGTCCACATTTCGATGGCATGCCTTTTGGTTTGAGAAAGGAACGATTCCTCTCGATCCAGTACCAGGCGTACCGGACGTCCCGTAGCCTGAACCAAAAGGCCGATGTGGATTTCTACCGTGATATCATCTTTGCCCCCAAAAGCGCCGCCGGTAGTGCCAGAATGACCCGAACGCGATTTTCCGGTATTCCGAGGACAATGGCTACTTGTCGACGGTCTCGGAAAGGGCATTGATTCCCTGACCAAATAACCAGGTTGCCTTTCGGATCCTTTCTGCCGATACCGGCTTCGGTCTCTATATAAGCATGGTCCACAGCTTGCGTCCGATAGGTATTTTCCACAATAATATCCGCCTGCCGGAAGCCCTCTTCCACGTTGCCTTTTCTGGTTTTGTTGTGGAGGATCAAATTCCCTTTTTCGTGAATTTTTGGGGCCCCCTCGGCAAGGCCTTCCTTCGTGCTGGTAACAATCGGAAGTTTTTTATATTTAACTCGGATGGCCTTGATTGCGTCTCTTGCAACTTCCTCGCTTTCCGCTGCCAGTACCGCCACCGGATCTCCGACATAGCGGACCTTTTCTTCGACTAACGCATACTGATCTTGAAAAGCGATTCCGTATCGATTGATCCCGGGAATATCCTTTGCGGTTAAAACGCAGGCGACCCCATCCATGGCCTTTGCCTTTCTAACATCAATTTCTTCGATTATGGCATGGGGAATTCCGGCCCTTAATACCCGGCCATAAAGCATGTCCGGGAAGGACAAATCCTCTGAGTAGACGGCTCTGCCTAGGATTTTATCTAAGGCATCAACCTTTGGCACGGAATGACCGATGCAAGTAAATTTCTTTTCTTTCACTTTGATCTCCTTCAGCTTTTTTTCACTCAATTCGATCGACTTCACCTGATAGTTTAATCGTGTAGGTCATAGAGTGACTTGACCCATCTCAAACAATAGCCTTATACCAGCTTCAATGAAAAAAATTAGAATGTAGCGGGTGTGTTTATCCAGAAGGCCCTCACCTCGATCTCGCCGATGTTTTCCCAGCGATGAGGCATCGAGCTATCAAGGTAGATACAGTCCCCCTCCTCAAGGAGGAATACCTGGTCACCGACATATGCCTTTAGGCGCCCCTCCAATATTATCCCGCATTCCTCACCTTTGTGACTAATGAATTCTCCTTTATTTTTTCCAACAGGAAAGTGTATGTATACAATCTCGAGATTTCGACGATAATCAGGGGTTAACAGTTCATAAAAAGCTTTCCCCCTATCAGGTCCTAATATTAATTTCTTTCTCTTTTTTTTTGGTAGAATACTAACCCTTGTTGATCTGATGTCATCTCTTTTGGTGTTTTCTATGTCCATATAAAGATCTGAAACCGTTGTTCCTAGTGCATCAACTGTTTTTTCAAGGGTTCTTACAGTAGGGGCCGACTTGTTCCGCTCAATCATACTCAAGAGGCTTAAGGAAACTTTAGATTTTTTGGATAGCTCCTCGAGAGTCATTTCTTTAAGGTGTCTTAGTTCTTTAATTTTTTCTCCAATTCCCATTGAGGATCGCTTTCTGTTAGAGTTTATATAGTTTTAATCAGAAATATTCAATATATCGAAATTTGTCAAGTTTTTTCTAAAATAAAATATTTATTTTATAAAATTTTTAATATAGTCAATTTTTTCAATATATTAATAAACTTTATGTTTTTCAATATATCGATATTTTTTATATTTTAGAAGCGTTTAAAATTTACCACTATCTGGACGGCGCCAAAGAGGCCCTGAACAAAGCCGGCTGGAAGCCCGGACCGGACGGTATCTCCGGAGTCAGCAAGACAATATTATCTCTTATGGTCAGCAAGGCATATTGGCTATTAAAATCAGTCTTGCTGTGGCCTAGCATTTCGCGTAATTTACTGTGATTGTTGGCCATCTCCAAAACCTTATCGTAGTCCCAGTTGGTATTTAAACGCAGAGTTCCCAAAACCAGTATCTTCCATAGATCCATGCCGGGTCTTCCGGTTTCGTAGCTTTTTTTTGGCACTATTTGTTTTAAGACTTCGGAGACCTTCTCGCGTATGAACGTTGTGCGATGAATGTACTGCAGCCCCATCAGAAACTTGGGTATTTCATCTCGAGATTGAAGATCAAATTCAATGTTGGCGATATCTGTTTTCCAAAATTCCATTTGCAAATCGATGACTTTTCGAATAGATTATCTCCACGAAGATTTTTCAGGTTTGACTCGTTTTTGCTTTTCTACTTTCGGGGTGGGAAATCGGTATTTAATGTTAATTCAACAAGATAGCTACCGTGAACGAGCTGTTAATGCAAGTAAAAAATGCCTTAAACTGGAAAATCTTTGTTTTACTTTTATGCGAAATTTATCAACAATATCAGTGCGATAAGTATTATGGAATAAAAAAACCCGGATCGCCGCAAATGCTATTGTTCTGCTGCTGGAAGAACCAAGTTGAAACTACTCAAGTATGAATTATTGTAAGATAATATTTCGATCATTCAATATTAATACCACTCATAGCATACTCAAAAGGGGGTACGAAAGATGTCATTGATTACGCTTTCACGCTGCTTGGGCAGCGGCAGCAGGGAGATTGCCGTGCAGGTAGCGCAGGAGATCGGCGTCGAACTTTACGATGACGACAGACTTCAACATGCAGCAGTCGGCATGGGGATCCGCGCGACTGAACTGAGGAGCTTAGATGCAAAAATGCCTGGTCTTCTCGACCGTATCTGGAGCCATCGACCGGAGTTGTTTCAAGATATAATGGAGGCTGTAATATACGAAGTTTCCCGCAGGGGAGAGGGCGTAATACTCGGACACGGCAGCCAATTTCTTCTACGCGATTTTGGATGCGCATTGCACATTTTTTTGCATTCCTCTGAAGAGACGCGTATACAGCGTATCTGCCAAGTGTATCGCATGAGCGAACACAGTGCACGAAAATTCATTAAGAAGAGCGATCATGAACAGAGGGGTTATCTGAAATATGCCTTTCATATGGAGTGGGAGGATCGCTCACTTTATGACTTAATTATTAACACCGAGAAATTGGGAACAGGCGGAGCTGTCGATCTGATTGTCAGAGCCGCCGGGACACAGATGATCCAAGAATGCAGTTTGAAAGCTCTTGAGGCTATGGAGAAAATGTCTCTTACGAAAAAGATCCAAGCCGAATTGCTCAGAAACAACCTCAACATTACCAGCTTGCATGTGGAAGTCACTGATGAGGGCATGGTCCACCTGCGTGGGTTTGCGTTGAACAAAGGCGACAGTAATTTCGCAGAAAATATTACCAAGAACATTCCAGGCGTCAGCAATGTTCAATCCGAAATCGTTGTGTGGCCTACATTTATTTAAAGCCAAGAGGTATCCGGCAGTCGTGGTTCTGGGGCATCCCGGGTATTACCATAGATTCGGCTTTTCGCCGTCGGTTAATTACAGCATCACCTCGGAGTATGATGTTCCGCCTGATGTCTTTATGATTAAGGAGCTGGCCTCCGGGGTGTTGGCCGGCATATCCGGAATTGCGAAATATCATGAAGCTTTTGCCGAACTTTAGAAAGCGGTCTGAAAGCCGCCAAGCCTGACCGGCGACGGTCGGTGCTATTAATCTTTTTCCCTTCGCAGGCGGAGCATTCTTTCAAGTCCTGATCGGCGCCGTGCTAACTTCCCGGAGCCTGGGCCAGGGGCAATATACGATAGTCGGTTTTCGAACCATGTTTTTGATCTGCCTGGCCGGGGCTGCAATCTCTCTGGCAGCCGCTTTTATTATGAAAGAGACACTGCACAATACGGAAGACTCCTAGTTCTGCTTTGTCATATTTATCTTTGCCTCAGCCCCTTGTTAGAGCGGACTGATATAGCGGAATAAACGAATGCCTAAAGTGAGCTAAATTGCCTAAAATGACTAAAATTAAGGAAACGCTACGCTCTATCTCTTTTTATAAAATTGATCGTTCGACCCAGAGGCTCTCGAAGGGCAGAACACCACAATTTTAGTTCATTTTGAATTTTAGATCATTTTCTCAATTGAAATTATTCAATCATTGGAAAATGGATAAACTACCGGAAATTACCATTGAGACACTGATCGACCGTTATGAGGTGCTGCTGCTGGATGCCTACGGTGTCCTGGTTCATTCATCAGGGACACTTGCGGGAGCCGCCGAACTGATCACGAAGCTCAATCGGGCCGCAAAACCCTATTACATACTGACCAATGACGCCTCCAGATTGCCGGCCACCGCCGCTGCAAGGTTCCAGAGCATGGGCCTGGCAATCGAAGCTGACAGGATCATCACCTCGGGCGCTCTGTTAAAAGGTTACTTCGCCAAAAACCGGCTTTCAGGTTCACACTGCGTTGTGCTGGGTCCTGAAGACAGCGTCCGCTACGTGGAATTGGCCGGAGGTGTAGTGGTACCTCCGGAAGAAACATTTGATGTCCTGGTAATCGGAGACGAATCCGGCTTCCCTTTCCTCGAAACGGTAGATACCGTCTTGACCGGACTGATTCGCAAACTCGATCACGGCGAGAATGTTCGCCTGGTGTTGCCCAACCCCGATCTGGTCTATCCTAAGTCCAACCGGGGTTTCGGCATTACCGGCGGCGCTATCGCTCTGATCCTCGAAGCAGCTCTGCACCAGCGTTTTCCCGGACGAAGTACTTTGCACTTTGACAGGCTCGGCAAGCCCCGTGCCCTCATTTTTAAGGAGGCATTGCGACGCAGCGGCACCAGAGATATGGTAATGATCGGTGACCAGCTTGCAACGGACATTCGCGGCGCCCGCGCCTTCGGCCTCGACTCCGTGCTGGTTGGCAGCGGCATCACCCATACGGAGTCAATCACCGGTGATGATCATCTGCAGCCGACATACACGATGCAGTCCATCATCTTGGAAAAATAGCTGTGACTCTTTGGCTGTCGTGAAATTGCATGAAAATTAGACACAGGTACTCAGGTGTCAGCCCAGCCGCTGGCCAGAAGAGTGGCAAGTTTAATCGAAAAAGAAACCCTGAAAAATCGAATGACGAGTGACGAGTGACGAAGGGTGGAATCGCTGCGCTCTGTCTTTTTAGATAAAATAGACAGAATTTCTTCCTTCGACATTCGATATTCAATATTCGATATTCTGCGGTTCGCTATTCGACCACGCGAAGTCTCATACGAGGTGTCAGTAGTGAAAACGCGAGAGCCGGCCTGAAACCTGACACCTGAAACCCATGCTCGGAGAAGGTTTCACTTTGAGTCCTGGTGCCTTTGTGGCAATTTGTCCTCCGCCTACGGCGGATCCGGTCTGGGTTTAGTGAAATTATAAAACTGCAGGAAATGTTCAAAAAGGATTTGATATCGATGGAAAATAATGTGTCCGACAAAAATGATGGAAACACAAAGCATATATCCGGCATTTATAATTACTGCGATCGATGGTGTGAGCGGTGTCCCTTCACGTCTCGCTGTCTGAATTTTGAAATGAGTGAAGAAAAATTCGGTGATCTTCAATCGACGGATATAACCAACGAGGCTTTCTGGGAAAAACTGGGTGAGACGCTCCATGAAACCATGACGATGTTAAAAGAGATGGCAGCGGAAAAAGGCATAGATCTTGACGCCATCGATATTGAAGAAGAACAGGCTAAAAGACGTTTTGAAGAAAAATCCGTGGTCCACATGACAACTCATCTGGCAAAATCATATGTCTCCATAACAAATGATTGGTTCGATTCTAATGTTTATATTTATCAAGATGATGAGGACGCTATTAAAGCAATTGCAGCGCCGGACTCAACCCATTCAGACCCCCGAAAAGATACCATGCCGCTGATGGATGCGGTGGATGTGATTCGATGGTACCAGCATCAGATTTATGTTAAACTCAAAAGAGCCTACCACAGCAACCGGGATGAAAAGCTTGAAGAACTGGATGATTTCCCCAAAGACTCAGATGGTTCTGCCAAAGTAGCCTTGATCGGGATGGATCGGTCCATCAGCGCATGGGGTGAAATTTTGAAATTTTTCCCGGATCAGGAAGAAAATATTCTCGGTATTATTGCCCATCTTGACCGTATTCGCAATAGAACGGAAGCTGAATTCCCCGGGGCAAGAGCCTTTGTAAGACCCGGCTTTGATGAAAATTTCCTGGATAAAAAAAATGAAAAACCATATGATCCTAACGCCATTTTTTCTGGATGAACCGCTGCCTGAGCTTGAAAATCTGGCAGCACCGGACTGGGTTATCAACAAACCGGATTTGCCCGAAGGCGATAAACAACACCGCATGTCCGCCATTCACAGACCACTGGCCGATTTCGCCCAGCAAACCATTGAAAACGGCAACCGGCCGATCAGCATCGCCGGAGATTGTTGTACCGCCATCGGCGTGCTGGCTGGTTTGCAGCGCGCCGGTCTCGATGCCTTCCTCATATGGCTGGATGCTCATGGTGATTTTAACACCCCGCAAACCACTCCCAGCGGCTTTATAGGGGGAATGCCGCTGGCCATGATGGTTGGCAGAGGCGAGCAAGCCATGCCAAAAGCGGTGAATCTCCACCCTCTCGCCGAAGATCATGTTGTGTTGGCGGATGCCCGGGATCTCGATCCGGATGAAAAAATACTGGTTGGCGAAGCCGCTATAACTCACCTGACCGATATCAAATATTTATTAAGTTACTCCTTGCCGGATAACCCTTTATACGTTCACCTTGATACGGATATTGTGGATCCGAATGAAGCCCCGGCCATGAATTACAGGGCTCACGGTGGTCCATCCTCCGTCGATTTGCAGATTGTTTTAAAACATTTAAACCGGTCGGGTAAAGTTGCGGCCGTATCCATGTCGACCTGGAACCCGAAGATGGATGTAGACGGACAAAGTCGTAAAGTTTGCATGCAATTGCTGGATACTTTGATCGGGGCTTAGGCGTATAGCCGCACCATAAGGCAACTGTTTGTCGATGTCTGCAATCAGCGCTTTTTCCATTTGGAGGAGATCCTCGATGCTTGATTCTGGATGCTGGATACTGGATACTCGATACTCGATACTGGTTGCTCGATGCTGGATACTGGATACTCGATACCGGATACTCGATACTCGATACTGGTTGCTCGATGCATAATTCTGGATGTTTAATATTGGAACATGCATTTATAAAACGATAGAACCTAGTGATTCCACAAATCCAAAATCCCTCCGGGGCGTAGGCCCCTATGGCCCCTACGGCTTCCGGCTCGGAGAGCGAGCCTACAGCTCGGAGAGGCCGGAGGCCACAATTTAGAACCCCAAAAAACACCTATATTCTCAGTAGGTTGTATAAATTCCAAGACGTTAACCATTGACTCCACAGGAGTGGAAATGGAAGAAGCCGTCAAACCTATCGTCCAGTATTATTTAAACCCCCAAACAGGGGTCGCTTTTACCGTGCAAAAAAGCCAAATCATCCGGGTCATCGATGTGGAAGGCGGTCAGGTATCGGATCTGGTTTGTTTTGCCCTGCAAGATATTGAGGAATATCTGTCTTCCGGACGCACGATTGATTACAATGAAAAACTGTTTCAATCAACAGGCGATATCCTCTATTCAAGCCGCAGCAATCCCATGCTCGCCATCATCGAAGATCCGGTCGGAAAACACGATTTCCTCTTTGCACCTTGCAGCCAGGAGATGTTCCGATTGACTTATAACGAAACCGAACCCCACCCAAATTGTCTGGATAATCTGGCTTCCGCTCTGGGCCAATATGGCGTCAAAGCTTTTCAAATACCAACGGCATTTAATATTTTTATGAATGTCGAGGTATCCTCCAGCAGCGAAATTGCGGTAAAACCGCCATTATCAAAGGCAGGTGATTTTATTAATTTGAGAGCTGAGATGGATTTAATTGTCGGGGTAACAGCCTGTGCGGCAGGCAAGTGCAACAATTATCGCTGCACTCCCGTTGCCGTGGAGATCTATGATACTATAACCAGGTTGAGCGGTTCAGTTTAGGTATAAGTGAAACATTTATTTGAACAAATTCGCAGAGCCTGCAAGGAAGTTGCAGCTAACGCGACCCGGGTTCACATTAACTACGATCACATTTCCACTTATGCTGCATCACTGCCGGTGCAAATGGCATTCACGTCCGAACATGATCCCCGGTGCCACTACCTTGGCAAAGAAGAAAGTACGGTGGCTTTTTTGCTGACCCTGGATACCATCAATTTCGGCTCCGGCTATTTTCCGTATCTGCGCAAACATCCAGGAATGTCCGGATATTTTTCGATTGCATCTTCATTAAATGACGTGTACAAGAACCAAGGTTGCCTTTCAGCAAAGGATTTAGACAACATCACGGTTGAAAAATGCAACTGCATCTTCGGTCAGGATCCTGCCAATAAAATCATTCGGGAGTTAATGCAGCATTTTACGAATGCTTTAAATGATCTGGGCCGCTACCTCCTGGACCGGTTCAACGGAAATTTTATCGCCTTGGTGGATGCCGCTGAATCATCCGCTGGGCGCCTGGTGCAGTTGCTCAAAAAAATGCCCTATTTCAATGACGTTGGACTTTATAAC
>PVMK01146599.1_pt1 | contig 37971 bp, 39 predicted proteins | sample 1853481 | NCBI WGS metagenome assembly PVMK01 (sample SAMN08533507, study PRJNA380276) | Marine sediment metagenome, whole genome shotgun sequencing project.
CGAGCCAGCCTTTGTACTGGTAAGTCAGCATTTGGCCGCGGCCATTCTCTTCACTTATGATTGCACCAAAATTCCGCAATTTGGCTATCATGGATGGGGTGAACGTAACCCTCGCTAGCGACAGTTCCCGCGTAGTTGCCCCAAGTTGAGCTGAAGCAATGAGTGCCGTTAGCAAATCTGCGAGTTCTAACGGAAGCTCTACTCTTGGTTTGGGATGTGGAATGTTGACCACTACAAGTTTCTTTTTAGACATTATTCAACACCTCCGCATTTAACGATGCTTTTCAAAATGAACGCGTCAATATCTTTTGCGAGGTAGAGCACTTTGCTACCAATTTTGACGTAGTTAGGACCGATGCCCTTACAGCGCCAATTAGCAAGCGTGTTGAGTTTGGTTTTAAGGTGCAGTGCCACTTGTGGTGGCGTTAGCATTGCAGAGTTATTTTCTGTCATTTGTATAGTTCCAGGTATGTTCACAGCAACGTGCCGTGAATCTGGATGGGATGATATTTGGTGTAAGTTAGCGAATAGGGTTGGTGCTTACTGAGTGCTTACTAGGTGCTCACTTTCTTTTTTCACCTTGTTATTCATTCTATTCAGAGCAGTCTTCAGCGAAGTGTAAATAATTTTGCCGTTTTTACCGTCATGGTCCAGGTGACCTGTCCAATCTACGGATTGGTTTCCGGTAGGCCCACTAACTGCAAAGACTTCGATGATGGTACTGAATTTAGGATCGTCTATTGCACCAAGCAGATCGTCCCACAGGCGCCTTGATTGGCCGCGGCCGCCGGAGTCTTTCTTGAGCCACTCCCGAAGAAATAGAGTGAACGGGTCCTCGTGACCTGTCTTGTCCCCCACAGGTGTCGCTGGCTTAGTTTTGTTGGCTATCGTGAGCAGTTTGACGTCGCTGCCATCACCTAGGGGTGCCGGAACAGCTCCGCCGATCTCTGAGCAGAACGCCTCTAGGCCCGCGAGAGTAATAGTGGCATTGTCGCCCATAATGACCTCGGGCCGCTCTTGCGACTTGCACCAGGTTGTCAGTGCAGAGTGAATCTCTCGATAGCGAGCCATGTACTCTGCGCTCCTGCTAGAGTCTGATTGCCGCACGTAAGAAATCAAATCCGACTCACTGTAGACGCCCCAGTCGCCGCACAGTAGCAGTGCTGCGTGGTCAAGAGTCATGACTTCAAAAATACTTGGTTTAGTATCACCAAATAGACTAGATATCAGTCGAGGTAGGCTCATCTTATAGCTCTCTGCGGACAGCGGCGTGAAAATGTAGTGATCCTGGCGATTTGGAAATGAGGGTACCGTTCCGCAGTCAGCTGCGCGAAAGGCTCCAGGAGGCTACCAAACCAGCCACAATCACACCGTAGGGTATGCACTGGTTCTATTAAAGGCAAGAAGGTTGAAGAACGAAGAATAAGGGAAGGAAAACAGTTACATTTTCAAACCGCCAGGATCAATACACTTTCATATCACCGGTGACAAGGCTTACTAGTCTCGCGTATGCACGTGACACCTTGAAGATAAAAGCCTTGCTGGTGGTCCCACGTGATCGAGTTTGGAAGAGCGAGGCAATTGAAAATTCGGGTATATATCGACTGGTTGAAGCCACAGACCGTTTTAAAATATACCTTGCAATCTCGGATGAGGATATCCAATGAAACCGAGGGTACTGCCAAGCTAAGTCATGCTAGGAGACAACCCTGGGATGAATAATTACAAGCGAAATCGATTCCCCGCGAAAATCATTAGTTAGTGCGCATCCGGAAACTCTAATGATCTGATATTAAAGGATAAATATCAGAAAGACACAAAAAATCCCTCGGAATTTTGATACGGTTTTAAGCGACGAAACCGAACCCAACCAAAACCACGAGGGATAACGATGCGGGAAACCCACAACGCTCTGGCAAGTATATTTGATCGCTATGCAAAACACGAGATCGGTAACCAACTGGCCATGATGTCCGACATCCTGGATAACAGCGGTGAGGTAATCAGTTGGGTGCAATCGGACCTTACGGACGAGCGTGCCCAGCCTACCGGTCGAACAGGCCTTCCCGTGGAGAGCGTGCTGCGCTGTGGCATACTGAAACAGGGACGGCAATTGAGCTACAAAGAACTGGCGTTTTGCCTGGAAGACAGCGGCAGTTTCCGCAGCTTCGCGCGGTTACCCCAGGGCGTGGTGCCGAAGAAATCTGCCCTGCAGGACAACATCAGCCGCATCAAACCCCAGACCTGGGAACGTATTAATCAGGTGCTCGTTGGCCGGGCACTGGCTGATGAAGTGGAGTATGGCGAGCAAGTCCGGATCGACAGCACCGTCGTGGAAACGAACATTCACTCTCCCTCCGACAGCAGTTTATTGAGTGATGGAATCCGCATACTGACCCGACTGATGGTGAACGCGAGGAAGAAGCTGAATGTGCCGGGAATTGAATTTACTGATCGCAGGAAACCGGCCAAGAGTCTGGCCCGTCAAATCTTTTATACACGGGGCATAGGGAAAAGGAGCCTTTTTATATAGCCCTTTTATTGCATGCCGAGCAAGTTATGAAGGAGAGCAGCAACGCGCTTTGGCACTTGCGGCTCTACCGATTCCGGGGACCCGCCTACGGAGGGTGGGTTAGGCAAGTGAAGCACTACCGCCAATTGTTGCGTCGGGTGATTCGACAAGCTCGTCGGCGTGTGTGAAGTTGCCTTCCAGAAAAAGAAGGGACTGACAATTGATGCGATGACCAGCTCGCAGAAAGTCTACAAGCAGCTGTGTGACTTCCGTGCTGGAAGTGAAGGAACTATCTCAGAACTGAAGCGAGCCTATGGACTGAGGCGCATTTTGTGGCGAGGGTTACAAGGATTTATGGCCGATGTGTGGTCGTCGATCGTGAGCTACAACCTGGTGAGGATCGCGCGACTGAACTCGACCTAACAATCGGGGCGGGAAAGGTGGTATCGGGTAGCGGAAATAAGAAGTTCTGCGGGAAGCCCGACCGTCAGAAATGAAAAAAAAGAGTTATTTTTAGATACAAAATTCGCGGTTTTTAAGTGAAATAAGCTATTTAAAAATATAGAGTTTTAATTGAATCTGGTGTTTGAGTAGCTGAAAAGAAGCGGCGTTTCTGGTTGATTTGTTGTTGCGACACAATGAACCAACCTGAGGAGCTACGCCGCTATGGGTAAGAATAACGTTGTTGAGCTGGGAGGTCGAGACACGATTGTCGATCCGCTGACCGAGTTACTGAGAACGGGCGCGGAACGCCTGTTCTACCAAGCGGTGGAGACAGAGTTGCAGGAGTTATTGGTCGAGCATGCGGAGCGCCGGACAGAGGATGGTAAAGCGGGTGTGGTGCGCAACGGCTATCTGCCGGCCCGCTAGCCGCGAACCGGCCTGGGTCCGGTATCGGTCGAGATCCCGGGTTCGAGCGAAGACCGGCGAGCCGGTGGCCTTTCGCTCAGCGCCGGTACCATCGTATGTGCGCAAGACGAAATCGATGGAAGCGGCACTACCGTGGCTGTACCTGAAGGGGGTTTACAGTGGTGAGATGGGCGAAGCTTTGAAAGTATTGGTCGGCCCCGATGCCAAAGGCTTGTCGGCCAGTACGGTATCACGCCTGAAGCAGATATGGGCCGAGGAATACCGCTGCTGGTGCGAACAACGCAAATTACCAAAGATCCGAATATCAAGCGGTAGCTGCATCGTTGTCGGCATTCGGGTATCCTCTATAACCACTGGCAAGGGCCGGCCAGCCTGTCATAAATACCCGACATACTCCAGACCACAAGATATTGTGGTCTCCGCGGGAGACCCATTAGAGCCGAGATTCAGATGACTGATTACGCAAGACTCCTTAGGACATGGCAAAGGCTAAGAACATTTCAATACCGGGACCTGGAGCATATAGAAGCGTTCCAACTGACAAGGTTTAAGAAGTTATTGGGTCACGCATATGAAAAAATCCCCATGTACAGAGAATTCTATGATTCCCATGGCATTACACCATCCCAGGTAAGATGTTTTGAGGATATTGAAGAGGTACCAGTAATTACCAAGGATATTATACGGAGTTTTCCAATTAAGAAGAGAGTGGATCCCAATATCTCTGAAAAGTTGGTTCAAAAAGTAACAACTAGCGGTTCAACTGGTGAACCGTTAGAGATTTGGAATAACAGGACCGAAAGCCTAATCCAAACATTGAAAGGAATTCGCTTTCTTAGGGAATGGGGTTACTCGCCACTAGATAATACAATTCGGTTGTGGGGAGAAGATAGTAGTGAAACTAAAAAATCTGTCGTGCAAAAGTACGGATTATTCAAAAGAAAAGATTTGGCAATCCTGGATCAACCTGATATGGCGATAAACGAAATCTTAAAGTCAGGATGTGATGTGCTCATTGGTGTAAGGTCATCGCTTGAAGCACTTGCTGATGCGTTGGAAGAACGCAACGTTGACATCAAGCCCCACATTTGCGTTTCAATGGGAGAGATGGTCATGGATGAACATCGCAAGAGATTTAAGAAACAATTCGGTTGCAAGACATTGAGTATTTATGGTTCCGAAGAAATAGGGAATATTGCTTGGGACTGCCCGATGTCTGAAAGAAATCAACATGTTGATATGGAAACTGTAATATTGAATTTTCAGGAAATAAAATTTTCAAATGAAGAGCAATTTGGGTCAGTAATTGCTACAAATCTTGAAAGCTATACTATGCCATTTATCCGATATAAATTAGGTGATGACATCATATTACCAGAAGAAAAAGTCTGTAAATGTGGTCGGACGTTACCTTTATTAGGAGAAGTCAGAGGCAGGCATGATGACGTTTTAGATTATAATGGAAGGAAATATTACTGGAACTTTTTTTATAACTATATGGTGAACATGCAATACATAAAAAAATATAAAATTGTTCAAACGATAAAAGGTTCAATTGAATTCAGAATTCTGTTATTTCAGAATAATGAAAATACAAGAAGAAAATGTATTTCTGATTTGAACGCCGCATTCAAAGATCACTTCTCACCGCTAAGTATTCGATTTGTTGATAAATTTCAACTGCCACATAATAGAAAGTTTAAGGTCTTGGAAAAAGAAAGATAAATAACGCCCTAATATGTGCCTTACGATTGCTGCAGCGAACGATTTGAAGCGGCAATTATCGGAGGAATCCGCACAATTGCGCAATTGGAAAGGGCGTAACCCTTGGCCGTCGGCAAACCCATTAATCACTGGGATCGATTCGGCTACGCGTTATCAACGGCGGACGTCGACGGTGATGGGCTTGACGAGTACACCTGAGAGGGCAGCTTCAGGATGCGCCAGCCACGGCTTGGTCCAGAGTCTCCTCGGCTTGTTCTTGACGTAACTGCAAGGCGGCCAGGCGCGAGTAGAGTCCCTCTTGCGCCACCAACTCGGCGTGACTGCCGCTCGCTACGATGCGCCCCTGTTCCACCACTACGATCCGATCGGCGTTCAACACGGTCGCAAGCCGGTGCGCAATGACCAAAGTCGTGCAATTCTGCATCAGGTTCTCCAGCGCGTGCTGCACCAGCTTCTCGCTTTCCGCGTCCAGGGCGCTGGTGGCCTCATCCAGCAACAATATGGACGGTGCCTTCAGTATTGCCCGGGCGACGGCGATGCGCTGCTGTTGCCCACCCGACAGGCGAATACCTCGTTCACCCACGAACGTACGGTAACCCTCCGGCAAGCGTTCGATGAATTCATCCGCCGCCGCCGCGCGTGCCGCGGCCCGCACCTCGTCATCGGTAGCGTCCGGCCGGCCGTAGCGGACGTTCTCCATGACATTGTCGGCGAACAACACGGTATCCTGCGGCACGATGCCGATGCGAGCGCGCAATTCGTCCGGCATCACATTCGCGATATCGACGCCGTCAAGCAGTATACGCCCCGATTGGGGGTGATAAAAACGTAGCAACAACTGAAATACCGTGCTCTTGCCAGCGCCCGAAGGCCCGACGAGCGCGACTGTCTCACCGGGTTGTACCTGCAGCGAAAAATCCTGCAAGGCAGGCTGTTCTGGTCGCGACTGGTAGTTGAACGTCAGGTGCTCAAATACGATCCGCCCTTTGCCTGGCACCGGCAGCGGCACGGGCTGCGCTGGTACATCGATGTCGGGATGGGCGTTCAGCAGTTCTACCAGACGCTCAGCAGCGCCCGCGGCGCGCTGCACCTCTCCCCAAATCTCGCTCAAGCCTGCGGTCGAGCTGCCGAACAAAATCGCGTATAGCAAAAACTGACCGAGCTCGCCGCTGCTCATGCGCCCTGCGATGACATCCTGCGCACCAAGCCACAGGACAAACACAATGCCGCCGAACACCACCAGAATGCCGAATACTATGAGGAGTGCCCGCGTCCGGATGCGTCGCCGGGCCGTGTTGAAGGAATTCTCGACAGATTCCCGGTAACGTCCGGCCTGCAGGGTTTCGAGCGTAAACGCCTGGACGATATGGATTGCGCCCAACACCTCACCGGCGATCGCGCTGGTATCGGCGATTCGGTCCTGACTGTCGCGCGAAAGCCGCCGCACCCGGCGGGTGACCACAATGATAGGTAGCACGACCATCGGCACCAGGAGCATGATGATGGCGGTTAGCCGCGGGCTGGTGATCGCCAGCATGATCAGCGCCCCGGTTAGCATAACCGAATTGCGCAGAGCAACCGACAGGCTAAAACCGAGGACGGTTTGAATCAGCGTGGTGTCGGTGGTCAGCCGCGACAGCACTTCGCCAGTGCGTGTCACCTCGAAAAACGTCGGCCCCATGCGCAATACATGCTGGAAAACCGCCGAACGAATATCTGCGACTACCCGCTCAGCCAGCCAGCAAACCAGATAAAACCGCGTCGCGACGAATACAGCCATCACACCCGCCAACACGAACAGGGCGAAAAAATAACGATCAATGGAACCCGCCTGGTCAGCGAAGATGCCCGAATCAATGACATGGCGCACCGCGACCGGCATCGCCAGTGTTGCCCCAGCGGCAATCAGCAACGCCACCAGGGCCAGGCTCATGGTTCGCGTATAGGGTTTCAGGAACGGTATCAGACCGCGCAGCGGGCGTAGTTTGCGGCGCGGCGCCGGGTCCGATTCGCTTTTCTGCTTTGGATTGGGCGAAAGTTTTTGCATTGCATTGCTGTCTGCAGGATTTAGGGGCACGGTTCGGGTGCTCTCCGCAATATGTAAAGTCGGAACTAATGAAATCCAGGTCTTTACTTGACGGTTTAAGTTTCGTCTTTACAAGGCGCTTTGGTATTTCATGGCATCCAAAAGGTCTCCCCCTTACGAAGGGGGAGATTTAGACGGGGTTTAGAAAATTTACCATTTCAACCAGTTAGCGCAAATTCAAGTATGACGTGGTCCAGCAGTTCTTTGCAACCCAGTTAAGCGGCTTTTTTCAGTTGATATTACCCATGTCAGTATTCAACTTGTGGTCGTCAGATTACATTTTCAGATGATAAACTCATGCGGGTCACTTGTCCTTTTGGATTTATTCGGAGCTGTTTGTGTTCAAGAAAATTTCAATCCTGTTCAGTCTGATTCTGTGTGTCTCCTGCAATGTCGAAGCACCGCCACAGGCACAAGCCCCTGCAAAGGTGATATCACCACCGCTGGAAACTTCAGGCCGGGAATCCAGGCAGGAGCAATTCGAAAAGACACTGATTCACAATGCGAAAATTTATACCATGGACATCGGTTTTTCGACGGCTGATGCAATCCTGTTTGACAGTTCAGGCAGAATCCACAATGTCGGCGGCGAGCAGGCCATGCTGGAAGCCTTCCCGGATGCCATGCATATCGATCTGCGTGGTAAAACAATTATTCCGGGATTGATCGATTCACATGCGCATCTGTATGGTATGGCAATGAGTCTCACCCAGGCACAGTTGCGCGATACTGGCAGTGTAGAGGAAGTTATCCAACGACTGCGTGAGCAGGAGCAGTATCTGGCCGAGGGAGACTGGTTGCTTGGCCGCGGCTGGGATCAGAATGACTGGCCGGTAAAGGAGTTTCCAGGCAGCGCAGATCTTGACTCAGCCTTTCCTGACCGGCCCGTCTGGCTGCGTCGCATTGACGGTCATGCCGGTTGGGCCAATAGTGCCGCGCTCGCCATGGCGGACCAGGATTTGTCCGGTGACTGGCAGTCACAGGGTGGTTTTATTCATCGGGATGCAGATGCTCAGGCCAGTGGCATCCTGGTTGACGGGGCCATGGGGTTGGTAGAAAAAGCGATACCTGACATCTCACCTGAATTGCTGCAGGCTTCACTGAGTCTCGCAATACAGCAAATGCTCAGCCTTGGATTGACCGGTGTGCATGATATGGGTATCGACAAATCGGTGCTTAAAATATATCAACAGCGTATCGAGGCAGGCCAGTTCCCGACCCGTGTCTACGCATTCACCGATGGCGCGGGTGAGACCTTGGACTGGTTGTGCAACAAAGGTGCCTACGATGATTCTTCAGGACGTCTGGTCATGCGTGCAGTCAAGCTGTATATCGATGGTGCCATGGGTAGCCGGGGAGCAGCGCTGCTGGCAGACTATTCAGATGAAAGTGGCAATTCCGGTTTGCTCTTCATGCCGCCCGACGATCTTGAGGCCAAATTCGACAAGGCCCTGGCCTGTGGTTTTCAGGTCGGTGTGCACGCGATCGGTGATCATGGTAACCGGGTGGTGCTGGATGCACTCGAGTCATCCATCCAGAAATTCCCGGAAAATCCAGGTCGGCACCGTGTAGAACACGCACAGACTTTAACTGTCGCAGATATCCCGAGGTTCGCAAAACTGGATGTCATTGCTGCAATGCAGCCGACCCATGCAACCAGTGATATGTACTGGGTCGAGGACCGTCTGGGCGCAGAACGCGTGTTATACGCCTATGCCTGGCGCTCTTTGCTGGATAGCGGCGCACGGCTTGCACTGGGTTCGGATTTTCCGGTCGAGCAGGTTAACCCGTTGCTAGGTATTCATGCGGCGGTTACCCGCCAGGATACGAAAGGCTGGCCACCGGGCGGTTGGTATCCACAGCAAAAACTGAGTCGTGAGGAAGCCGTACGGGGATTTACGCTGGATGCAGCGTATGCAGGCTTCATGGAAAAGAGTGTGGGATCCCTGGAATCAGGGAAACGTGCAGATTTTATCGTCCTGGATCAGAATATATTTGAAATCGAGGCTGCCCAGATCGCCACTGTTAAGGTACTGCAAACCTGGCTGGATGGTGAACTTGTATATTCCTACCCTTAATACCGGTCTGTTATTAAAGTGATGGGGTGGTTATAACGATCTGCTAACTCGCCCGGCCTGCTCCGGGCGTTGCTTTATTCCAAATGGAGTACACCTGCGATGAAAATAATCGGTGAAGCTCTCACCTTTGATTTCATGACCCATGAAATTGGCCATAGCATGCAGTTTGCGATGGATTACGATCACTCCTCCATCTTTTTCCGCAGGCTCAAAGGACGCATATCCGTCCAGACCTCGTCTATGTAGTCCAGGCTTTCCTGCTTTGTGCCGCTCTTGCCGACGTCCTTCCATCCCAAAGGATTCTCCTTATAGTCCGGATATATGGAATACTGCTCTTCGTCATTCACCACTACCTTGTACGTAGTGGTGTCCTCTTCTTCATCCCAACTCATCTTTCTCTCCTTAAAGCCTACACACGACTACATATAGCAGTACATCCCGCAAGACACCGCTGACGAGTACTGGAAATTATCATTTTGACGTCTGGGAAGCAACGGCGCCAAAGTATGTGTTGTCCCTTCTGAAAACTCGATCGTTGGGCTAATGAGCCAACTTTCGCGAAAACAATCTATGCGGCGACACGAGTATAACGATGATGAAGCCCTCCAGCCTGGCTTTCTTGGCCCAAACCGCCGAAAAGGTTCACTAGCGCAGGGAGGTTGCGGTAGCAGGCAGTGAAACTAGTCATTCGAGGATGAACTGCGAAGGATTTCTATGAGTTCACTGGCCAGCTTCGAAATCTTCCAAGTGACTATCAACGTCCATGCTTTCATGGAGCACACGTACGAGGTTGGTGCCATCAGCGAACGCCAAATAGACGATCAGGTGATGTCCGTGATGGTGGATCCGTACCGGGGGTATTAGTTCAGTACGCTCGCGGCAGATCAATGGCTGGTCAGCCAGAAGCTTAATAGCTGCATCCAGTTCATCCAGGTATTTATCTGCTTGCTGCCTTCCCCCTCATTAAAGGTATACAGCCAAATCTGGACCAAATCCTGGTCTACCAGGGCCTGCTTGATGATTCTCGGCATTATTCCGATTCAAGCCCGGCCAACCGTTTCGCCTTCCGCTTTATGGGCTCGATGTCGAGATCACCGGCATGGGCACTCTCTATACCCAGGCTAATAGCGGCCTGTAGTGCGGCGAGCTTATCGCGTTCCTGCTGATCCTTTCGGATCAAATCTCGTATGTAATCGCTGGAACTGGCGTATTTGCCTCCATCGATCTGGGCCTGAACCCAATCTTTCATCGGGTCAGGTACCGAAATATTCATAGTGGCCATGGCATCATCCTGGCTTTTTAGTACAGGTATTATGGCAATATATGGCAATAACTGCCAACTATACCGCAACCCGTAGAGGGGGATTTCTGGTTAACATGAGATAGATTATCGGTGCTCATCGACGTCCGGATATGGTACTTTATGAAAATATGCGCAACAATATATTTATAATAATCAACTAGTTATGCGCGTAATCTCTCTTATGTTAAATAAAGTTACAAGGGGCTGCTCACACGCAAGGAGCTAGGGCCTTATCGACAACTGAACAAACCCTCAAATGTTGCTGCCTTCGCCTGAGCGACATGCTCAGATCTCCGTGTAATTAAAGCGTCAGCAAAGTCGAATGATTAGCTCCGGATGGCCTTCGACTCTTCATATTCTCAAAACGGACCGGAACACCTGCGACTCTTCGAAGGCGATGCCTTGATCGCCGAAAAGCAGTCGGACCTCCTATTGTCATAATCTGCACCAAGTAAAAACTAATTCTTTTTCGATTAGATAGTGGACGCGAATATTGCTGTAGCCACATAGTTCTTTCGATAGTGCGGCATTAAACTCAAATATCGCGGAGGTAGAAAAAACTTTCGTGCAGTTAACTTCATGAAAGTCGACAATACGCCCGACTATTGGATATATTGACTTGTATATAGACTCTTTAGCAGAATAGATCAAAGTATGGAATTGATCTCGTTCAAGTATAGTATGTAATCCATCCTCTTTCTTCGTCAAAACGATAGACTTTAAATCATCGAATATCTGCCTGGATATTAGGGGTTCTATATCTATCCCGATTCCAAAATGTAAATCTGATTTACCGACTAAGCATGCAGCAATGTCTGATGTGTGAGTTATACTTCCAACTATTCCTTCTGGCCATTTTGGTGACCGGCTTTTATCGATAGGGAGATCATCTAAACTATATCCGATGTATTCACAGGCTTTTTTTGCGCAGTATCTTCCCGCCAAGAATTCATTTCGCCTCTTCAAGCTCGCATTCGATAACGATTGGGGTAGTAAGATACTATTTTCAATGATCTCTTGATTTAACTCCATGTCTCGCCACTCGGAAAATTGATATAGATAAAAACCTATATCCACAAATCCCTCGTTAATAATGCGTTCGACTGTAATCAATTATAATAATCCGAATTAGAAGACTGGACTAATTTGCCTTCTCTCACTTTTATTGAAAAAAGTGAAAATAGGATGACCTGACGTGGAAGGATCTAGAAAAAATTCGAAGATAGTTGACAAAAGTAAGCCTGAAAATGTGGCGTGCCTTACACTACAAGCTCCGATCGCAGTAGCCTGGCGTATCCATTTTCGATCAGTTTGAATGTCGACTGCTCGTGTGGTCAAAAAACTCATCTGTCATTTGATTTCAACATCTTAGCACTCTCCATACTTTTATGCCTCGTCTCAATGGAGGCGTACAATTGGCTGAATAATTCGAGTTGACGGTGGGGATTACCATGGATTGGGCGCGCATTCTAGCCTACATTACCGGAACAGTGGATCAGGAGCTGCTTTTACGTAATGAATATCTTGCGGCAGAAAACCGGATACTCAAGGCTCAAATCAAAGGCAGATTGCTACTCTCCGATGTGGAGAAGGCGACACTCTCCGAAATTGCTCATCGCCTTGGCCGCAAAGCGCTCAAAAACGTAGCCAATTCCGCAAAGTCCGACACAATTCTGGGTTGGTACCGGAATCGGATAGCACGTAAATTTGACGGGTCCAAATCCCGGCGCTATCCGGGTCGCCCCAAAATTGACAGTGAACTTGAGGAACTGGTCGTGCGTATGGCCAGAGAGAATTCAGGCTGGGGTTATGACCGGATTGTGGGAGCTATGGCAAACCTCGGTTATACGCTTTCCGATCAAGCGGTTGGCAATATTCTCCAGCGCCATGGTATTCCATCTGCGCCGCAGCGGAAGCGTACGACAACTTGGGCAGACTTCATCCGCGCGCACATGTCTGTTCTTGCGGGTACCGGCTTTTTCACGGCAGAGGTACTGACGCTTCGTGGGTTGGTCACTTATTATGTGCTCTTCTTCATCCATCTTGAAAGTCGTAAAGTTGAGATCGCGGGAATGACACCGCACCCAAATGAAGCCTGGATGACGCAGATTGCCAGAAATGTGACGATGGACGAGTGGGGCTTTCTCGGTAATTGCCAGTATCTCATCCATGACCGTGATACCAAGTATTGTCAATCATTTCGAGAAATTATCGAATCCGGTGATGTGAAACCACTGCGACTCCCTGCACGCAGTCCGAATTTGAATGCGTTTTCGGAGCGCTGGGTAAAATCGGTGAAAGAGGAGTGTCTATCAAAGCTGATACTCTTCGGAGAGTCGTCGCTACGTCACACCTTGCGAGAATATGTGGATCATTATAATGCGGAACGAAATCACCAGGGTAAAGGAAACATCCTGTTGTTTCCCAGCCCTATCACACGCTCGAATCAGTGTCGTGACCCGACAATTCACAATCGAAAACAGTTAGGCGGACTTGTGCGATACTATTATCTGGAGGCTGCATGAGTTTTTTGACCACACGGGGACAAGAAACTGCTTAACAAGGCGCTTCATCTGGATCCCGCCCAGGGCCTGCAGCTTGAATCGCAACTACAGGACCAGATCATTGGTAAGCCAAACCAGGTCGAAGCTGTTGTCGCTGCGATCGAGGGTAGGGAGGCGTGTTACACCTAGTCGCCCAAAACATGAGGTTCCCACTTCTGACATACTGGGAACTGGGTACTACTAATGTATTGAACGAGGCCGTTGTATGCGCCGCTATACCATTTGCTTGCTATTGTCCCTGGCGCTGTTGCCGAACAGTCTTTTACATGGCGAGTCAGAGGCATTGTTCAGCGGTGCGCCAAGTGGCGATGACGGACGCTTTACCAACCCGGCGGGTGATCTGACCCACGGAACTTTCAGCGTTCGTTTTCCGTTTCTATTACGCCGCCTGGGAACCTATTTTCGCAGCGCCGAGGGAGCGCCGCTGCGAGTAGCTAATGACGGAGCCTTCCTGCGGGAAAATGCTCGCCACAGCAAACCCACAGTGACCTGGATCGGGCACGCCACCTTGTTGGTCCAGATCGAACATGTCACCTTCCTGACCGACCCCACCTGGTCAGGCCGCCCTAGCCCTGTGCCGGGATTGGGTCCTAAACGTTTTGTCGAGCCAGGACTTGAATTTGAGGATCTACCGCCGATTGATTTCGTGTTGATTTCCCACAACCACTACGACCATCTAGACCTGCCAACGTTGCGTTCTCTTGCTAAACGCAATGCTGATACCGTGTTTTTTATCCCACTGGGCAACGGTGATCTCCTACGCAATCAAGGCATCACTCACGTACAGGAACTCGACTGGGGACAGACGGTCACCTACAGCGGCGTCACCATTCACTGTCTGCCGTCTCAGCACTGGAGCAAGCGTAGCCTGACGGATGATCGCATGGCACTGTGGTCCTCCTGGGCCGTTACCGGCGACCAGCGACGTTTCTACTTCGCTGGCGATACTGGCTATTTCCCCGGCTTTGAGGAAATCGGACGAAAGCTCGGGCCATTTGATCTAGCTGCGGTTCCCATAGGTGCTTATGAACCGCAGGCGATGATGCGCGAGTCGCACATGAATCCTGAAGAGGCGGTTCGTGCCGCACAGGATTTGCGGGCTGAAAGGGCGGTCGCTATACATTTTGGCACCTTCGATCTCTCCGACGAGCCTCGGGACGAACCGCCGCGACGTTTCAGGGAAGCGGCTGTGGATACTGAGCTTGGTGATGCTGGAGCGTGGGTGTTATACATTGGGGAGACTCGCGAGTTCTGAGTCATCCCGCACATACTACTGCCGCTTATTCTGGAAGGTTGTGCTCTATCGAGCGTTTACCTCCATCAAGCTAGGCAGCGTAGAGTTCCTACGGTGGAATACGGGTCGATACGGGGTGTTTCGAGGGCGGGCCGTATCTAAGTTATTGATTTATAAAGCTTTACAAAACCACGTTTGTGGCTACGAACCAGGCGGTCACAGGTTCGAATCGTGTCGGGCGCGGTAGCGGCTGTTTTAGTTTATTTATCTGGTTGTATGGGTACTTAAAGTACCTGAAATTACGGGTAAATAAACTTTTATCTTGCTAAGGTTTATAAAGTGTAATAAATTGGTACTATGGGTACCGAACTAGGATCAAAATTAAACAACTTGTTAAGCACGCAGCCTCTTGGCACGGTGCTCGTCTCTGCATGGCTGGTAGAGCAGGGCTACAGTCTGGATTTGCAAAAACGGTACAAAAAGAGTCGCTGGTTTAAGTCCATAGGTACGGGTGCCTTGGTACGCCATGGCGATCAAGTGGATTACCTTGGGGCGGTCTATGCGCTGCAAACTCAGTTAGGCACTTCGTTACACCCGGCGGCTAAGACCGCGCTTTCTCTTCAAGGGAAGGCGCATTATCTCGAACTCTCGACCAAGAGAGTGCAGTTATTCGGTTCGCAGGAAGAGCATCTACCGCTTTGGTTTAAAAAATATGATTGGGGTGTGGCCATCGACCATCACAAGACATCATTTTTGCCACCTGATTTGGGATTGGTGGATGTCGAGCGCAAGATGTTCTCGGTCAAAGTCTCAAGCCCGGCGCGTGCCATTATGGAATGCTTGTATCTTGCGCCTAAGTCTCAGCCGCTTGTGGAAGTCTTTGAATTGATGGAGGGTCTTAATAATCTTCGGCCAGCGTCGGTACAAAGCCTGTTAGAGGCTTGTAGGTCGGTAAAGGTTAAGCGTTTGTTTCTGTATCTTGCCGATAAGGCCGGTCATGACTGGCTTAATTATCTAAAGCTGGAAAAGGTCGATCTGGGATCAGGAAAGCGAAGTATCGTTAAAGATGGGGTATATGTTTCGAAGTATCAAATAACAGTACCCAAAGAGCTGGAGGCTGATCATGGATGAAGCCTACAAAGGGCAGGTCAAGCTTTTGCTTGATGTGCTGCCCGAGGTTGCCAGGGAAGAGTGTTTTGCTCTTCATGGCGGCACAGCGATCAATCTCTTCGTTCGTGATATGCCAAGGCTTTCGGTAGATATCGATTTGACCTATGTGAGAATTGGCGAGCGCGCTGAAAATCTGGCCGATATCAATGCGGCGCTAGCACGAATAAAAGGCAGGGTAGAAGCCCTTAAACCCGGTATTCGTATTCAGCACAAAGATAAGGTTTGTAAGCTGCAAATCTCCGATCATGGCATGCAGATCAAAGTTGAAGTTAACATGGTTGGGCGCGGGTTGCTTGGCGAGGCTGACAAATCCCTGCTATGTGATGCCGCTCAGGATCAGTTTGATGTTTTTTGCTCGATGAGCTTAGTGTCCATGGCGCAGTTGTATGGTGGCAAGCTATGTGCCGCTCTTGATCGTCAGCACCCACGAGACCTGTTCGACGTGAAGCTTTTACTTGAAAATGAAGGCTTCACAGAGGAAATAAAAACAGGGTTGATATTTGGTCTGATTAGCAGTAATCGGCCGACCCATGAGCTGTTAAAGCCAAGGCTTCAGGATCAACGTGCCGCTTTTGAAAACCAGTTTGAGGGGATGACGAGGATAGCATTTAGCTATGAAGATTACGAAGCAACACGTCTTGAGTTAATCGGTGAAATTCATGCTTGTCTGACGGATGCAGATAAGGATTTTCTGCTAAGCGTTAACCGCGTGGAGCCAGATTGGGGGATATACGATTTTCAGGATTTTCCTTCGATAAAGTGGAAACTGGCCAATTTGGCTACTTTCAAGGATAAACGGCCAGAAGATCACCAGCAGCACTATGCAGAACTGGAAAAGATATTAAGCGGTAATTTATAGGGTATGTGTCTTCGGGTATAATATCCCGCTTTTTTGCCGCTCAATCTTTGGGCGCTAGTAGATTTTAATGTGCGTACATATCTGCGTACATATTCGGAGTTAAGAGTTTGTCAGACAGTAAATTATCCAATGAAATCAATAAGATACGTACGTTTGCTATCATCTCGCACCCGGATGCGGGCAAGACCACTATCACCGAGAAGCTTCTGCTGCTGGGTAATGCCATTGCGGTGGCGGGCAGTGTGAAAGGTAAAAAAGGCCCCAAGGCGACCTCCGACTGGATGAGCATGGAGCAGGAGCGTGGAATTTCGGTGACCTCATCGGTCATGCAGTTCCCCTATCACGGACGCACGGTAAACCTGCTGGATACGCCGGGGCACGAGGATTTTTCCGAGGATACCTACCGTACACTCACTGCGGTGGACTCCGCCCTGATGGTGATCGATGGCGCCAAGGGTGTGGAGAAGCGCACCATCAAGTTGATGAACGTCTGCCGCCTGCGCGACACCCCTATCTTCAGCTTCGTCAACAAAATGGACCGGGATATCCGCGACCCTATCGAATTGCTGGATGAAATCGAGGAGGTGCTGCAGATACAGGGTGCGCCAATCAACTGGCCCATTGGCATGGGCAAGGAGTTCAAGGGGGTCTACAACCTGTATAAGGATGTGATTCATCAGTACACCCCGGGCCGCGGCGCGGTACTGTCCGATGACCGGCGCATAGAGGGCCTGGATAGCGCTGAAGCCAGAGCCCTGTTGGGTGATGAATACGAGGATTTGGTCGAGGAGATCGAGCTGGTGCGCGGCGCCAGCCATGAATTCGAACTGGAGGCATTCCTGGCCGGCAAGTTGAGCCCGGTTTTTTTCGGCACTGCCCTTGGCAATTTCGGGGTGCGGGAAATGCTCGACGATTTCGTGCGGTGGGCGCCGCCGCCGCAGGACCGCGATACCACGGGTCGTACGGTGGCAGCCGGTGAGGAAACCATGAGCGGCTTCGTTTTCAAGATTCAGGCCAATATGGACCCCCGTCACCGGGACCGTATCGCTTTTATGCGGGTATGTTCGGGGCGCTACAACAAAGGCATGAAAATGCGCCACGTGCGCATTGGTAAAGACGTGAAAATCGCCGACGCGGTAACGTTCAAGGCCGGGGAGAGGACGGTAGTGGAGGAGGCGGTATCGGGCGATATCATCGGCCTGCACAACCACGGCACTATCCAGATTGGTGATACGTTTACCGAGGGTGAGGAATTGCAATTCACCGGTGTTCCGCACTTCGCACCGGAGTTGTTTCGTCGTATTCGCCTGACAGATCCGATGAAATCCAAGCAGTTACAGAAGGGCCTGCAACAGTTGTCGGAAGAGGGCTCTACCCAGGTGTTTGCCCCTATCACTTCCACGGACCTGATTGTCGGCGCCGTGGGTCAGTTGCAGTTCGATGTGGTGGCTTACCGGCTCAAGGACGAGTACAAGGTGGAGGCCATCTACGAACCGGTCAATGTCTACACGGCCCGCTGGATCACCTGTGATGATGCCCGTAAGCTGGAAGAGTTTCGCAAGAAAGCGGCGGAACACCTGTCCATAGACAGCGGCGGGTATCTCACCTACCTGGCGCCTACCCGGGTCAACCTGGCATTGATGGAAGAGCGCTGGCCTGATCTGGAGTTCCGGGCTACTCGGGAGCATTGATCTGTTTTTTTAGTTGGTTTTGCTGCGCCGGGCTGACGGGGGCGAAGGGCTCTGTGGACGGCCGCAAGCTTTCTGTCATTTCCGAGTTGCGCAACAGCCGAATCGTATGACTGCGCTGCGGCCTTTTCGGGAAGGCCTCCCGGCACTGACCGTCAATGTGGTAATCACTCAAATCATGCAAGGAGCTTCTTGACGTCTTTCTCAATATCCTTGGGCTTCACAGTCGGCGCGTACCGCTTGATTACCTCACCGGAGGGGTCTATCAGGAATTTGGTGAAGTTCCACTTGATGCGCTGGGTGCCCAGTGCGCCGGGGGCCTCTTTCTTCAGGTACTTGAAGAAAGGGTCGGTGCCGCCGCCGTTGACCTCGATCTTGCCGAACATGGGAAAGCTGACGCCGTAGTTGAGCTGGCAGAACTCCATGATCTCGTCGTTGCTGCCCGGGTCCTGCTTGCCGAACTGGTTACAGGGAAAGCCGAGGATCTCCAGGCCCTGATCCTTGTATTTCTCGTACATCTGCTCCAGCCCTTCAAACTGGGGGGTGAAGCCACACTTGGAGGCGGTATTGACCACCAGCAGGACCTTGCCCTGGTAGTCGCTCAGGGATTTTTTCTTGCCGCCGGGTGTCTGGCAGGCGAAATCGTAAACGCTGGATGTCATATTGGTTCCTCCGGAGTCTGGTGATCAGGCAGGCTGTGCCTGTAGCTGGACCTGCTGCATCAGCAGACCCAGGCGTTTGCGCTGCATTTTAAGAGAGTACTCAAGTTCCTTGAATTTGGTGCGCAGGGCGGCGGTCTCCCATTTTTGTTGCAGCAGTTGTTTTTTCTCTTCCAGGGCGTCCCCCAGCTGCTCTTTCCTACGCTCGTAGCGCCCGGCCTGCAGGGCCGTCCACTCGTTGATGGATTCGGTGAACAGCAGGTATTCCCGCTCCAGCGTGGCGCGCAGTGATTCGTTGCCCTGTGTCTCTTCCAACTTGTTGCGGGCACGTTCGAACTCGGTGTCCAGGATGGCGCGCTGGATTTTGAAGTCAGATACCTGGTTCAGGTTGCGGGCCAGGCCAAGCCTCGAGCACAGGGAGATCATCCACTTGGTGGGATCCCACTGCCACCAGCGGATGCCGTTGCGATAGTCCGCCTGAAAGCTGTGGTGGAAATTGTGGTAGCCCTCGCCATAGGTCAGGAAAGCGAGAAAACCGTTGTCCCGGGCGCTGTTCGCTTCGGTATAGGGGCGGCTTCCCCAGAAATGTGCCAGGGAGTTGATAAAAAAGGTCACGTGGTGGTTTACCACCAGGCGTAACAGGCCGACAAGCAGCAGGGTGCCTATGATGTCTCCGTGCCAGATGCCCAGCAGCAGAGGCAGGCCGAGGTTCATGAAGAGGACAATGGCCCCATAGTGTTTGTCCTGCCACAGGACGATGGGGTCACGCTGCAGGTCCACAACGTTGTCCAGGCCCTGCTTGCTGCTGGAGTAATCGCGCAGCATCCAGCCCATGTGGCTGAACCACAGTCCACGTCCGGCACAGTAGGGGTCGCGCTCACTATCATCCACATAGCGGTGGTGGTGGCGGTGGTCGGACGCCCAGATCAGGATGCTGTTCTGCAGGGCGCCGGCTCCCCACAAAGCAAAGAACCATTTCATCGCCGGGCTGGCCTCATAGGCCTTGTGCGCCCACAGACGGTGGTAGCCTCCGGTGATAGACAGGCCGTTGAGGTACAAAAAGGCCAGTGCCCACAGCCACTGGAAGCTATCGTAGCCGTGATGGATGCCCCACAGGGGTACCAGCACCAGGGCCGCCAATGGGAAGCCGAGCAGGACGATTACGTTAATCGGAATCAGTGGTGGTTTGGTGGTGTCGTCGCTCATTGGCGTCCTTGTGCCTCGGATAGGATGCAGAGGTTGTTAATACTAACTTACTGTCACAGTAAATGTCTTATTTTGGTGTTCCGGTAGCGCGGCGGCACACGGGCGGGAAAGCCATGCAAGTGTTGCCCGCCGGACGCACAGGCCGTGCATGGTACAGTATCATGTGTCCCACATAAAACAGTTCGAAAACCCAACAGAGTATTCCATGCGCCCGGAGAAGGGTGGCCTTTGCTGTATGCACGGGTATAGCAGGCTATGACCGGCGCGGTCTTTACCCGGGGTTCGACCATGCGCCATGTGTTGGCTATGACCGCTGCCAGTGCCACGGGTCTGCTGGCCATGTTTGGTGTCGACATGGTCGACATGTACTTCCTGACCCTGCTGGGGGAGCAGGAGTTGGCGGCGGCGGTGGGCTTTGCGGGGACTCTGCTGTTCTTTCTGGTATCGGTCAGTATCGGCCTGCAGATTGCCCTGGGAGCACTGGTGGCGCGCTCCGAGGGGGCCCATCGCCGCGATCTCGCGCGCCGTTACTGTACCAGCTCCCTGATTTTCAATGGGCTGGTGTCGACGGTGATCAGCGCCCTCGCCTGGTTCAACTTGCCGGCATTACTGGCTTTTCTCGGCGCGTCCGGGCAGACGCTGGATTACGCGGTCAGCTACGCCGGCATCGTGTTGCCGAATATGCCCATACTGGTACTGGGCATGAGTATGGCGGCCGGGGTGCGTGCGATTGGTGATGCGCGCCGTTCCATGTGGGCCACGATAGCGGGCTCATTGGTCAATGCCGGTCTGGACCCACTGTTCATCTTTACCTTCGGTTGGGGGCTGGAGGGTGCAGCCCTGGCCTCGGTGGTGTCGCGTATCGTGATGATGGCCATTGCCTGGCACGCCATTGCAGTGGTGCACAAGCTGCCATGCCGAATAAACCTTGACCAATTCCTGTCGGATATGAGGCCGATATTGACCATCGCCGGCCCGGCAGTACTGACCAATCTAGCCACGCCTATAGGCAGTGGCTTTGTGCTGCGAACCATGTCCCAGTTTGGCGACAGTGCGGTGGCGGGGGCGGCCATCATGGGGCGCATTACGCCGGTGGCCTTCGCCGCTATTTTCGCCTTGTCCGGCGCGGTGGGTCCCATCGTCGGGCAAAATGCCGGGGCGGGGTTTTACGGCCGCGTTCGTTCCACTCTTCGCGATGCCATGATATTCAACGTGGTCTACGTCGCACTCGTGTGGCTGCTGCTATGGTATTGCGCCGAAGCGATAGTGGCCGCATTCTCCGCCAGCGATGAGGCCGCGGACCTTATTTTGTTTTATACCCATTTCCTGGTGGGTGCTTTCGTGTTCAACGGCATTTTGTTTGTCGCCAACGCCAGTTTTAACAACCTGCATCACCCTCACTGGGCTACTTGCTTCAACTTTGGCAGGGCGGTATTGGGCACTATTCCCGCGGTATACCTGGGCGCCCAGTGGTATGGCGCCCGGGGTGTGATGGCGGGGGAGGCCTTTGGTTCGGTGGTGTTCGGATTGCTGGCGATGATGGGAGCGTTTGTACTGGTAAAGCGGTTGGAAGGACAGCATCAGCCGCTGGCAGAGAGCCCTCTGGCGGCTACCCCTGTCGCGGGCCTGGAAACCAACCGGGAGCCTCCGGTCTAGGAGCCTGTCCGAGAATAGGAACCTACTGCGGAAAAGCCATTTTGGCCAGATTTTCCGCTCATTTTCGTTAAATAGAGCTGGCTATTCGCCTCAAATGATCGAAAAATCTGACTCAAAATGGCTTTCCCTCGCTACGGCCCCTATTCTCGGACAGGCTCCTATGGCTCGTTGAGTGCTGCCTGTGCCGCAGCCACAGGGCGTTGGCGATACTCTGCCAGGGCCCGGTGCAGCCATTGGGCGCTGGTCTGGGTTTTACCCTCACATGTCACCGTATAGGGATCGCCACTCCATGAGCTTTCCGTGGCCAGGCGGTCGATAAATTGCTCGGCGGAGCCGACATAGCGTTTACCGCGACTGTATTTCAGACGCAGGTGGTCAGCGGCGTCCATTGAATCGTGGTCATCGCCATTGCGTACAAATGTACAGCCGCTGCCGGCGACAAATTCCAGCAGGTACTCCACTTCCTGTTCGGTCTCAGCCCCGGCGGTCGCAGTGCCCGGCAGTGCCAGCGCAAAGGCCAGCAGGAGACAGTAAAGCGCGCCGCGGCTCATTTAAAGAAAAGCCAGGCGCACGCGCAGGGCATTGTGGTCCGAGCTGGTTACCTGGATGACCCGGGCGGATTCTGCCCGCATGCCACGAACATAGATGTGATCCAGGGCATGGCCGAAAGTGGTGGTGCGCAGGTCCGGCTCGAATACGACAGGACCCAGACCGTGCTCGCGCATAAAATTTTCTACCACCGCCTGGCGCTTGTCGCTCCAGGTGTTCAGGTCTCCCGCCAGAATGACCGGCCCCTGGTGGCTGCTCAGCACATCCGTCAGTGCCTGGAACTGTGCCTGGAAGTTCACCACGCCCAGGGTGAAGTTGACGGCGTGCAGGTTGATGGTCAGCAAGCGGTCACGCCGGCCCTGCAGCGGGTATTCGGTGATGCTGGTGGCCTTGGGGGTGCCCAGCCAGGGTTCCCAGGATGTCAGGTTGCAGTGCACGCTGGGCAAGCTGGAGCTCACGGTCATTACCCCGGTTTGCATACTGTCAGTGGTATAGCCCGCGGCGAAAGCCTGATACATATTTTCCCGGATGGTCTGCGGAATGTGAGCCTGCACCGAGGCCTCCTGAATAAAGGCCAGGTCAATACCGGCGCCGAAGTTTGCCAGATCATCGGCCCAGCCCACATTTCCGGCTTTCTGGATATTCCAGCTGAGAACCTCCAGCGCGCCAGAGAGCTCCTCCCCCTCGCGGGTCAATGCCTGCCCCAGTGATGTGGCACACTGCTCTGTCTGGCCTGCCACCGGTGTGGCGGTGAGGTAAAAACCCGCCATCAGGGTGCCCAGCAGAAGCCAGCCGGTAAGGATTTTTCTCAAAAATCGCATATAAAATAACCAATGCCTAACATGGAGTAGATTCTTACACTGCGGGCTGCTCACGTCCATGGCATTTTGCGCCATAAAGTCCCTGTTGTTGGCGCTGCTGGCCATGGATGGCGTCTTCGAGAGCAGTAATACGTGAGGGCGTTGCGGTTCAGGGCGTGCGGCTTTTAGAGTTGTTCCAGGAAGGACTGGTATTCCAGGGTGGTAATGCGCTTGCGAAACTCATTGATTTCCTGCTCCTTGGTGAGCGTGAAAATACGCTGTAGTTCACTGCCCAGAGCGCCGCGGATGAAATCCGATTCACTGAACAACTTCACCGCATCGGGCATGTACACCGGCAGGGTTGCTTCCTCCTGGGCGTAGCCGTCTCCAGTGATGGGCTTGCCCGGTGACAGATTTTGTTCGATGCCATCGAGCATGGCCGACAGCAACACCGCAAACAACAGGTAGGGGTTGGCGTCCGCGCCGGCCACGCGATGCTCCAGTCGCCGCGCTGCATGGCTGCCCGCGGGTACGCGCACCGCAACCGTACGATTTTCGTAGCCCCAACTGGGAAAGGTGGGCGCGTGACAGCCGGGCTGGAAACGGCGGTAGGCGTTGTAACTGGGTGCGAGGATGGCGACGGAGTCGGCCATGTTCAACAGGCAGCCCGCTATGGCATTGTGCAAAAGTGGGGTGCCGGCCTCGGTACCGTCGTCAAAAATATTGACGCCTTTTTCGTCCAGTACGCTGCAGTGTACATGCATGCCGTTGCCCGCCTCGTTTTCAAAAGGCTTGGGCATAAAGCTGGCGATCAGGTCATGCTTGGCGGCCACACCCTTGATCAGGCGCTTCATCATGATGATCTGCTTGGCTGCCAGCACCGGGTTGTCCACATGCTGCATGTTGATTTCATATTGAGAGGGAGCGGATTCCTTTACCACCCCGTCGAAGGGCAGGTCTTGCACCTCGCAGGCCAGGCGCAGGTCCTCCATCATGGCGTGGTGGTGGTTGAGCACGTCCAGGCCATAGGTATTGCCCCCGACCGGGCTGCCACCGACGGGGGAGGGGCAGGTATGTTGGGGGATGGAGTTGTCCCAGCGCACCAGACTGAATTCGAGCTCAGCGGCGACCACCGGCCGCCAGCCCGACTCCTGGAAACGGGTCAACACCTGTTTGAGAACGTGGCGCGGGTCGCCAAGATAGGGTGTGCCGTCCGCATCGAACATGGATAGCATTATCTGTCCGTGTTGCCCGCCAGCGGTCCAGGGGGTGGGTAGCAGTGATCCCTCGACTGGCCGGCAGATACCGTCAGCATCACCGGAGGCGAATACCAGTTCTTCCACATCGCGGCCCCAGATATCCAGGCTGAGGGCGGTTTTGGGGAGCTTTAGTTCGCCGTCGAAGATCTTGCCCAGCTTGTGGCGAGGCAACCATTTACCCCGCATCACGCCGTTACAGTCGGGCAGCAGGGCCTCGATTGTGGTTATTTCTGGGTGAGCCCGCAGAAACCAATCGGCTTCAAGCGACATGCATCCACCGTACGATTACCAGTAAGCGTGCACTATCCATGCTTAAGTACTGATATTCAATGCCCAACTTGGGGCAGGCGGTAAACAGGTAGAACCACGGTGCGCTCTCGGCCGAGCTTATGATGAAGGCGGTGCCATATAGATACTGAGCGGGTCTTCCCCACCGGCCTCGCCCAGGCAGGACATGGCGTTGAGAAACAGGGAAAATAGATCGGTTTGGGAACACACGTCCAGCTTGCGATAGATGCTCTTGCGATGACGCCTGACCGTCTCCACCGCAATGGTCAGGCGCTCCGCTGAAACACCTGGGCCGTAACCGCGCAGCATCAACTCCAGCACGTCCTTTTCCCGGGGTGACAGCAGGGATGCCCCGAATGTGCGAAATGCCAGGTCGATCTGGTGGTCTATGCCCGGCTGGATCAGGTGAGTCACGGCAAAATCATCGTGTTCACTGTGCGACTTGATCAGCTCTGACACCGGTTCTGCCAACAGGTACAGGGATTCGTATTCCTGATCAGTGAAAGGTCCGTGCTGGGGCAGGCGCATCATGCTCAGGTTGATGACATTGCCCGCCCGTAGCTTGGCCAGGTATATCGCTTCGTCTGACGTGCCGGTGTCGGAATAGTAGTCGCGGTAATAATCTGATTGCTGTAACTTGCCCATTGTCACCCGCGACAGGCGATAGATCTTGGCGCGTGGCTGATGCATGGAGGTCTGGTAAAAGGGATCCTCCCGGTAGGGGCCGTCGAGATACTGGTCGATCTGGCTGCTGATCGCGTGTTTGGGTATCTGGTGATACAAAACCCTGGGGGGCAAATCATTGTGGTATAGCCAGATTTGCGGGTAGTCGATTCTCACCTGGCCATTAATGGCCTCAATCAATGCGGGGAAAAACTGGTTGCTACCCAGTGCGGCGATGGCTCTGGATATATCCCGGTTCCACTTACTTATTTGATTTATATCGGTCATTCAGTGTCATAACGTGTGCTGAGTATCCCCTGACCCCATAGTGGGCACGCGCCACAGTGTTGTCAAACCCGGGAGCGAACTTATTTTCCGCAATAGGCTGTAACGACGTCTACAGCTGCCGGTTTTCCAGGATAGTGGCAGTGCGCTATAATTTCCCCATTGCTTAAAAAGAGATGCAGTCGTGTGTCCAGAGTGACGGTCAAATCCCAGTTGTATAACGATGCAGTGCCGATGAAGTTCACCAGGGCGCTGCTGGCGCAGGCGCGCGTATACAACCGCGATGTGCAGGCTATTTTGCGTGCCGCGAAATTCCCCTTCGACCCACTGCGTCAGGACGCACAGACCGTATTTGTGTCTCGCGAGCAATATAGCCGCTTGTGCATGGAGTTGTTTCGCGAGCTGGGCGACGAATCGGGTGGTGTGATGCCAGGCGTGCAGACACGCCCGGGTACCACTCGTATGATCGCCCTCAGTATGATTAATAGCCCTACCCTGGGCGCTGCTATGGCGCGTGCTATCGAGTTCAACGCCGTTTGCCGGGAGCCCCACGGCGCCGAAGTCGTCAACGACCTCGGGATTGATGAAGAGTGCAATGAGGCCACCCTGACCTACCGCAGTGGCAATGACCCCGGTGAAGTGCAGCACAGCGTATTGTGTAACCTGGCCATGTGGATGCGCTTTTGCGGGTGGCTGATCGGACAGCATATCGATGTGTCCAGTGCCGGCTGCGCCGGTCCACGACCCGACTTTGTGGAGGGGGTTCGACATTTTTTCCCCTGCCCGGTGGATTACGATCAGGCTGTGAACTGGGTGACCTTCAGTTCCCGCCATCTGGATGCGGAGCTGATCCGCAATGAGGGTCAGCTGACGGAATTCCTCAAGCTGGCCCCCTACTACCTGGTGATTGAGCCGCTGGCCGCCACCTTGAGCATCACCTATCGCATTTGCGAAATCCTTGGGGAGGACTTTCGGGAGGATATGCCCAGTTTCGAGGAATTGACCGGGTTGCTCAACATGTCGGCCCGCACTCTACGGCGGCGCCTGGATAAAGAGGGCACCTCTTATCAGCGCATCAAGGATAAGGCCCGGCGGGACGTGGCTATCTCGATGTTGAGCCGGGAGGGATTGACGGTAAGTGAAGTGGCCGAGCAGGTCGGCTTCTCGGATCCCAGCGCTTTTCATCGCTCCTTCAAGAAATGGACAGGGCAATCGCCCGGATCTTATCGCTAATTTATCTGCTGGTAGGTGTCAGGTGTGTAGCGTGACCTCCGCACCGCACAGCGGGACGTGCTTAAATAAGCGCCATTTCTTCCAGCAGTGCCTCGGTCATTGCCTGAATGTCAGTGTTGTTCAGGTCGCCAGGGCTGGCACAGCGATAATCTTCGTATTCAAACAGGGTGGAATCGCCGAAAAAGAGTCTGGCGGCTTGTTTGTCTGAACGCGATGACTTGCGCACGACTTTGTTTCTCAGCTTTTTGGGCAATCTGAATTTCTCCGCCTCAAATCTGGCATTGAGCCTGGGGAGGGCGGGGTAGAGTTTATTCGCAGGAAACTTTGCGGTCTGTCCAGTGCGGTTCAAGTGTAGTTTAAACAGCGTCACCCTGGCATTCAGCGATGGATTTTGATCGCCCCGGAAGGTATCGAGTTCCTCCGGTGAGGCAGAGATGCGCAAACCATGCCTGAGGAAGTCGGCGACTATATCCTGTTGTTCCAACAGCTTGCGTTCAAATTTCCTCACGGTCAGTTTATCAGGAAAATGTTTATCCCAGTTTTGCAGGAATTTAGCGTAGTTCACCCGGTAAATAGTCGCGTAGTAGCGCTCGATCGATCCCGTGTAGTCTGTGGCATGCACCCGCTGGTTGTAGGAAGAGGCCAGGTAATCGAGGTGGTTTCTAATATAAACGATGACACGGGGGTCAAATTCACTGAAATAGTGTCGGACCAGTTGTGGTCTACGCCCCTGGAAGGCTTCTGAACTGATTACCGCTGACAGTTCACTTTCGTTGCGGATCTCCGTGCAGAGATCCGCGATGACAGGGGGCGTTATCATTGCCACCCTGATAATGGGTCGGTGACGGCTTATAGTGTGCGCTATTTGATGGTGGGCGACCCTGTCGAAGCCGGTGACGGGCATATAATAGCCGTTTTCCCGCAGCCATTGCGCGTTGGCAGAGAGGAAGCGCTGAATCGCGGTAGTCCCGGTTTTGTGTCGGCCAATGTGTATCAGCAGGTCGGTCATTCAGGTGTTCCGCAAGGCCCAAAGAGCACTAGTCAGACCAGTCCAGTGGCTCGGTACGCCAGTGGTCGCGCCAGGCCCGGTACACTTTGTCGCTGTAAACCCTGCTGCCGGTGCTGCCGTTGTACGCCGCCATAGCACGGTGCAGGTTGCCGTTCTTTCGTTGGATATAGAATTGCATGATTCTACAGCCGTATTCCAGGTTGGTGGCATTCAGGGTCAGGTTGTCCTCGGGGCGACCAATCTCGTCTTTCCAGAAAGGCATGACCTGCATCATGCCCTGGGCACCGACACGTGATATGGCAAAACGATCGAAGTGGCTCTCTACCTCGATCACCGCCAGCACCAGCTCCGGCGGGATGCTGGCCGCGGTGGCGGCGCCGTGAATCCCCTGCAGTAAATCCAGCCGCTGTTGCGGGTCTTTGACATACCGGCTCAGCCGGGAGGACATGTCCACCAGCCAGACTTCCGCATCGTAGCGGTCCTGGAAACTGTTGGCTCCGTGGATGGTCTGCTCGAGAAAGTTGCGCAGCTCGGCGCGCTCCTGCTGGTCTGCGGGTTGTGACAGGGCCTGCAGGCTGAAAATGGCGCCCGCCAGCAATGCCAGGCAGTACCTCGCCGGCGAGCTTATGACGCTGGGGTCCATGTCCCGGCCTGGGTCAGTTGCGCCAGAACGAATGCCATGATTTCCCCGCGCGCAATGAGTTGTGAGTCCTCATCCTGGCGGCCCTTGTACTCGATCTTGTCCTCCCCCAGGGCGCGATCGCCGATGACGATGCGGTGAGGGATACCGATCAGTTCCATATCGGCGAACTTGACCCCGGGACGCTCGTTGCGATCATCCAGCAAGACCTCCACTCCGGCAGCCTGTAGCTGCTGGTAGAGGTCTTCGGCGGCGCTTGCCACCGCTGCGGACTTCTGCATATTAAGTGGCACGATCGCCAGCTGGAAGGGCGCCATACTGGCGGGCCAGATGATGCCCCTGTCGTCGTGATTCTGTTCAATCGCGGCGGCCACGATGCGACTCACACCAATACCGTAACAGCCCATGGTCATGGGGACGTTCTTGCCGTTCTCATTCAGGACCCTGGCGTTCATGGCCTCGCTGTACTTGGTGCCCAGTTGGAAAATGTGCCCCACCTCGATGCCGCGCTTGATCTGCAGTAGACCCTGGCCGTCAGGGCTGGGGTCACCTTCTACCACCTGTCGCAGGTCTTCAACCTGTTGCAGCGGACAGTCGCGCTCCCAGTTCACACCCCTCAGGTGCACCTCGTCCCGGTTGGCCCCGCAGGTGAAGTCCGCCAGGTGAGCGGCGCTGCGATCAACGATCACCGGTATGTTCAGGCCGACGGGACCCAGGGAACCGAATCCGGCACCACATGCCGCGCGCACCTGCTCATCTTCCGCCATCTGCAGGGGGGAGGCGACGCCCGGCAGTTTCTCGGCCTTGATGGCATTCAGCTGATGGTCGCCGCGCAAAACCAAAGCCACCAGTGTGCCTTCTTCGGTGCCGCAGACCACCAGCGTCTTTACCGTGGTAGCGGGGTCAATCGATAAGAAGGTCGCCAGATCGTCAATTGTTTTGACGCCCGGGGTGGCGACTTCGGTCATTTGCGCCGTGGGGGCGGGGCGGTCACCGGTGGGTGCCAGGGCCTCTGCCATTTCGACATTTGCGGCGTAGTCGCTGCGGTCGCTGAAGGCGATATCGTCTTCACCGGAGTTGGCCAGGACATGGAACTCATGGGATGCATTGCCGCCGATGCTGCCCGCGTCGGCGATCACTGGACGAAAATCGAGGCCCAGGCGGGTGAAGATGCTGCTGTATGTCCTATGCATTACATCGTAGGTTTGCTCCAGGGATGGCTGGTCTATATGGAAGGAATAGGCGTCCTTCATCAGGAATTCACGAGAGCGCATGATACCGAAACGGGGGCGTATCTCATCGCGCACCTTGGTCTGGATCTGGTAAAGGTTGATGGGCAGCTGCTTGTAGCTCTTTATCTCATTGCGCACCAGGTCGGTAATGACCTCTTCGTGGGTGGGTCCCAGGCAGAAATCCCGCTGGTGTCGGTCCTGAATGCGCAGTAGTTCTGGCCCGTACTGCTCCCAACGCCCGGATTCCAGCCATAACTGCGCGGGTTGCACTACCGGCATGCTGACTTCCTGCGCGCCGGCACTGTCCATCTCCTGGCGCACGATATTCTCCACTTTGCGCAATACCCGCAACCCAAGCGGTAGCCACGTGTATAAGCCGGCAGCCAGTTTGCGGATGAGGCCGGCACGCAACATCAACTGGTGGCTGATGACCTCGGCGTCGGCGGGCGTCTCTTTCTGGGTGGCGATAAGGAAATTACTGGTGCGCATGAATATATCCGGTGAGTGCGATTAAAGCAGGGAGCATAGTTTACGTCTGATCGCGTTCTCCGGAAAGAGTAATTGCGCAGGGTAATTGAGGAGAGGCTTATCTGATCCGAATGACGCTTACTCAAGGTGCAAGCGATTGCAATCCGCTGCTTCCGGGAGTTTTTTTGCCTTGCTCAGTTAGGATAAGGCATGCCTTTGCAAGGCTAAAAAACTCCCGGAAGCAGCTACCAATGGCTGCAATCAATAGGCTTGAGTGTGGCACTTAGTAGCTGTGCGGTGCGAATGGAGCCACTCAAAGGCATGGGGTTTTAACCGCGAGTGGCTCCATTCGCACCGCGCAGCGGGATTCATGCTAGATAACCTGAGTACCGTTATTATCTGCCCCCAAATGCCGCAGGAACTAAAAAAACAGGCGTTTTTCAAAATATTCGCGTAAAAACACTTGTATTACAGCGTTTCATGATTTATATATTGCTCGTAGCTTGTGGCGGTGTTGTTTTTCACGAATAAATGAAGCGAGCGGCCCAGGTTACAGCGTGTCTCATCTCACTATTAGGGAAGGTTAAAAATAAGATGGCAATCAAGAAAAAAGCAGCAGCTAAAAAGAAGGCCCCGGTGAAGAAAGCAGCAGCCAAAAAAGCACCTGTCAGGAAAAAGACAGCAGCTAAAAAGGCAGCACCGGAGAAAAAGGCAGCACCCGCGATCAAGCAAAAAATGACCAAGAGTCAGATTATTGCAAGCGTGGCGGAAAGCACAGGCCTGACCAAGAAGCAGATTGGATCCGTTATGGACGAAATCCACACTTTGATGGAGCGCAGTATCAAGAAGCGTTCTGTGGGTGAGTTCACGGTTCCCGGCATTATGAAAATCACCACAGTGAAGAAGCCCGCTCGCAAAGCGCGCAAAGGCATCAACCCCTTCACCGGTGAAGAGACCATGTTCAAGGCGAAGCCGGCCAGCATCGCGGTGAAAATACGTCCTCTGAAGAAACTGAAGGAATTCGCCGCCTCCTAAGCGTCGAATACAGGTCATCCTGCCCTGCCCGGGCGGGGTGACCGCAGCCCACAACTGACGGCACCTTTCCAGGTGCAAGGGGTTCCTGCCCCTCGGTTTTGGTCATTAAACTGTCAGCCCCCGAGCTTGGCCTATGCGTTCGCATGGGGTAAAATCCGCGCCTCGAATTTTCTCTCTCATATTATGATCATTGGTGGGTCGATTTCATGCCGATTTACGAGTATCAGTGCGAAGCCTGTGGTAAGAACCTGGAGGCATTGCAGAAGATCAGCGCTGCACCATTGCTGGACTGTCCCGAGTGCGGGGAGCCTGCGCTGAAGAAAAAGATCTCCGCTGCGTCCTTTCGCCTGAAGGGCGGTGGTTGGTATGAGACCGACTTCAAAACCGGCAACAAGAAGAACCTGGCGGGCGGTTCCGATAGTGCCGCGCCCATCCGGCTCCGATGACAAGTCCAGCCCCTCCGGTTCCGGTGAAAGCAAAAAGAGCGAGAACAAAAAGAGCGAGAGCAAGAAGAGCGAGAGCAAGAAGACAGCCTAACCCCTGGCCCGATACGGGTCCGGCCAGCCAAATCAGACGGAATTCAGACTATGCGCAGTCATTATTGTGGCGCTTTGGGAACAGCTAATATCGATGAGACAGTCACCCTTTGTGGTTGGGTGGATCGCCGCCGGGATCATGGCGGGGTAATTTTCCTCGACATGCGGGACCAGCGAGGCATCGTGCAGGTGGTGTTCGATCCCCGACACCGAGGAGCATTTCCAGCGGGCCGATCGGGTCCGCAGCGAGTATGTGCTCAAGGGTTACCGGGCGGGTACGTGCCCGCGATGACGCGGCAATTAACCCGGCCATGGCCACCGGCGAGATAGAAGTGCTGGGCAAGGAGCTGGAAATCCTCAACACGGCGGCGACACCGCCATTTCAGCTGGATGAATACACGGCTGTCGGGGAAGAAGTGCGTTTGCAGTACCGCTACATGGATTTGCGTCGCCACGAAATGCAGGATCGCCTGATAATGCGCTCCAAAATTACCGCGGCGGTGCGCAACTTCCTGGATGGGGAGGGGTTTCTGGATATAGAGACGCCAATTCTCACCCGTGCAACCCCTGAAGGCGCGCGCGACTACCTGGTGCCCAGCCGCACTCACCCCGGGCAGTTCTTCGCACTGCCCCAGTCACCCCAGCTGTTCAAGCAGTTGTTGATGATTTCGGGGTTTGATCGCTACTACCAGATCGCCAGGTGTTTCCGCGATGAGGATCTGCGCGCTGATCGACAACCGGAATTCACGCAGATCGATATAGAGACCGCTTTTCTCGATGAACAGGAGATCATGGAGATCACCGAGCGCATGATTCGCGAGCTGTTCAAGGCGGTGCTGGATGTGGATCTCCCCGAGTTCCCCGCACATGTCCCACGCTGAGGCCATGGACCGCTATGGGTTCGGACAAGCCTGACCTGCGTATCCCGCTGGAACTGGTCAGCGTGGATGACTTGATGCAACAGGTCGACTTCAAGGTGTTCCGCGGACCGGCGGATGACCCCGGGGGGCGGGTAGCCGCGCTGAAGGTAACCGGTGGCGCGACTATCAGCCGCAAGGAAATCGACGGTTACACCAAGTATGTGTCCATCTATGGTGCCAGGGGGTTGGCCTGGATTAAGGTGAATGACATCGGTGCCGGTGTGGCAGGCCTGCAGTCTCCCATTCTGAAGTTCATGCCCGATGAGGTTGTGATCCAGATGATGCAGCGCCTGGATGCGGCCAACGGCGACATCATTTTCTTCGGTGCCGATAAGACAAAAGTGGTTAACGAGGCCCTGGGGGCCTTGCGCATCAAGGTGGCCGAGGATCTGGGTATGATCGCCGAGGGCTGGTCTCCCCTGTGGGTGGTGGACTTCCCCATGTTCGAGGAAGATGGAAGTGGTCAGTGGACGCCTTTGCACCACCCTTTCACAGCGCCTTCGTGCAGCGCAGAAGAATTGACGGCCAATCCCGGCGAGGCACTGTCCCGGGCCTATGACATGGTATTGAACGGCTGTGAGCTCGGCGGCGGGCAGTATACGTATTCATCACCGCGATGTGCAGGAGGCCGTATTCCGCATTCTCGGTATCGATGAAGCCGAGGCCGAGGAGAAGTTCGGTTTCCTGCTCAACGCCCTGCAGTACGGCGCCCCCCCTCACGGTGGTCTGGCTTTCGGTCTGGATCGCCTGGTGATGCTGATGACCGGCGCGCACTCCATTCGCGATGTTATCGCCTTCCCCAAGACCCAGAGTGCGGCCTGTGTGATGACGAATGCCCCCGGGGATGTCGATACCGCGCAGTTGCGGGAGCTGAATATCCGGCTGCGCCAGACACGGGAAGAGGTTGCGCAGGGCGAATAGCTATAGGAATAGCTATATAAAGAAGGAAGACTGTCATGGCAGGTCACAGTAAATGGGCCAATATCAAGCATCGCAAGGCAGCCCAGGATGCCAAGCGTGGCAAGGCATTCACCAAACTGATTCGTGAACTGGTAGTCGCCGCCAAACAGGGTGGCCCGTTGCCAGAGGACAATCCCCCGCCTGCGAGCCGCTGTGGACAAGGCCCTGGGTGCCAACATGACCCGCGATACTGTGGACCGCGCCATCGCCCGCGGTGCCGGCACCAGTGAAGCGGATGACATGGAGGAGCTGACCTACGAGGGCTACGCTCCCGGTGGTATCGCCGTGTTGATCGAGGTGATGACCGACAACCGCAATCGCACCGTGGCGGAGGTGCGCCACGCTTTTTCCAAGCGCGGCGGGAATCTCGGCACAGACGGTTCAGTCGCCTACCTGTTTTCCCGCAAGGGCCAGCTGAGCTTTGCTCCCGGTGTGGACGAGGAGCAGTTGATGGATGCGGCGCTGGAGGCGGGAGCCGAGGATATCGAGCCCAACGAGGACGGGTCTATTGACGTCACCACCCCCTGGGAGAATTTCGCTGAGATCAAGGCGGCGCTGGAGGGCGCTGGTTTTACTGCTGAAGACGGTGAGGTGACCATGATTGCCGCCACCACCGTCCCGGTCGATGCCGCCGGCGCGGAAAAGTTGATGGGGCTGGTGGATATGCTGGAAGACCTGGATGACGTACAGAACGTCTATACCAACGTGGATATTCCCGATGAAGTTCTGGCCTCCCTCTAAATTCTCGAGCGGCTTCACCCGCACCGCACAGCTACTGAGTGCCATATTCCAAATTCTGCGCAGGTAGCTGCTTTCGGGAGTTTTTTTGCCCTGCAAAGGCATGGGGTTCTAACTGAGCAGGGCAAAAAAACTCCCGGAAGCAGCGGGACGTTCTCATATCCGCTTTAGGTATAGCGGTGCCAATAGAGGTTAACCCTCTTATTTCAAAGAAAGTCGCCTCGTTTCTATCCAATCCCTCTCTTACTGCTGACCAATGCTGTAAATTTGTACATAATAAGGACCCAAAGCATCCAGCGGATTTTTGTATGTCGCTTATCCTGGGAATAGACCCCGGTTCACGCAAAACAGGCTTTGGCATCATTAATTATGTGTCCGGGCGTAGTGAGTACGTCACCAGTGGCGTTATTCGTTTGCCCGGCGGCGAGCTGCCGGAGCGACTGCGCATCATTTTTAACAGTGTCACCGAGCTAGTGGACCTGCATTGTCCACAGGAGCTGGCGATCGAGCAGGTGTTCATGGCCAGGAGTGCCGGTTCGGCCCTGAAGCTGGGCCAGGCGCGGGGCGCGGCTATTGTGGCTTGCGTGGCGCGGGATATGCCGGTGTCGGAATACTCCGCCCGCCAGATCAAGCAATCGGTGGTGGGTACCGGGGCGGCGGATAAAGCCCAGGTGCAACACATGGTCAAGGTGTTGCTCAGGCTGCCGGGGGAGCCGGCCGAAGATGCGGCTGACGCATTGGCCGCCGCCTTGTGTCACGCGCACACACAACAAAGTATGATAAACATGGCCGGCGCCAAGTCTGTGCGCCGGCGGCGACTGTGATAGGGTCCACTGCAGATGATAGGTAGAATTAGAGGCGTCCTGGTTTACAAGCAGCCCCCGGATATTCTGGTAGAGGTTGGCGGGGTTGGGTATGAAGTCCAGGTGCCCATGACCACTCTGTTCCAGCTGCCGGAGCTGGGTTCTGAGGTAGCTCTGGTGACCCACTTCGTGGTACGCGAAGACGCTCAGCTGCTGTACGGTTTTATCGATGAGCGTGACCGCAGCCTGTTTCGCCAGTTGATCAAGATCAGTGGTGTTGGGCCAAAACTGGGCCTGACCATTTTATCCGGTATGGATTCCAGCAGTTTTGCCCGCTGTGTGCAGCGCGATGATATTTCGTCCCTGATGGCCTTGCCCGGGGTTGGCAAAAAGACCGCCGAGCGTTTGCTGGTGGAAATGCGCGATAAACTGAACGACTTTCTGGTACAGCCAGATACAACCGGGCAGGCCGGTGTCACCCTGGCGCCGGTCACCGATATTGTGGCTGATGCGGAGGGAGCGCTGGTTGCGCTGGGTTACAAGCCCCAGGAGGCCAGTCGGGTGGTGGCGGCGGTCAACGATGACAGCGTCGCGGGCAGCGAGGAACTGATCCGCCGCGCCCTGAAGTCAATGGCCAGCGGTTGAGGCTTGGTGTGACGAGGTACACTGCAGCATGATAGAAACTGACCGCCTGATCGCACCCCAGGCCGAGAACCCGCGGGAAGATATCATTGACCGGGCCATCCGGCCCAGGACCCTGGATGAGTACGTGGGTCAGCATGTGGTGCACGAGCAGATGACTATCTTCCTGCAGGCGGCCAAAGGCCGTGGCGAGCCCCTGGATCACACACTGATTTTTGGCCCGCCGGGCCTGGGTAAGACCACCCTGGCCAGCATCATTGCCAATGAAATGGGTGTCTCACTCAAAACCACCTCCGGCCCGGTGTTGGAAAAAGCGGGAGATGTTGCCGCACTGATGACCAACCTGGAGCCCGGGGATGTGCTGTTCATCGATGAGATTCATCGCCTGAGCCCTGTGGTGGAAGAGATACTGTACCCGGCCATGGAAGATTATCAGCTGGACATCATGATCGGCGAAGGGCCGGCGGCTCGCTCCATCAAGCTGGACCTGCCGCCTTTTACCCTGGTGGGGGCCACTACCAGGGCGGGATTGCTGACTTCCCCCCTGCGCGATCGCTTCGGTATTGTGCAGCGCCTGGAATTCTATGAGGTGGCCGACCTGGCCCATATCGTCGAGCGCTCCGCACACATACTTGAGATTGGTATCGACGCCAAAGGGGCAGCGGAGATCGCCCGCCGCGCCCGGGGTACGCCGCGCATCGCCAACCGCCTGCTGCGCCGGGTGCGGGACTACGCCGAGGTGAAGGCAGACGGCTATATCACCGTCGATATTGCCGATCGCGCCCTGGATATGTTGAGTGTGGACCAGCGGGGCTTCGATCACCTGGACCGGCGCCTGTTACTGGCGATGATCGAGAAATTTGATGGGGGGCCGGTGGGCGTGGAAAGTCTGGCGGCCTCTATTTCGGAGGAGCGCGGGTACCATCGAGGACGTACTGGAGCCTTATCTGATCCAACAGGGCTTCATGCTGCGCACCCCCCGGGGCCGTATGGTGACACGCAATGCCTATTTACACTTCGGTTTGCCGGGGCCCAGTGCTGCCGGCACTGATGAGGGCAGCAGTCTGCCGCTGGATCTGGACGAAAGCGGAGGGTCTTAGTGGCAGGGGCGGAATTTTCCTTTAAGCTGCGGGTCTACATTGAGGACACCGACGCCGGGGGCATTGTTTACTACGTCAATTACCTCAAGTTCATGGAGCGCGCGCGCACCGAATTCATGCGCTCCATGGGGTATGGCAAAGACTACATCTTCAATCACGACCTGATGTTCGTGGTGCGCGATGTGGCGGTGAAATATCTGCGTCCGGCCACACTGGACGATGAACTGGAGGCGACGGCCAGTGTACGGCGTGTGCGCGGTGCAGTTATGATTCTGCGGCAGAGCGTACGGCGCGGCGATGAGATACTGGCGCAGGGAGATGTGACCATCGCCTGTGTAGAGCGCATTGGACTGAAGCCGCGCCGCCTGCCGCCGGAGATGGTGGCCGCCTTGCATGCGGTGCAACAAGAACAAATGAAATCCTGAGGGGAAAAGCAGTTGCAAGAAGAATTAAGCCTGTTAGACCTGGTGCTGGATGCCAGTTTTACCGTGCAGTTTGTGATGGCCATACTGATGGCGGCGTCCATGATGTCCTGGTACATGATCGTCAATCGCTTTCTTTATTTCCGCAATGCCCTGGATGAGATGTACCAGTTCGAGGAGCGCTTCTGGTCCGGTATCGATCTTTCGCAGCTCTACCGGGAAGGCAATGAGAAGTCCACTGACGGCCATGTCCTGCTGGGGGTGGAGAGTATCTTTCGCGCCGGATTCAAGGAGTTTTCGCGCCTGGCCCAGCAGTCGGAGATGGACGCCGAAGCGGTGATCGAGGGCTCCAGGCGGGCCATGCGGGTGGCGACCATGCGTGAGGAAGAGCGCCTGGAGCGCCATCTGTCATTCCTGGCATCGGTGGGCTCCACCAGCCCCTATATCGGCCTGTTCGGCACGGTGTGGGGCATCATGCATTCTTTTCGTGGCCTGGCCAATTCCACCCAGGCGACCCTGGCCACCGTGGCACCCGGTATTTCCGAGGCACTGGTGGCTACTGCCATGGGGCTGTTCGCGGCGATCCCGGCAGTACTGGCGTACAACCGCTTCGCGTCCAAAGTCGATGTGCTCAGCAATCGCTACGACACATTCACGGACGAGTTCTCCAGTATTCTCTATCGCCAGGCTTTTGCCCTGCGCACGCGTGAGAAGCAGGCGGGGTAGGCACAGTGGCCAGAAACCGCAACAAGCACCGGCCGATGGCCGAGATCAATGTG
>PVMK01126580.1_pt1 | contig 37967 bp, 38 predicted proteins | sample 1853481 | NCBI WGS metagenome assembly PVMK01 (sample SAMN08533507, study PRJNA380276) | Marine sediment metagenome, whole genome shotgun sequencing project.
ACTAACAACATCCTGTGCTATAGAACAATTCACATAAACGTTATTAACAGACAAATCAAGGCACTTGGTATCATCTTGCTGGTGTTGTTTCAAGCACAGCGCATACTCATGCAGTCACAACTAGTTGTACTGCAACTGTAATGGCTGAAACACCTCACTTGGATATATTTGTAGATGGTAATTTTGAAGATTGTGCTACTACATGGAATGCTGTTAGTTTTGATAGTGTTGTTGCAAACGCAACTCATACCCATCCTGAAACGGATAATTGTACTACAACTGTAATGGCTGATCCGTCGCACCTTGATTTGTCTGTTAATAACGTTTATGTGAATTGTTCTATAGCACAGGATGTTGTTAGTTTTTCTGAACCACAGGGGGTAACTAATCCAAGTGTTTTTGGTGGTGCACAAGATGTAAATACATCTTATATTGGATTATTACCAAGCGACGTTGATGGTACTGCTGCTGGAGATAGCCAGTTTCAGGGAACGATAGATGAGGTAAGGCTTTGGACAGTTGACAGATCTGCTGATATTGCAACCTGCAAGGATGCAGAGCTTACATCAAGTGGTGCCTGTGCTTTAAACTCAGATATCCTGAAAGGTTACTGGAAGATGAATGAGTGCTCGGGGGGTTATGTTGCTGCCTGGTCAGGTGCCGGCAGTCCTGGTGGTATAGAGAAGTGAAGTGAGTCCTGGATAGACGGTTGGGAGAATCCCACTGGCTTCCCCAAAAAATAGTATAATAAAACATAGTCTAAAAAAGGAGGTGAATTTTTCACCTCCTTTTTTTTACATGTGTGGATGTATGATAGAAGTTGTTACGATTAATTTTTGTTGAATATAATCCGTTTCATACAGAAGAATTGAAGTTTAATAATTAATCCTAAGAATCTTTCAACACATATAACGGCTTCCGGTCACTTTCATGGTAGGAGCTTACTAGCATTTCTCCAAGCAGTCCCATCCCGATAAGTTGAATTCCAACAATAATGAGCAGGGTACCTAACAGCAGTAATGGCCTATGTCCGATTGCCTGACCTGAAAACCATAGTAATATCAAATATGCATTAATGATAAGGCCGATGATCCCTGATAATAGACCAAATGGACCAAATGCCTGCATGGGTTTTGTAGAGAAACTCTGGAGGAATTTAACGGTAATTAAATCCAGAATTACCAGTAATGTTCTGGATATGCCATATTTAGATTCGCCACGAAGTCTGGGGTGGTGAGTAGTTTCGACTTCTATAATTTTTATGCCATACCAGCTGGCAACAGCCGGTATGAAGCGGTGCAGTTCTCCATACATATTCATATTTTTCACCACTTCCGCTTTATAGGCCTTAAGGCCTGAGCCATAATCGCGGAGCTTGACTCCTGTGACTTTGCTTATGAGCCAATTTGCAATTATTGAGGGGAATCTACGAATAACAAATGGATCTTTTCGCTTCTTTCTCCAACCATTTACTAAATCATATTCACCTATTAGAGAAACTAGCTTGGGGATGTCCTTTGGATCATTTTGCAGGTCTGCATCTATGGTTACTATAACCTCTCCTTTTGCATGATCAAATCCTGCTGCCCAGGCAGCTGCCTTGCCAAAATTTCTTCTGAAACATAACAGTCTTACTTTTTCATCACTTTGTTCTAACGTTTTGAGTAATTGCACAGTCCTGTCCGTGCTTCCATCATCTATGAAAATGATTTCATAGTCAAAGTCTTCCGGATCAAGAGATGCTTTAAGGGCTATATGTAGGTCCTTTACATTTTCTTCTTCATTCAGCGTAGGTATAACGATAGAAACTAACATGTTTCCCTTTCCTTGTTATTGGATTTCCTCGACGACCGGTTTATTTATTTTAGCAGAAATGGTGGTAACTATTCAGGTTTCCCCCTTTGGAAAAGGGGGATTAAGGGGGATTTTTAAATAATATATTCATTAATAAAATCTCCCCTAACCCCTCTTTGCCAAAGAGGGGATAAAAAAATACACCTGAATAGTTACAGATGGTGTATTAATCCCAATCGTTGATAATTCTATGCCTTTGAAATAAAAAGCTGGTTATAGATGATTCTTACACTTTCTATGGCATTAACCTTGTAAGGATATATTCTGTATCTGTATACATACCCCTTCCAGAACTTCCTTATAGCATTATACACCGGTTGGAGAGGCAGTTTTATTAAGACATTTTTAATGAGCGGCATAAGCCATGGGAATTCAACAGCAATTCCTATGAGGTGCATTAAATTTTCAAGCTCGGGCCCGTCTTTAAGGTTCAGAGGGATTGTCCCGTGGTAAGTTTCGGGCATCTTCGTATCGGGGCTGAAAAAGCCGTTTGCTACTGAGTAATCGTATATTGCTGTCTTTGGGTATGGAGTCATAAGGAAAACATCACAGAATGTAGGCTTGCATTTTACAGTTAATTCCCATGTCTCCATAGCTGTCTCAAGTGTTTCATGTGGAGCGCCAATGATGTTGTAGAGTGAAAATAGTACTTTTCTGTCATGTAGTATTTTAACACCATCTAATATCTGCTCCTTCGTCATTTTCCTGTTTAATACTTCATTTCTGATGAAATCATTTCCTGACTCCAGACCTATCCCAATATAAAAAAGGCCTGCCGTAATTAAATCGTCAATGACTTCCGCCTTAATTGTCTCAGGCCTCATAAGGCAATAGAATGGAATTCCTATTTCTTTAGGATACTTTTCTGAGAACTCCTTTACCCATTTAGGGTTTACAGATAGTATTTCGTCCCTGAATATTAGATATTCAATCTTAGGATAATCCTTTTTCATCTGTTTCAACTCTTCGATTACATGATCTACACTTCTCTGGCGAAATACAGGATCTCCCTTTAAGAGCATTTTATGCAACTGGTGGTTATGACAGTATGTACAGTTGAATGGGCATCCCTGACTTGTCATTACTGTAGCTGTTCTGGCAAGTTGATAATCTTTATATTTGTTATAAATGCTTCTATCAGGCGGCGGGAGAATATCAAGGTCCTTAATTAACGGGCGTTGTTCATTTTTGTAGATCTTCCCGTCAACCTTAACCCACCAGTTCTTGACATTTGTAATATCCTCACCATTTTCCAGCTTTTTGATAAATTCAGGCATGGCTTCAAATCCCTCACCTCTGCAAATACCGTCTACGCCGTCTTCCTCAATCATTTCAGGGTGAAAATGTTACATGGGGACCGCCAAACATAGCGAAAAACTTATACTTCCGCTTTAATCTTCTGTTCCAGTCCATGTATTCAATATGTCCGCCGCTGAATGTTGTATAAGCGACAATATCAGGCTTGAATTCACGGAATGTTTTTTCTATTTCTTCATAGTCAATGCCTGCTATAGTGATCTCATGACCATCCTGCTTTAAGCACTGCTGATAACCACATTGGGCCCAAAGGTGACAAAGCGCCGCTGAGCAGCATAGTTCTGTCGATATGGGCGATAAATAAAATACGACTCATGTTGGTATTACCTCGTTGGTTGGATTAATAGATGTATTAGAATATTTTATTTTTTTTAGGCCTCTCTTGTCAAGCATTGTGGCAGGTTTACCTCTTTATCAGTCCGACATAATCTATTGATAATCCTGCACTCTTTTAATAACTTTCAATCAACTGAATATGAATATATATCGGATAATAAAGAGTTTTACTTGAATGGGGGATAGTTAATAATCTGATATGTTTTGAAATGATTACTTCACAATGTCCTGAAGAGATTTTTTATCTAAGGCATTAATTACAGCATTGTCTATCGTTTCCATTACATTATCAACTTCAGGGTTTGATGCGATCTGTTTTTCAATTATTTGTGTCTCGGGATCAGCCATCCTGATTACTTTAAATAAATCCTGCAACGTGATTGTGCTGATATCCCTTGCAGGCAGATAAGCAGGAGGATCATCTCCGGTTTCAACCAAAAGAGAGTTTTTTTCTAAAAGTAATAGAGACTCATGTACCGGATCCACAGGGAGTTTCATGTGATCAACCAGATCATGAAGTGTCCAGGGATCTTTATTGTGATAAAAATTATAGCCTATATAATACATAATCATGAAGGCCAGTCTTTCTCTTAATCTGTTGCTAAGCAGGAACACCTCTTTTTTTGCATACAGGAATTGCGGGTACTGATGATAATAAGCGATCTGAGACCCTACCAGTAATATTAACCAGCTGAGATAGAGCCATATAAGAAACATGAGCAGGATTGCAAACCCCGAATAAATTGCAGCATATTTTGCTGAAGATACAGTAAAAGTTGCAAATCCCCATCCAGCAAATTCCCAAAGTACTCCGGCAATAATACCTCCAACAATTGCAGATTTTAGCTGCACCTTGGTATTAGGAATAAATACATAAAGAAAAGTAAATGCAGAGCAGACCATTAAATATGGAGTAAGTTCAATAACCTGATATATAATTGTTCCAAATGGTTCAATCGATATTATCTTCTGCACTATGGTATTGCTCATAAAAGATGCTGTCAGCCCAATGGCAGAAAACATTAGCACAGGCCCAATCAGAATTACGCTGATGTAGTCGCTGAAACGTCTGGCAAAGCTTCTCGGTTTTTTAATACCCCATATCGCATTAAAAGACTTCTCAACTTTTTGTATAACTGATATGACCGTGTAAAAGAGCATTGCCAGACCAATAGAACCAAGCACTCCAACTTTCATGTTTTCAACAAATCCAATAATCTGGGATGTGATTTCGGTTCCTTTATCTCCAAGAGGGGCAAGAAATCTGACCAGGAATGGCTCAACTACTTCATTATGAACTCCAAAGGCCTTAAGCACAGAAAAACTTACAGCAAGCACAGGAACAATAGATAATAATGTTGTATAAACGAGACTCATTGCCCTCAAAGTCAATTGGCCCTCTGCAAATTCCCGGATGGCCACATAGAGCAGTCTTATTGTTTTGATGATGAATGTCTTGAAGCTACTGAGTGGGGAAGTATCTATCTCCCATAACTGCCGGTTTAGAAAATAGTTTATTTTTTTTATTCCATTAGTCATGGTTTCAGTTCAATTCTAACATAAAATAGTAATATGGCCATCAAAAAACTACTTATAAATATGTAGGGATTGTCTCTCTTTTTTAACGGTTTTTCACTATGTTATATTAAATAGATGCAACCAATGGAAGTTTATAAATTACTGCCCGGGAAAAACTGCGGCAAATGTTCTGTAGCGACTTGCATGGCCTTTGCAGTCCAGTATTTAAGGAGGGCGATCTCTCTTTCCGAATGTACTGAGCTTGATGATGAAGCATTACGGGAGATCGAAGCAAAGCTTGGTTCAGGGCCGACACTTGATGACTGGAAAGAGAATAGAATTAAAGAACTCATAGCTGAGATACAGGATAGCAACCTCTCTGACATTGCAGATAATATAGGAGCTGAAACAGCTTCGGGTACTCTTAAGATAAAGTTTCTCGGAACAGAGGTATGCCTGGGTCCTTCAGGTTTTCAGGCAGAAGCCTCTGTTTGGGTCAGGTTGCTTACACTTATTTACATAAAGCAATCAGGTAATGCCCCTTTGCAAGGTGAATGGACAAATTTCAGGGACCTGCGGGGAGGGAGTATAAAGGCAGAGGCTTTTCATGGTGAGTGTGAGCTTGAGATTGCAAAGCTCCTTGAGAGCAGACTCAGCCGCCCTGATGGATAAGCTTACTTCAATAGGCGCTGCAGAAAATGCCGATGATTTTCTGCAGACCATAGTTTTATTTTACAGGCCCTGCCAAGATATCGTTGTTAATCCTTCTCTGGGAGCCAGATGACGAGTTCGGGGCAGATTGCAAGGTCTTGCTTGACCCATCTGCAGTGGACTATCTTGATATCGAAAGTCTCTGTTACCTTGGAGATGAACTTGTAAGGGTGCTGAATCCTTTATAGACTTTCCAGCCAAAACGTTTAACGAAATTTCTCATTTCCTTTAGCTGTATATTAACCTTTTGATTGTCAGTTGATACTTTGGCATGGATCGCCACCATTTATTTTTGGTTAGTGTATTAAGAAGCTTATGATATGGGAAAATATATTTTATTCGACGGAAGGAATTATTTTCTCAAGTGCTTTAACCAGTGGTGGCAAATCTCTCAAAATTGTATCCCAGACTATATCTAAATCAACATCAAAGTATGCATGAGTGAGATGATTCCGCATGTCAATGATATCCTGCCATGGTATCTCTTCACTCATCTTTTTTGTTTCTTGCGATACTTTGCCAGCTGCCTCACCAATAATTTCTATGCCTTTAACAAGTGAAAGAACCAACATCCGGTTAGAATTCAGGGCAGTTCTTGATTTGCCCGAGGAGAATGAAAGAGTTTCCCTTGCAGCATCCAGCATATGCCGCAGCCTGACAAGATCATCCTTCTGCATACTGAATCTCCGCCTGGGATAATACCTCGTCTCTGAAATATTTGCTCAATTCCTGAGGCGTCCTTAAATCCACTTTTCTTCCAAGGATTGATGAAAGTTCACGCTCCATGCGTGCCAATCCAAAGAATCCTGTACCATGGCCTGATTCGAATTCTATGAGTACATCTACATCACTATTCTCTCTGAAATCACCTCTTAAAACAGACCCGAATAGAGACAATTTTCTAATATGATTTCGTTTGCAAAATTCTGATATTCTGTCTCGGGGAACTACAATCTGAACTTGACCCATTATGACACCTCAATTTGTTTTGATAACTGAATGTCTTATGCCTGATAAATATGAAACTCCAAGTACATATTTTAACAAGGAATTCTAATGCTTATCAATAATACAACTTTCTCAACTGTAATAGAAATTATATTTATTCTCAATAAAAGTAGGAAACGAAGCAGAATTGCATAGTCACTGAGAAAGGAAACTAAGGAACTTATACTCTATGGAACTGAAAAACTAAAATAATGGCGCGCCCAGGAGGAGTCGAACCCCCAACCTCCTGATCCGTAGTCAGGCACTCTATCCAATTGAGCTATGGGCGCACATCTTTATCAAGTACTTAGTGCGGTGATCCTTCTTGAGGCTCGACAAAAAGTCCAGCCTTGAGCGACAGGCTGAAACGATCATGCTGAAAAGAATGTATGGTTGGGAATTTTGCATATAACCAGCCCCATTCTCCTGATGGAGGGAATATTTTATTACCGTTCTGCATTATAGCTATTCCCACAGCCGGATTGTTAGGTTCTGAAGTTGTTGATGTAATTGTATCAGCGCTCATTTTAAAGTCGGGAAGGAAAACACCGATTTTTACAGTCAGGTCTGAATCCGGAATAATCAGGTCATCACCTATAGGAACAGTAAATTCCTCTTGCTTATTTTCCTGTTTGTCATCCACAACTATTACTACTGCTGTCCACTTTTCTTCAACTTCCGGAGGGACAACAACTTTAAATACAATTTTTTGCCCTTCTGAGTCATGTCCCACTCCAGCAGCCGGCGTATCAATAATTGGTCCTTTTGGAGTCGTGGTTTTTGAGACGGCCTGTTCTTCCTGTTTCTCGCATGCCCAGAGAGAGAATAACAACATGACTGCAATAACAATTAATAAGACTTTTTTCATATCCTGTCCTCCTGATTAATATCTCTATTTATTGTTTAGATGATAATATCATGATTTAATTTTTTATCAAATATTTATCAATCAATGGCGGAGAGGCAGGGATTCGAACCCTGGAACCCGGTTTCCCAAGTTAACCGCTTAGCAGGCGGTTGCCTTCAGCCACTCGGCCACCTCTCCTAAATATTTTCTGTATCTGAAAACACAGGCAAGAACATCTGATGTTAACGCCTGGGAAGCTGTTTTACCCATGAATATTACCTAATTATGCTTGATTTTGTAAACCTGTGAGGGCCTCTGATAACTCTGGAAGAAAAACAAAAAACGTTGACTTAAACATATAAATATTAACAATCCCGTCTTAATAACTTAAAAAATCATTAATTAATTATGCAGTGATCAATCATCAGAATATATCAGTGAATTATTCTTTAATAAGTTTTTTTATTGTCTTTTTAAGCTCTCCCAGGTCTGATGATTTCACTATATACGCTTCAGATGCCCAAACAGCAAAATCGTCCCTGTAATCATAAGCTGTGGACATGATGATTGGGATGTCAGGCCGTTTTTCTTTCATTTTTCTTAAAAGACTTATTCCGTCAATATCAGGCATTAAAATGTCCAGTGTAACAATGTCAGGATTCTCCTTTTCAAACATTTCAAGGGCGTCTTTCCCCGTACTGGCAATGACAATATCGTACCCCTCCTCTTCCAGTTCCTCTTTGTAAAGTCTTTGGATGTTAGTGTCATCGTCAACTATTAGAAGCTTCATTGTTGCGTCTCCTTTCTCTGAATAATAATATATAAGATTGTTATTTATTTCTAATTAAATTATTAAATAAACATTTTTGTCAGGATTTCTCCAGGGGAAGATATATTCTAAAAGCTGTTCCACCTCCCCCTTTGCTTTCAACTTTAATTTTTCCGTCATGTTCCTGAATGATTTTATGAGTCACTGCCAATCCCAGTCCTGTTCCCTGTGTTTTTGTTGTAAAGAAAGGATTAAATATATTCTTCATATCTTCCTCCTGTATCCCGCATCCTGTATCCACAAGTTCAATTACTGCTTCATTGTTCTCCCGCCATGTCCTTACTGTAAGTGTACCATGTTCTGTTGCCTGTGCAGCATTGGTGAATATATTTATGACAGCTTCTTTGATTTTATCAGGATCAATCACTGCGGTAAGACTGTCTTTAGAAAATTCACGAAGGATAGTATTGTTTTTTTCGTCCATTAAGGGTACTGTGAAGTCGGCAATTTCGCTCATAAGTTCATTAACGTCCACTCTGCATTTATTAATCCGTGCGGTCTTTACAAAACCGAGGATTTCCTTGAGAATATTTTCAAGCCTGCTTACCTCATTAACAATAATCCTTGCATACTCCTGTATATCTCCTGAAAGTTTTTTCTCCAGCCGACGGGCAAACCCCCCAATAGAAATAAGAGGATTGCGAATCTCATGGGCAACTCTTGCAGCCAGTTCTCCCAGGGCGGCCATTCTTTCTGAGTGGATTACTCTTTCCCTGAGATTGCGGAGTTCCGTGATGTCACGGGATATATGGACCGTGCCAACAAAGTTGTCGGCTGAATCAAAAATCGGAGAGTTTGATACAACAAAGGTGCCTCCCAGGTGAGGGTCCTCGATCTCACCTACATGGGGCTTTTTTGTCTCCATTGATTTGTGATGGGGACAGGCCTCCCATGGATGGTCTTTACCATGAAATATTTCATAACATTTTTTGCCTATAATCTCCTCTTCTACTTTGCCTATTTTGTTAATTACAGCCTGATTAACACGTTTAATGGTCTGTTCATGATCAGTAAAGTAGACCATGTCTGACATGGATTCAAAAATATTCTTCAGCTCTGATCTGGCCAGAGAGACATTTTCAAAGAGCCGGGCGTTTTCAATGGCCGATGCTATATGGCTGGAAAATCCCATCAGGAACTGCAGATCCTCGTCCTTGATTGGTCTTCCTGTGAAAAGGTTGTCTACCCAGATAAGCCCGATCACCTTATCTCTTGATATCAAGGGAACAATGCCGAAAGAGTCAGCTCCGAGCATCTGGATGATATAGGGTGATACAGATGGTTCCATTTTTGCGTTATGAATGTTAAATGGCCTTTTTTCATTTACACAGCGGCATAGTATGTCATCACCATCAAGGCTGATATTCAGACTTTGACTTAACCTGTCAAGATGGGTGTCCATGGAGACAGGTCCTTTTTCTATCTCTTCAATAATTGCGCCGAGACTCTTACCTTCCATCGAGAGCCATATGTTTTTTGCTTCTTCAGGGCTTGCCGGCCCAACCCCCATCTTACCTTTTAACTGGTTTTCCGTTTTATCAACAAGAAAAAGTATAGCCCTGTTAAACCCCAGGCCATCACCCATGGTGACTACTGTAAGGACCATCTGAAGCAGTTTGTCCAGTTCAAGAGTGCTCCTGACAACGGAATTTATAAAAAATAATCTTGACAGCTCCTGGTTTTTTCGGATCAGTTCTTTTTCAACCATCTTCTTTTCCGATATGTCTCTTGATATGCCGCTGATACCACTTACATTTCCGGAAGAATCTATTATTGGTGAAAGGGTCAGGCTTACCTCAATAAGTCTCCCGTTTTTTGTCTGCCTTATAGTTTCCATATTTCGCAGAGTCTCTTTCTGGTGAATTTTATCAATAAAGATTTTTTCCTCCTCTATGAGGAATGCCGGAATCATGGGCAGAAACTTTCCAATTACATCATCTTCTGTAAATCCGTAAATATTTTCTGCTCCTTTATTCCAAGATGTAATAATACCCTCTGTATCTGAAGTGATTATGGCATCTGCAGAGTAGTCTATAAGGCTCTTAAGGTAGTCTTTTGTCTGAGTGACTTCTTTTTCTTTTTCTATTTCAGTTTTGTACAGTCTTGCGTTTTCAATAGCTATGGAAGAAGCAGATGCAAAAGTTATCAGAGAGTTAAGGTCACCTTCTGTAAAGGTAATTACACCCCATTCATCTTTTTTGTCGTAAAGGGCGATGGTTCCGATTATTTTTTCTCCAATTGCAAGAGGAGCACAGATGACAGATGTGGCTTTTATGCCCGGTAAATGCAGGTTTTCATTTGTTTCTGTGTTTTTGTCAACCATTAAAGGTTTGCCTGTGAGGGCAACCTGCCCAGCGATTCCCTCACCTATGGCAAGGGTCAGCTCCTGACTGATGCTGTCCGGTAACCCGTAAGACGCTTTTACCTTCAGGCTTTCACCTTCCATAAGTCGCAGTATGCAGCCTGTAACATTAAAAACCTTTGACACTTCTTCACAAATATATGGAAGAAGTTCATCAATATCTAAAATAGATGTTACTGCCTGTCCGATTTCATGTATAACTCTAAGCTCATCAAGCTGGCTCTTAACATTTCTGTACAGTTCGGCATTTTGAATGGCAGAGCTGATGTTATGTGAAATGATGGTCAACAGATCGATTTCATCCTGCCCGTATATATAAGGATCTTTGCTTTGCACCATTAAGATCCCTATAGCTGCATTGTCACGAATAACAGGCACTGCAACCAAAGAGAGCATATCATTAGCTTCCGCACTGAAAGCTTCCATTATATCAGGCGATTCTCTAAGGTCATTCACTACTACAGGCTGGAGATTATTGAACATTCTGTTTATTGTTTCATCTCTGTTAATTAGACAAAAAACGTTAATCGATTTACTTTCCATATTACGTGCTGCCTGGACACAGATTACTTTCTGTTCCGGTTTAAAGATACAGATGGAGCAGATATCTTTTTCAAGGGTGTTAGCAACGATAAGTGATATGGTGTCAAGTATCTCTCGCAATTCAAGGGCAGAGCTGGCGGTCTGTGCAACCTTTATTAAGACCTCTGACTCGGAGGCTTTGTTTATGTGATGGCTGTTTTCTGTGGTTTCTGCCATTGTATTAACAGGGAAAAGACCTATTCTGACTAATGGTCTTTTTAATCTATGAATTGTTTTGGTTCATTACAGTTTGTTTAGTTCTTCATTAATAACTATTGATCTTAGATATCTGCTTCTCTCATAAATTTAGCTGCCTCCTCAGGAGGAGTTGGATTGATATAGAAACCAGATCCCCACTCAAATCCAGCTATTTTAGTAAGTTTTGGAATGATTTCAATATGCCAGTGATAATAATTATTTATTTCATCATGAAAAGGTGCTGTGTGGAACATCAGATTATAAGGAGGCATCTCCAGGACCTTGTCTATCTGCTTTAGTGTTTTTTGTAATATCTCAGCCAACAGATTGAAATTATTGTTTAACAAAAAGCTGGACTCGTGCTTTTTAGGCAGAATCATAGTCTCAAATGGAGACCTGGGTGCATAGGGCGCAAGGGCAACAAACTCGTCATTTTCAGATATTACTCTTGTTTTATCGGCTGTTTCCTGATGTATGATATCACAGAAAATGCAACGCTCTTTATATCCGAAATACTGTTTTGCCTGAACAATTTCTTCCTGAACAAGGTGAGGAATAATTGGCAGGGCAATTAGCTGGGAATGACTGTGCTCCAGGGAGGCCCCGGCTTGATCACCTTCATTTTTAAATATCAGAACATATTTGAAGCGGTCATCCTGTTTCAGGTCTGTAATTCTCTGATGAAAGGCCCAGAGTGTGTCTTCAACTGATTTTAGCGGTAATGATGACAGTGTAAGATTGTGGTCAGGATTTTCGATTATTACTTCATGGGCGCCTACACCGTTCATCTTGTCAAATATGCCCTCACCAACCCTGTTTTCCTTACCCTCTACATGTAATGCCGGAAACTTGTTTGGCACAACTCTCAAACTCCAGCCGGGAGTATCAGGTGCGCTCTTGTCCGGCCTGAAAGCAAGGATTTCCGGTGGAGTAGTATGTTCATTCCCTTCACAAAAAGCACAAAAGCCGCCTTTTTTTGGTGAGATACGCATCCCGAAGTCAGATGGTCTTTTCCCTCTTTCAATCGATATAATTACCCATCTGCCGGAAATGGGATCTTTCCTGAGTTCAGGCATTTAATCCTCCAAGTATAAAATTTAAGTTAAAATAACTATGAGCGGAAGCCAATGAGATAACTTGAACTATCTAGAAAAAAGTATGACCCAGCTCTATATATATTAATAATCTAATTTGTAAGTAGTATATCATTAATTTGGCTATAATTTTTCCATGAAACCCTCTTTTCATGTAAGGCAATTAAATGGGCCATTTGGAGATCCGGGACTTTATGTCAGGCTTATCAGGGAAGGCAGGGCGCTTATGTTTGACCTCGGGTTTACCACCAGCCTTACCCCAAAAGATATACTGAAGATATCGGATATCTTTGTTTCCCATACCCATATGGATCATTTTATCGGGTTTGACACAATCTTGCGAATCAGCCTGAAAAAAGAGAAACCATTAAACTTGTACGGACCAAAAGGGATTGTAGATTGTGTAGAGGGAAAACTGAAAAGTTATACATGGAACATTATTGAAGATTATCCGCTGGAGATAAATGTTTCGGAAGTGGATGGGATCGGTCATAAGGAAGGCGGTATTTACAGCGGCAAATTCATTCAGATGCATTGATCGAGGTTCTGAACCATTTAATGGAGTCTTGCTGAAAGATTCGTTCTTTTCTGTAAAGTCCAAAGAACTTGATCACCAGATACCTTGTCTGGCGTTCAGCCTTGAGGAGGAGTTTCATATTAATATCGACAAATCCAGGCTTATTCAAATGGACCTTTCTGTTGGTCCCTGGCTGGGAGATCTTAAAAGGGCCATAAGGAAGAACAGGACCGGCAGCAAGTTCAATATAGAGGGGGAGGTTTACCACTATCCTGATTTGCTTAATGTAGCAAATATAACGCGGGGGCAGAAAATCTCTTATGTTGTTGATGCTGTTGGAAGCAAGGAAAATATGGATAAAATAATTAGTCTTGCCAGAGGCTCTGATGTTCTTTATATTGAGACCTATTTTCTTGATGAAGACAGGGACAGGGCCCGGGAACGTTATCATCTGACAGCAAAAGAGGCAGGCATAATTGCGCGTGAGGCTTGTGTGAACAGATTGGAGGCCTTGCACTTTTCACCAAAATATATGAAGATTTCAGAAAGGTTAATAGAAGAGGCAGAAATAGAGTTTAAGAATCATAATTAAATAAAACATTTTCTGATATAATTTTTATATAGACAGGAGGATAACTATTATGAAGATTGAACTGGAAGGTAGTCTGCTTAAAATGATACCGGAAAATGACAGAGAAAAGGCCGAGTTGAATCAGATGTGGACAATAATCATCGGTTGCGTAAATGAGGGCAAGAAACTGGTCCCTGTGGGGCAGTATCTGCCCGGTGTGAAAGAAGAGGCTGTATTTAATATAGAGTAGGGACAAGGCGTGCCTACCCCTACATGCTATTCAACTTTTTCGAACTGGTCTTTTGTAGCCCCGCAGATCGGACAGACCCAGTCGTCCGGCAGTTGCTCAAAAGGTGTATTTTCAGAAACTCCGCTGTCAGGGTCTCCGGCTACAGGATCATATACATATCCGCATACAGTACATTTCCACTTGTCCATATATCCTCCTTAGGAAGTATAAAGATTTGAACTCAAGAGTTGTAGAGATTATAAGATAATTTTTTCAATATAACCATACCTCATTATCATTTGAACAATCTGATCGAACTAAGTAATTACTTGATCTTGAAGATGCAAAATGCTTTGTTGCCGTGATAAACTGAAGTGATGATTTTTCTTAATAATAAACTTGTTCCAAAGAAAAAGGCCCTGATCTCTGTTTTTGATCATGGCTTTTTATACGGTGACGGTATTTATGAGACCTTAAGGATATACAAAGGGATTATTTTCAAGCTGGATGAGCATATTGAAAGGCTTTACCGGTCTGCTGAAATGATTGGCTTAGCAATTCCAAAGAAACGGGAGGAGATCAGGAACGCGGTTTATAAAACTATCGCCTCAAACAGACAGAAAGAAGCGGTTGTCAGAATTACCATATCAAGAGGAACGGGCCCGCTGGGTTTAGACCCTTCATTGTGTCCTAAGCCGACATTTGTAATAATCTCAAACAAGTTTCGTAATTGTCCGGCAGAATATTATTCAAAGGGAGTGAAGGTGTCTATAGTCAATACAAGGCGGAATTATGGGCCTGCTCTTGACCCCAGAATCAAGTCGTTGAATTTTTTAAATAATGTGCTAGCAAAAATTGAGGCAAAAAACAGAGCCTCTTATGAGGCCCTGATGATGAATTATCAGGGATATCTGGCAGAAGGAACTATCAGTAATGTTTTCTTTATTAATAATAAAGACATCTTGTGTACTCCGGCTATAAAGGTGGGAATCCTTGAAGGGATCACAAGAGGAATGATCTTAGACATAGCAAAGGGACTGGGATTGAAAAGCAGGGAGGGATGTTTCAGACGTAAAGATATTTATAATGCCAGGGAAGTTTTTATAACAAATACTTCAATGGAAGTAATGCCGGTGACCAGAATAGACAAAGTGAGAATTGCAGGAAAGGCAGGCAGGCTTACTTCTATGATTCACGATAAATATAAGGAGAAAGTGTCAGATTATATTGAGGCATTTAACAACTAGTGAATATATCCAAGATAATTGATCACACCCTGCTTGTACCTGATGCCAGGGAAGAGGCAATAGTAAAGTGTTGTGAAGAAGCAGTGAAATATGGTTTCTATTCTGTGTGCGTATATCCGGCCTTCATCAAAAAAACGAGGGAAGTCCTCTTTGAATCATATGTGAAGGTCTGTTCTGTTATTGGATTTCCCTCAGGTGCAACGTTACCCAGGGTCAAAATATATGAGTCTATTGAGGCGGTTTTGAACGGGGCTGATGAACTTGATATTGTTTTAAATATTGGCGCCTTAAAGTCAGGTGACTGGAAATCAGTGGCAAGGGAACTGGAAGGCATTATTGCGGCCACTCCAGAGATAGTTCACAAAATAATTATCGAAACCTGTTATCTGGACGATGAAGAGAAGAAAAGGGCTTGTGAGATAATTATGAAATCAGGCGCAGAGTTTATCAAGACCTCTACAGGATTCGGATCTTCAGGGGCTAAAGTAAAGGATGTTAAATTACTAAAATCCATCGCAGGGGATAAGATTGGGATAAAGGCTGCCGGCGGGATAAGGACATTAAAGGATTTAGTGGCATTTCTTGATGCAGGAGCTATAAGGATAGGGACAAGTTCCGGCGTGGAGATAATTAATGAACTGGATAAAAAGCCGATATTATGAGGTCATACAATGAAGGTTAAGCTGGCTAAAACAGCGGGTTTCTGCATGGGTGTGCGGCGGGCGATGAATATCGCGCTGGATGCTGCAAACAAGAAAAAAGGCGAGCTTTATACTTATGGTCCTCTTGTGCATAACCCCCAGGCCGTGGAGATGCTTAAAGAAAAAGGAGTGTCAGTAATTACTGACGATTCTGTATCTGATGCAACAGTAATTATCAGGGCTCATGGCGTGCCTCCTGAAGAGCGTCAGAAAATAAAGGAAGCCGGAAATATTGTATGCGATGCAACATGTCCTCATGTTGCAAGGGCCCATGCCATTATAAAAAGGGGGATAAACCAGGGTTACACCGCTATTATAATCGGAGACAAGGGTCATGCCGAGGTGAATGGCCTGCTTGGATATGCTGTAGGAAATGGGTATGTTGTTGAATCTGCAGCTGATGTTAATGAGTTGCCCCATATTGAAAAGGCCTGCATTGTTGCACAAACCACACAGGACAGAAACAACTTTGATGAGATAGTTGCAGCAGTCAGGAAGCGAGTGTCTGATGTTCAGATATATGACACTATTTGCGATGCAACTAATATGAGACAAAAGGAAGTACGGGAGCTTGCGCAGGAAGTCGATGCTATGGTGATCGTTGGAGGAAAGAACAGTGCTAATACCCGTAGACTTCATGAAATTTCTGAGTCAACAGGGACACCCTCTTATCATATTGAGGGAGAAGATGAGCTGAAATTGCTGGGCCTTGAGCAGTATGAAAATATTGGTGTTATGGCAGGGGCCTCTACTCCAAACTGGGTCATTAATAAGGTGCTGGAAAGAATAAAGCTGCTCTTGAGAAAGAGACAATATAAACTGTTAAGTCTACTGGAGAAATTTGGAGATTTTATAGTTGGAAGCAGTCTGTACCTTAGTCTGGGCGCAGTCAGCATGGGATATGCAAGCCTGGTTTTTCAGGGAATCAAGCCATCGGCAACCATATTACTAATAATTTTTCTGTATATCTTTAGTGTCCATATATTCAACAGGTACACGGAAAAGGTCGAAGATGAATTTTATGGCTCAATCAGGTCAAGGTTTTTTGAAAAATATGGCAAGGCATTTATTGCTACTGCAATAGTCGCTTCAGTTATTTCACTGTACCTGTCCTATTTGCTAGGCATGAGAGACTTTGTGCTACTTTTGTTTTCCTATCTGATGGGAATAATTTACAGCCTGAAGATAGTCCCGGAGAGGCTGCACCACATTACTGAATATAAACGGCTCAAGGACTTTCCGGGATCAAAAGATGTGTTTGTTGCATTGGCATGGGCATGGGTCATAGTGCTGATCCCCAGCCTCAATCAGGGCAATTTATTTACCTATGAGTCCCTGTCTATCATGGCCTTTATTATTTCGACCGTTTTTATAAGGTCTGTAATATTTGATATTGTCGGCATTGAGGGTGATAGGATTGTTGGAAGAGAGACAATCCCCATACTTATCGGACCGAAACGCACTGAACTCATGTTGCTCATTATCACCATAATCATAGGCGTCTACATGGGGCTTTCAGCGGTTTTTGGTCTTGTGCCTTCACTTAGTTATTATTTCATATTATCGCCTGTTTTAATGGTGGCATGTCTTTATATTATTCAGAAGCGGCGTATACAGGCAAACAGGCTGTTTGAGGTGACTATAGACAGTTGCTTTATTCTTATTGGCCTTATTACCTATTTATGGCAGGTTCTCTAATGAATTGCCTTTCTGATTTTATCCTAACAAAGAATTCCTTGCCCGGATAACAGGGATATGGCGTAGGAAATTATTATCTCGATTTTATCTGATATAATTGACTATACAGATTAAAGAAGAGATCGGAATGACCGTAATATTAATTGCTGGATAACAATCCTTAATCAGATATTCTGAACTATAATAATTATCAATAAATTAATTCTATATAAAAGGAGCTGGCTATGGGAAAGAAAGTAACCAAAAAGCAGGCTGTAACTAAATCCGCTGATAATGATGACCTTTATAAAGATATTGTTGTTTCAACAAACACTCTGATATGGCGTACCGATACAGAGGGAAGGCTGACCTTCCTTAATCCGAGCTGGAGCAAGGGCTATGGTTATAAAGATGGAAGTATGATTGGCAAGCCGCTATCGGATTTTCTGGTGTCCCAGGCCGCTGAGCACTATATTAATGCATTCAGAAACTGTCTTATTGGTCAATCAATCACAGGTCTTGAAACGACCTTCCTATCAAAGAAGGGTGAAGAAATTGATCTGGCCATGAATATGGTGCCCATTTATGATTCAGAGGAGATTGTAGGAACCCAGGGGAGTGCCTTTGATGTGACAGAGCAAAAACATGCAGATGAAATGCTTCAGTACATAAGCGCAAAGGACGAACTCACCGGCCTTTACAATCTGCACACTTTCATGAGTATGACCGAGCAGCAGATTAAGTCAGCTCTGCGTGAAAAGAAAGCAATGCTGATTATATATGCAGGAGTTGATGGGATGGAGGCAATTAATGAAATTCAGGGTCGTGACTCAGGGGACAGTTTATTGGTTGATGTTGCTAATATTTTGAGAAAGACCTTTCGTGAGGCTGATATACTTGCCCGTTCCAGTGGAGACGAGTTTGTCATCTCAACTCTTGTTGCATCCAAAGACCATGATAAGCTCATAATGGACCGGTTAAATGCAAATATTGATGAATATAATTCGGGCAAAGAGGATGATATATTGTGTCCGTTAGTTTTGGTGGTGCCATCTATGATCCTGAAAATCCCACTTCAATCAATGAGGTCCTGTCCCAGGCAGATGAACAAATGCATGATGTTAAGGACAGCAAAAGGGAATAGTTGACGGGGGAATCAATCTGTTGCATTTGTGTTTTCATGTTGGCGCTCTATTTATTCTGGTGTTTCTTCAACACCAGAACAGCATTGACCCCGCCGAATCCGAATGAGTTTGATATTGCTGTGTTAATGTCTTGATTGACAGGCTGAGTTGCAATATTCAGGTCACATTCCGGGTCAGGGTTATCCAGGTTAATAGTAGGAGTAATTGTTCCCATTATGTATTGATAATGCAGTGATTGCTGCTTCAACAGCACCGGCTGCGCCCAGCATATGTCCAAGCATTGACTTACATGAACTTACATGTATGTTATTTGTTAACTCACCAAATACTTTTTGTATAGCCTTTAGATTCAGCAGTGTCTCCCAGTTGGGGTTGATGTGGCATGGGCATTTATATAATCTACTTCGTTTTTATTAATCCCTGCATCTTCCAAAGCATTACTGATAGCCATTGCCTCACCTTCACTGTCAGGTCTGGTCTGATGAAATGCATCCGAGGATGAACCGTATCCGATAATTTCAGCATAAATCACAGCATCTCTTTTTAATGCACACTCTAACTCCTCCAGCACCAGAATGCCTGAACCCTCTGATATGACGAAACCGTCCCGTTCAGAATCAAAGGGTCTGCTGGCTTTTTCAGGATCTTTGTTGCGATCTGATAAAGAGCCTGAAGAACCATAGCCTCCAACGGCCAGTCTGCATATAGGTGCGTCTGTGCCACCGGCAAGGACCAGGTCAGCTCTTTCTGACTTGATCATGTTAAAGGCCTCTCCTATTGCATTGGTGCCGGATGCGCATGCAGTTGAAATCCCCAGTGAAGGTCCTTTAATGCCTAACCTCATCGAAATATAGGAAGATGCCATGTTGATTGTGCTTGATGACATTAGGTACGCTGAGAATGGTCTCTTGTCCCTGATATGCTTTTCCAGCGCCCTTTCCATGCTGGATATGCCTCCTCTGCTTGAACCGACAATGACACCGGCTTTTTCGAGTAACGCGTGACGCGTGACGTGTGACGAGTTCAATGAAATTAATCCGGAATCCTCACAGGCCATTAATGCAGCGGCTGCAGCATAGTGAACAAAGGGATCAAGCCTCAATAGATCTTTTTGTGGAATATAATTTTCCGATGCAAACTGCTTAAGCTCTCCGGCAACCTGTGAGGGAAGTCCGACAGGATTAAACCGTGATATTGATGAGATACCTGATTTTTTATTGATTAAGTGGTCCCATGTAGATTGTATATTATTGCCTAGAGGGGTAACAGCTCCAAGGCCTGTGATGACAACTCTTCTCATAGAAGATTATATTAGCATTAGGAAGTAGACAGTAGATAGTAGACAGTAGACAGAGTAAGGATAGAAATATTTTTATTCTCCGGTTATTATACGTACATGGATATAGATAACAACGCTGCGTCAATGTTTGGCAAAGGCTTAAACTGATCCCAGGCATTACTTGCAGCTCATGGATCTGAGCTGGGACTGGATGTTAAAACAGCCATAAAGATGGGAAGTGCTTTTGGCGGAGGAATGGGGCTGATGGGTGAAACATGCGGGGCAGTTACAAGCGCGGTGTTAATGATCAGCCTGAAGTATGGTGCCAGTGATGGTGAGGAAAGGGAGGCTAAGAAGCGGGCTTATAAATTAACTGAGAAATTTATTGAAGAATTTCGGGATCGAAATAAATCTATTATATGCCGTGACCTTTTAGGGTTTAACATTAATTCAGATAATGTTCCGGAGAAAGAAGAAATAATTTCCAAACGATGCCCTGAATTTATTGCGGTGGCTTCAGAAATCCTTGAAGACATACTAAGGAGTGAGAATGGCAAAATCAAAAAGTAAAACTACCAAAAAGCTTACTCATATTGACAGTAAAGGAAAAGCAGCCATGGTTGATGTAGCTGGTAAATCTTCGACCCTTCGAGAGGCAGTTGCAAGGGGCGCTGTTTATATGGAAAAAGATACGATCACACTTATCTCAAGCAACAAGATTGCAAAGGGAAATGTATTTGAGACGGCCAGGCTTGCCGGGATCATGGCAGCAAAGAAAACTGCTGAACTTATTCCTTTATGTCATCAGCTGAATTTGACCTCTGTTGCCGTTGATTTTAAAATCGATAACAAAAAGCATAAGGTCGATATCGAGTCAAAAGCCAGGTGCAAGGGGCAGACAGGTGTTGAAATGGAGGCCCTCACAGCGGTGTCAGTTGCGGCCCTCACGATTTATGATATGTGCAAGGCTGTTGACAGGGCTATGATAATATCAGATATTAAACTGATGGAAAAAAGCGGCGGCAAAAGCGGAACCTGGAAGAGGGAATAAGGCTAATTATTTTGCTTACTATCTTTATTCTCAGTTTTCATTCTCTTTCTCATTTCCTTTAATTCTCCAAGGAGCAGAGACTTTTCATTGAGAAATTTATCCTGCATAAGGATGATCTTCTGGTCTTTTTTCACAAGTTCCTGTTTCAGCACAAATGAATAAAGAGTCACAATAACTAAACCGGAAAATAATATAAAAATTAATAGTTTGATTATTCCGGGGGTCCTGACCAGTTCACGTGTTTCTATATCACGTTCGAGCGGGGTCTTGTCTGACATGATTATTTGTGCCTCCTTACTTCAAAGCGATATAACTCGATATCATCCCCTATGTAAATACCAGCTTTGGTAGAGGCAATGCTTATCTGATAATCCACAGTATCAACGCCGTCAAGGTCTGGAAGGAGAAGTCCCTTTTTAGTGCCGCTTACTACGATAACTCCATATTTCTTTGGGTCCAGTTCATTTTTGCTCTGTATTTTTTCAGGCGATGAAAGTACATCTACTGAGTATGTAAGATTGTCTAGCTCATCAGAACTTACAGGCGGAAACCTAGGGTCACTGGTTGCTGCGCTAATGGCATTTTGAATTATTTCAGCAGCTAAATTATCGGTGGTTGGTTGAAAGGTCCCTATACATCCTCTTAACTCTCCTTTTATCTTGATAGACACAAATGTGCCGGCTTTTTCTTCCATCTCATTAGCAAGGGGACAGGGTATCTCCATTCTCTTCCCGTCCAGGGTAATCTTTTCGATTGTATCTTTAGCCAGTTTTACAAGAGGATGCATGAGATTAAAATAAAAAATTAAAAATAAAAAGTTAAAATTATGGAGTATTAATTATATTGTGATACATTAGTTCATTAATCTAACCCCTGTCTACTGACCTGCCTGCCGGTAGGCAAGGCTCCTGACTACTATCTACTGATTACTGTCTTTTCACTTCTTTCTGGTCACTACATAGTCGGCAATAGTCAGGAGCGATTGTTTTGCCATGGAATCTTCAAAGCGATCAAGCTCTGCCTTTGCTTCGTTAAGAATGCCTTTTGCTTTATTGAATGATTTTTCTATAGTGTTATGCTTGTGGAAAAGGTGAAGTACATATGCTAAGTCGGTCTCAGTCAGGGTTTCTGATTGCAAGATCTTCACGATTTCTTCTTTCTCGTCAGTACCTACATCCTGAAGGAGGTAAATTAAAGGCAGTGTGATTTTTCCTTCTTCAAGGTCCTTGCCAAGACTCTTGCCCAGCTTTTTTTCTTCTGCCATGTAATCCAGGATGTCATCTGCCATCTGAAAGGCATAACCGAATTTCAGTCCAAATGTGGCAAGGCTTTCTATTTCTTCCTGTGAGGCATCTCCAAGAACAGCCCCGCTTTTGCAAGCTGCAGACATCAGTATGGCTGTTTTACCACGAATGATTTTTATGTAGTCATCCATTGTCATGTTAATGCTGCCTTTTTTGCTAAGCTGTACCAGTTCTCCTTCACTCATTTTTGCGGTGGCATTGCAGAGGGCGTCCATTATGGTTTGATGCTCCAGCAGGTTGGCCAGGCGCAGGGCATTTGCATATAGAAAATCACCGACCAGAACAACCAGCTGGTTCCCATACAAAGAATGCGCAGAAGGTTTGCCTCTTCTTATACTTGCACCGTCCACTATATCATCATGAATAAGAGAGGCAGTATGGATGAATTCAACACTGCATGCAAGGGTACTTACATTATCACCGTTATCACCAAAAAGCTTTGAACTCAGTATGGCAAGGAAGGGCCGGATACGTTTTCCACCGCTCGAAAGGAGGTGGTTGCCGACCATTGAGATCGCAGGCGCAACAGTCTTCAGCGTGTCATTGATCTTTGCTTCAGCCTGCTCAAGGTCAGATTTGTAATATGCCCATATTTCAGTAATAGTCATTTATTCCGCTTTCATCATGATCGATTCCAGATCAGTGCCCTCTTCATTGAGCTTATGCAGATCTTCAGGTCTGAAAACACCCTTCTCAGTTATTATACCTGTTACATATTTTGCAGGCGTAACATCAAAGGCGATATTTCTGACCTTCACCCCTTCAGGTGCTATCTGGCATCCGAAAATATTTGTGACTTCTTCAGGTCCTCTCTCTTCAATCGGGATAAGATCACCTGTAGGGATTGAAAAATCAATGCTGCTTAAAGGTGCGGCCACATAAAAAGGGACATTGTTTTCCTTGCAAAGAACGGCAAGTGAGTATGTTCCGATCTTATTTGCAACATCACCGTTTGCAACAGTCCTGTCTGTTCCGACTATGGCAAGATTTATCTCCCCTTTATACAGAAGGGCCCCTGCTGTGTTGTCCGTAATCAGAGTAACCGGAATGTTATCTTCCATAAGTTCCCATGCTGTGAGACGGCAGCCCTGCAGGACAGGCCTTGTTTCATCAGCAATGACCTGTATATTTTTACCCTGCTCCACAGCGGCCCTTATCGGTCCGGTGGCTGTGCCGTATCCACCGGTTGCAAGCGATCCTGCATTGCAGTGGGTTATTATTGTATCACCGTCCTTAATAAACTGAGAACCCCATTTGCCGATGGTCTTGTTAATTTCAATGTCCTGCTCCAGCACCCTGTTTGCTTCTTCTGTTAAAAAGGATTTAAGAGCATCTACAGACTCTTCCTTTCTTGCTTCCAGCAGTTTTCTTGTTCTGTCTACAGCCCACTTTATGTTTACAGCTGTTGGTCTGGTAGCCAGCAGGGTCTGATATATCGGCTCAAGACCTTTTATGAATTCATCATAACTGTCTGCCTTTATCTCTGCCGCTCCTATTGCTATTCCCATTGAAGAAGCGATCCCTATTGCCGGTGCACCCCTTATCCAAAGGTCTTTAATTCCCTTGGCCACCATATGATAATCCCTGCAATCAACATAAACAACTTCTCTGGGCAGTTTTGTCTGGTCCAGCATCTTTACTATTCCATTTACCAGTTCAATAGTCTTAACCATTTTTACTCCTTGTGTTGAAAATCGTTATTAGTTATTCGCTATTTGTTATATGGTATACACATAAAACTCAAAAACTGTTTAAGTGAAGATTTAAATAACGAATAACTAAAGGCAAATAACATATAATATTTCTCTACTTATATCAAATTTTCATTATTGTCATCACTAACAAAATAATAGTCAGCACTATTAACATAATCACTGTTGCCCATGAAATATAATTGTGACCTTTTGAGTTAATATATTCACCCATAATTTTTTTATTATTAACGAGATATAATGCAAAAACAAGTACAAAGGGAAGAAGAATTCCGTTAAGTACCGATGAAAACACCATTAAAAGTACTAACGGTGCATTCGGAATTAATACCAGTAAAGACGAAATAACTATCAGGGCCGTATATATCCACATAAACTGCGGGGCTTCTTTAAAGGTTTTGTTTATACCTGTTTCCCATCCCATTGCTTCACAAATATAATAGGCTGTTGCAAGGGGGACGATGATAGCTCCCAGTATCGAAGCATTGGCCAGGCTGATCCCGAAAAAGACTGAGGCATACTGGCCGACGAAAGGGGTCAATGCATATGCAGCCTCATGGGCCTCATTTATCCTTATCCCGTTAGGGAACAGTGTTGTAGCACATGTAACAATGATAAAGAAGGCAATGATATTGGTTATGAAACATCCTGCAATCACATCAAGCTTGGAGTATTTGTAATCCTCTTTTTTAATACCCTTTTCAGCAATTGATGACTGAAGGTAAAACTGCATCCAGGGGGTTATAGTTGTTCCAATAATAGCGATGCTCAGCATAATAAACTCAGACTCCATTTTAACTTTGGGGACAAAGGTGCTGTGAAAGACCTCACTCCATTCAGGTTTTGCCATAAAGCCGGAGAAGACATATCCAAAATAAAGCAGACAGGCAATCAGGAGAACACTTTCAACAACACGGTAACTGCCTTTGGTAACAAGTATCCATATAAGAAATGCTCCGATCGGAACCATTATATATTTGCTCAAACCGAATATCTCCATGCTTGCTGCCCACCCTGCAAAATTAGCCACTGTAGTTCCAAAGTTGGCAATCAACAGAATTACCATCATGAAGAATGCTGCCTTTATGCCGTAGTTTTCCCTGATAAGGGCGGCAAGCCCTTTACCTGTTATGACCCCCATTCTGGCTACCATCTCCTGGATGACAACGAGCGCTATTGTAGTAGGGATTAAAGCCCACAGGAGCATGTTCCCGTAACGGGCCCCTATTACAGAATATGTAGTTATCCCCGAGGCATCGTTATCAATTGAGGCCGTAATAATACCCGGCCCGATGATCGCAAAAAAGAGGAGGAAGTTTTTCCACAAAGATTTGGGTTTTCTTAAAGTCACACACTCCTCCTCTTTTTCCTTGAAGAGGGTGGGAGGAGAATTTCGATAATATCGTCAATGGTCACTATGCCGAGAAGCTCTTCATCTTCATCAACTACAGGGATGGCAAGCATGTTGTATTTAGAAATTATCTCTGCAACAGCCTGCTGGTCTGTTTCAGGAGATACTGATTTAATCTTTGTCTGCATTATATCGGATAGAGGTATATTGGGAGCTGACAGCAACAGGTCTTTTAATGAAGCAACACCCTTTAATTTTTCATCTTCTACTATATAGACGTAATAAACGATTTCAACATCCGGTGCATCAGCTTTAAATCTTTCTATTGCTTCCTGTACCTGCATATCAGGAGGATAGGATATGAACTCGTTTGTCATGAGACCACCGGCAGTGTCTTCTTCATGGGCAAGCAGTTCCTGAATGTCCTGGGCCTCTTCCTCTTCAATGGATTCGAGAAGTTCCTGTGCCTTGTCTGTCTCAAGGTCAGCTATCAGGTCTGCAGCCTCATCAGGAGGCATTCTTTCAACTACATCAATAGCATAATCCTTATCTATGTTTTCAATTATTGCTTTCTGAATATCCGGGTCCAGTTCAGGGAGTGCCTCGGCAGCAACGTTAGGGTCCAGTCCCTTGAAAAGCGCTATTCCCTGATCATGGGGCAGCTTACGGATGATGTCAGCAATATCAGCAGGATGAAGAGCAGATATCATCTGTCGCGGTATATTTAATGAAATTTTTGAAAGTCTTGGCTCCAGCGGCTGGATAAATCCCCAGTTTATAATGTTTTGTGATATTGTTTTACCAAGAAACTGGTAGAGCTTCTCTGTTTTACGCTCAATGCCCAGACGTCTCAGTATCCCCCGCAGGCCAACATCAACTCCGTTAACACAGGCATAGTCATTAATTCCTTCCAGCCGAACATCATTGACGCGAACAACTTTGGCGCCGTCAGCATCAACGATCTGCTTATCAAAGACATCCCTGACGATCAAAAGAATGTCTTCTGACGGTTCATAGGGCTCAACTCTGGGGGAATAAACCTTGGAGGAGATGATGCGTTTATTGAAGATACCTACGTTTTCCCACTCAAGGACATAGCGCTTCTTCTTCTCCTCGAGTATGAGGGCGGACACACGGGGCAGGGGGTCGCCTTTAATGACAACAAAGTCTTTTAATCTTCCGAGTTCGTCCCCTTTTGGGTCAAGAACAGGTTTTTTAAGCAATTCGCTGATAAACAGCTCACCGAAAAGGGGCATGACGACCTCCGATTACCAATTATGTCCTGGATAAATTCTACATTTCTAACCTTGAATTATACATAAGGCAGGGAAATTTGGGCAAGCGTGTAACAATTTATGAAGGTCCGACCTCCATAGGAAGCGACGAGTGTAGGGGTAGACCTATGTGTCTACCCTGATAATAAGGGCAATTGCGTAAAAAGGGCGCACACACAGGTGCGCCCCTACGGTATTTCATATCTTTTATCAAGCAAATCAATTTTATCTTTTAAATTCTCGGTCACCAGAACTTTCCTGTTGGCATCGATAAGCACAGCATCAATTCCCATTGAGTTAATAAGTGCCAGGCCTTTTTTTGCTCCAAGAACAAACACAGCCGTCGAAAGACCGTCAGCCACATAACCTTCAGGAGCAATAACTGTCACACTTATGAGGTCAGATTTTGCGGGATAACCGGTTGACCGATCCAGAATGTGGTGGTAACGTTTTCCATTTTGAAAGAAGAATCTCTGGTAGTCACCTGAAGTTGATATTGCACGGTCCTCAAGCTGCAGACTTGCAATAATGTCTTCCCATGGTTTTTCAGATTCAGATTCAGGCCGGGGGTTTTGAATTCCTACTTTCCATGCCTTGCCTGTAGTATTCAGTCCGAATCCCCTGATATCTCCTGCTACTGCAATAAGGGCCGATTTGATACCTTTTGTCTTTATTGCATCAACTGCTTTGTCAGCGGCATAACCTTTGGCAATTCCTCCAAGGTCAATCTCCATTCCTTTTTCTTTTAGATAAACTTCAGATGTAATGTCATTAATCTGTATTTTTTCATAATCCACAAGCTTCATTGCGTTGCTAATGTAATTGCTTGCAGGTATAGCAGGTTTTTTGTTCTGTCTTGAAAAGTCCCAGAGTTTTATAAGAGGAGCAATTGATGGATCAAAAGCTCCGTTTGTAATTTTTGATGTATGGACAGCAATATTAACCAGTTCCAGAGTTTCTTTGCTCACCCTGACCGGCTTAATGCCGGCAGATCTGTTAATCTCACTTAACTCACTTTCATCAGAAAAATAGTTAATAAGAATTTCGAGCTTCTTGATCTCGGCAAACCCGGCCTCGATCGCCTCTTGTGCCTTTTCTCTCGAAGGGGAAATAACTGTTATAGAGCAGAATGTATCCATTAAAACCCTGCTCTCTTTGTACATCTGATCAGTTTTTGTACAAGAAGATAAGAACAGTAAACAGTAAACAGTGAACAGTGAACAGACAAAAAAGTGGTGAAATTTATGACTGAGTTCTGAATTCTGAGTTTTGAGTTTTAAGTTCATATCTGTAACATCCTGTCTACTGCCTCCTGACTACTGTCTACTACTTTTTTAAAAAAAGTTTATCTTTCAAAAATCTCCCTGTATGTGAGTTTTTGTTGACAGCTATTTCTTCAGGTGTGCCTGATGCCACTACCTCACCTCCGTCATCTCCGCTTTCAGGGCCTAAATCAATTATATAGTCTGCGCTTTTGATTATATCAAGGTTATGCTCAATCACAATTACAGTGTTGCCGGCGTCCACAAGATCACCAAGGACCTCAAGGAGTTTTTGTATATCAACAAAGTGCAGACCTGTTGTAGGTTCATCAAGAATATAGAGAGTATTGCCTGTGGCTTTCTTGCTTAACTCTCTGGACAGTTTGGCCCGCTGGGCTTCTCCGCCGGACAGAGTCGTTGCTGACTGACCGAGTTTTATATAGCCAAGGCCCACTCTTTCAAGGGTTATTAATTTTCTTTTAATTTGAGGGACAACTTCAAAAAACTCGATTGCCTGGGACACTGTCATGTTTAAAACATCAGATATGTTTTTCCCTTTATAACGGATATCAAGGGTCTCCTTATTGTACCGTGATCCTTTGCAGGTATCACATGGTATATAAAGATCAGGGAGAAAATGCATCGATACTTTAACCAGACCGGCACCTGTGCATGTCTCGCATCTTCCCCCCTTAACATTAAAACTGAATCTGCCCGGTTTGTATCCCCTGACCCTTGAGTCTGTCACCATTGAGAAGAGGTTTCTCACTAATGAAAAAATGCCGGTGTAGGTTGCCGGGTTAGAACGAGGGGTCCTGCCAAGTGGCGACTGGTCAATATCTATGACTTTGTCAATTTTCTCGATCCCTATTATTTTGTCAAATTCGCCGGGAGTTTCTTTTGATGAGTAAAGTTTATTTGCCAGCGCTTTATAAAGAATTTCTATTATGAGTGTGCTTTTGCCGGAACCTGAAACACCTGTGACACAGGTAAACACACCGAGCGGAATTTTTACATTAAGATTTTTCAGGCTGAATTCTCTTGCTCCCTTGATAGTAATAAAATCTTTCGGTTTTCTTCTTTTGCCCGGGACAGGGATTGATAATTGCCCGCGCAGGTAAGAGCCTGTCAGAGAGTCAGGATCATTTAATACATGGTCATAGCTTCCCTCTGATACTATCTGCCCGCCATGCGTTCCGGCAGCAGGGCCCATATCAATGATATGGTTGGCCCTTTTCATTGTTTCCTCGTCATGTTCTACTACAATTACAGTATTCTCCATTTCCCTCAGCTCACAAAGGCTGTCGAGCAGTTTGTCACAGTCCCTCGGATGCAGACCGATGCTCGGCTCATCAAATATATAGATGACCCCGGACAGGGAAGACCCTATCTGGGTTGCAAGTTTGATCCTCTGTTCCTCCCCGCTGGATAATGAGACAGCGGTCCTGTCAAGAGTAAGGTAGCCAAGACCTATTTTATTAAGGAAATGAAGTCTTTCCTTTGTCTCTTTCATTATTTTGGAGGCTATCATCTGCTCTGTTTTTGAAAGTCTGAGATTTTGAAGAAAAGGGATGATTTCTTTTATCGGGAGCATGGAGAGTTCGCTGATATTCAGGCCGTTGATTTTGACAGAAAGGGCCTCTTTTCTCAGCCTGTACCCGTTACAGTCAGGGCATGTATCAGCTTTATGATTGTTATCTATTCCTTCATCAATCTTCATTATCCCCAGTCCCCTGCATTTTGGACAGGCGCCGAATGGACTATTGAATGAAAATACTCTAGGGCTTATTTCAGGATAATTAATGCCGCATTTAGGGCAGGCAAGCTTAGTACTGAAGAAAAGGTCCTGGTCTTCATCAATTATGTTGACTATGACCGAGTCTGTAAAATCTGTTGCATGAGAAATGGCCCTTGAAATATGCTTTTCAATGCCCGGTTTGATAATTAACCTGTCTATGACAATGTCCAGATTATGTCTTTTATATCTGCTAAGTTTTACTTCCCTGGTTATGTCAACAATTTCACCATCGATTCTTGCCCTTATAAAACCTTTTTTCCGGGCATCTAAAAGCTCTTTTTTATACTCACCTTTTCTTCCCATAACTATTGGTGCCAGGATCTGGATACGGGTTTTTTTGGGAAGAGCTGCAAGTGAGTCGATGATCTGCTGGACTTTCTGGGTTGCTACGGGACTGCCGCATTTATAACAGGCCATGTCGCCAATTCTTGTATATGCGACCCGCAGGTAATCGTATATTTCGGTGATAGTACCCACTGTAGATCTTAAACTTTTAACAGTGGTTTTCTGCTCTATTGCGATGGAGGGTGAAAGTCCTTCAATAGAGTCAACATCAGGTTTCTGCATCTGATGAAGGAACTGTCTTGCATATGCCGAAAGGCTCTCCATGTATCTTCTCTGGCCTTCAGCATAGATGGTATCAAAGGCAAGTGATGACTTGCCCGAGCCAGACGGTCCTGTAATGACCACAAGGCTGTTGCGCGGTATCTTTACATTAATATTCTTAAGATTGTGGACCCTTGCGCCTTTGATGACAATACTGTTTAACATGATAACATCCCGATAAATAAGATTGAATTTTTACTATAACATGAATGGAACCTGTTTGATTTTCGTAATATAAAGATAAAATTAAGTAACTACTCAGGTGCAAAGGGTCAAAGGCACAGAGGAGTAAAGGTTAAAACAATATAAGGAAGTTCTTTATTTTGTTTTTTATTTTGTGCCTATCTGCGCAGTTACAGAAATTGCATGAAAGTATAAAAAAATATTATAATATAAGACTTTTTTGAACTTAATATGGAGGTAAGTCTATGAACAAAAAGAATTACGTGTTTACATCTGAGTCTGTATCAGAGGGACATCCTGATAAAGTAGCGGATCAGATTTCAGATTCAATTCTTGATGCAATCTTTCAGCAGGATACGTCATCACGCGTTGCTTGCGAAACTCTGGTCAATACCGGAATGGTTTTAATATCCGGAGAAATTACTACTACAGCATGGATAGACATGCATGCAGTAGTTCGAAATAAAGTAAAAGAAATAGGATATAACCATTCAGATATGGGTTTTGACTGGGAATCATGTGCAGTGCTCACCTCCATTGATAAGCAATCAGCAGACATAGCCATGGGAGTTAATGAAACAAATGATCATGAGCAGGGTGCAGGAGACCAGGGGATAATGTTTGGATATGCATCAAATGAGACCGATGTGCTTATGCCTGCTCCGATTACTTTTGCACACCGTCTTATGCAGCGTCAGGCAGAAGTCCGTAAAAACGGAACACTGCCATGGCTTCGTCCCGATGCAAAGAGTCAGATAACATTTCGTTATGAAGACAGCAAACCTGTTGGTATTGAAGCCGTTGTACTTTCCACTCAGCATTCACCTGACATAGAAAATAAGATTCTTAGAGAAGCAGTTATGGATGAGATTATCCTCCCTGTATTACCTCAGGAGTGGATCACTTCTGATACCAAATTTCACATTAATCCTACGGGACGTTTTGTTATAGGAGGCCCTGTAGGTGACTGTGGTGTGACAGGCAGGAAAATAATTGTTGATACCTATGGTGGCGCTGCTCGTCATGGAGGGGGAGCTTTTTCAGGCAAGGACCCTTCAAAAGTTGACCGCTCTGCTGCTTATGCTACCCGTTATGTTGCAAAGAACATTGTTGCGGCCGGTCTTGCAGACCGCTGTGAAATACAGATCTCTTATGCTATTGGTGTTGCCGAGCCTACATCAATAGATATTGAAACATTTGGTACAGGCAAAATTGAAGAAACAAAGCTTATTGAGCTAATTCGCAGGCACTTTGATTTAAGACCAAGAGGTCTTATTACTATGCTGGATCTGTTACGTCCTATATATGAGCCTACTGCTTCCTATGGTCATTTCGGCAGAGAAGACATGGACTTCCCCTGGGAAAAGACTGATTTGGCAGAAGCACTCAAGGAAGATGCAAAATAATCTGATTATTATTGGATAATTACAGAAAGGGCGAGCGGGAAGAAATGTCCTGCTCGCCTGTTAATTTTATTGATCGATTTCCTACGATAATATCTCCACAATAATATACAATCATAAGTTCAAGAGGACATAACTTATAGTTGTAAATATGTCAGTCAGGAGTTAAGATGGGGAATGTTTGCACTATTGATATTAAATAAAGGAGGAGTATAGATGTCTACAGCAATTAATGAGAAGAAAACAGAAGACTATAAAGTAGCTGATATCAGCCTGGCAGATTGGGGCAGGAAGGAACTGGATATAGCTGAAAAGGAAATGCCCGGTTTGATGTCAGTCAGAGCACAGTATGCTACAGAAAAGCCTTTAAAGGGTGTCAGGATTTCCGGCTCACTTCATATGACCATTCAGACAGCTGTTCTGATCGAGACACTTGTTGCACTTGGTGCTGATGTAAGGTGGGCGAGCTGTAATATTTTTTCAACCCAGGACCATGCAGCTGCAGCTATTGCAGCAGCAGGAGTGCCGGTGTTTGCATGGAAGGGTGAGACACTTGAGGAATACTGGTGGTGCACCGATAAAGCGCTTGCATTTCCCGGAGGGCTTGGACCGCAGCTTATAGTTGATGACGGTGGTGATGCCACATTATTTATTCATCGCGGTTATGAGGCTGAAAACAATGCGGCCATACTTGATGAGCCAACAGATAACCATGAGCTCAAGATAATTAACAGTCTGCTAAAGTCCATACTTGCTGAAGACAACCAGAGGTGGCATGGGGTGGTGAAGGAGTGGAAAGGCGTCAGTGAAGAGACCACCACAGGAGTGCACAGGTTATATGAAATGATGGATAACGGGACACTCCTTATACCTGCAATTAACGTTAATGATTCAGTTACAAAGTCAAAATTTGACAACCTTTATGGCTGCAGAGAGTCTTTGGCCGACGGTATAAAGAGGGCAACTGATGTTATGCTTGCCGGCAAGGTATCTGTTGTCTGCGGTTATGGCGATGTTGGCAAGGGTTGTGCCCAGTCCTTAAAGGAATATGGTTCAAGAGTAATAGTTACTGAGATTGATCCAATCTGCGCACTTCAGGCTGCTATGGAAGGTTATGAAGTTGCACCGATTGAAGACACCCTTGGCGAAGGAGACATCTATGTTACTACTACCGGAAACAAGGACATAATCAGAATTGAGCACATGGCCAAAATGAAAGACCAGGCAATTGTGTGTAACATCGGACATTTTGATAATGAGATACAGGTTGAAAAACTCAATACGTATCCCGGAATTAAGCAGGTTGAAATTAAGCCTCAGGTCGATAAGTACATATTTCCTGAAGGCCATGCCATTTTTCTCCTTGCTGAAGGAAGACTTGTAAACCTTGGTTGTGCTACAGGACATCCTTCATTTGTAATGTCCAACAGTTTTACAAATCAGACTCTTGCGCAGTTAGACCTATGGAACAATAAGGATGTTTATGAAAATAAGGTCTACAGGCTTTCAAAGAAGCTTGACGAAGAAGTGGCAAGGCTGCATCTGGAGAAGATCGGCGTAAAGTTAACAAAGTTGACACAGGAACAGGCGGATTACATTGGTGTTCCTTTAGATGGGCCTTATAAACCGGAGCATTACAGATATTAGTAAATAAAAAACAATTAAGAAAAGGGACAGGTTTTCTCTGTCCCTTTATTTTTGTTTACTTCTTCCTATAACTGGTTTTTGATAATTTAGCCCCTTAGGTTGTCATACCGGACCTGCCTACCGGCAGGCAGGCTTGATCCGGTATCCAGAAGATTTTGAAAAGACTGGATTCCGGCTTAAGGATTGCCGGAATGACAGAAAAGTAAACCAAGTTCATACAACAGCTAGGTTGTCATGCCGGACTTGATCCGGTATCCAGAAGATTTTGAAAAGACTGGATTCCGGCTTAAGGACTACCGGAATGACAGAAAAGTAAACCAAGTTCAAATACAGTATAAATTTAGGATTTAGAAAAATGGCGATACAACTTGAACATATAAATCTTATTATTCCTATAAAGCAGATCAATCTTTGTTATCCCGGAGGATTTGAACTTTTCCGCACACATCATGAAGATAAGTTTGGTGATAACTTCTGGCATGATATGCATCTTTTCCGAGACGGATCCATGAGTTCTGATGAGGTAGAAGGTCTGATCTTATTTTGGCAACAGAAAGGGCTGGTTCCATATGTTGAGCGTAATGGAAAAAGAAAGTGGAAGGACATGTGTGTGATTGAATCTTTCAGTGAGGAACCGACATTTCCCTGTGACTGGCTTGAAGTGGATAAGGATGACAACTGTGTTTTTCTCAAAAAGAGACCAAAGAGTAAAATTATCGGCAGGGAAGAGATGAAGTTGTTTTACGGTTAGATAAATGTAGGGGCGAGGTTACCTCGCCCTTTTGTACAGTGTTATATTTATATCTTTTTCAGAACCTCAATAGTTTTTTCTCGTACCTTCTTATTCCACGATATAGTGAAATGATTTGCCTGTAAATTATAGTGCTCTGTTGTCCAGGGCAGGACAGAGCTTTCAGCAGTCACCATGAAATCCCCTTTTCCAGGTGTTAATTCAAATGGCCTTGCAGAGGCAGGTATGATTTTGAACAGGGAATCTGGAATCGTTAAAATTGATTTGACCTGCATGGTGTAGTCGATCTTTTCCCATTTGTAAATATTAAGCAGTGCTGTTTTTCTGCCTCCAAAGGACAAATAATGAATATCTTTTGACGGAGTATCATTTAAATTATTTATAAAACTTGAATCAGGCATCAATTCCTTAAGCGCCCTGCCATCAACCAGTTCACGTAAGTTTTTGACTATTCTTGAAACAGTACCGTGACTATCTTTAGGCAAAACAGCTTTAAGAGGTTTTATGAGAGGATTGATGAAGTTGCCGATTTTTGAGAGTGAGCTGCCTCCATGGGGAGAGGCTATTGTTATAAGGGCCTTAATCCCTTTTGGTTTTGATTCCATAAACTTCCTGGCAACCAGGCCTCCCCGGCTGTGGCAGACAAAGGCGATCGGCCTGGACGGAAACTTCTTTCTGACTTTTAATACCACGTCACCCAGCTCTTTAACGGCAATGCTGATCGGTCCGACCGGTCTTGTCTGGCTCCAGCAAACAGCGCTGAATCCTTCTCTGATAACCTCATCCCAGAGCCCATTAATTTTAACAGGTACATCGCCTATGGAAATTTTATTTATTGAATTGGAGAGTCGGGGCTTTCTTGCTGCAAAATATCTGAGAGGGACGTTTTTAGCAAATACCTTTGTTTCAAGCGGATCAATCCAGAAGTTTTTATCCATGGCCAGTCCATGAATGAAAATTACAACAGCTTTCCGGGGATTGCCTTTATGAATTGTTATGTCTAATTTCATAAAGGACTGTTGTTAAAAAATATCAATCTTTTTTAATGAGGAATCTTTGTCCAGATATACAACTTCTGAAATCTGGGAGTTTCTTATCATGCGGTCGCATAATTTGCAGGGCCTGCCATTTGCGAAGCTATCGTCATCTTCGAATCCTGCGATGTAAATGGTCGAACCTTTCATGCGTTCAGGTGGAGCATTAATAATTGCATTCTGTTCAGCATGCACTGCCTCGCACAGTTCATATCTCTCGCCGGAGGGGATGTTCTGCTCCTGTCTGGTACACCTGTTTAGATCTATACAGTTCTTAATCCCTCTTGGAGATCCATTGTATCCCGTGCTGATAATAACCCGGTCTTTTACGATAACCGCTCCGTATCTGCGGCGCAGGCAGGTTGATCGTGAAGACACGACTTTTGCTATTTCAATGAAGTAATCATCCCATTCAGGACGCATTATTTATTCTCCTTAATATAGAAAGAAAGAACCGCTAGTTTCTCAATGTTATCAGTGTATCATATCCTTCGTCAGCAAGTTTTTCAGCAGTCTGAAAAGCTTCTTTCCGGCTGTTGAAATTGCCCACTTGAACCCTGAAAAACTGTTTTCTTTTAATTCTGACTTTTAATACACGTATGTTGCTGTATTTTATTTCCAATCCTTTTTTGAGTCTAAAGGCATTGTCCTTGTCCTTAAAAGATCCAACCTGGATTGTGGCCGGTGTTGGTGAGCCATCAGATGAAGAGGGTTGATAAACAATCCTTTTTACATACCGCATGTCCCTTCCAAGGTATTTAATCTTTACCCTGCCAACTCCTTTTTTATCCATTCCTATTGCTTTTGCCGCTCCATAGGAAAGGTCAAGGTCTCTTCCGGGAATGAACGGTCCACGGTCGTTAACAATTACAGTGACTGATTTATCAGTGTCAGGATTGGTAACACGCAATTTTGTTCCAAAGACAAGGGTCTTGTGAGCAGCGGTCAGGCCATGCATGTCATATCGCTCGCCTGAGGATGTTGGTCGACCATGAAACTTCTCGCCGTACCACGAAGCTGTCATGTAGCTTCGTCTCGGTTTATGGTCAACTCGTGGAGTCGAGGCGCATGAAATCAGTGCGAATACAGAGCATACTGCTATAAACTGCCAAACCAGCTTTATATGAATTAAGTGCTTAATTTTAATAGAAATATTAGTGCTCCTGCTACGATTAATATATTTAATTAGACATGAAATTTAATTTAGTCTCCTATTATACAACAGCCTTCTCTAATCTTCCCTTTCTCTTATTAGTCCTCATGAATCTACAGGTCTATTGATTTTATATCAGGGTCTGACTTTATTTAATTTGATCATTTTTCCCGCTGTTTCATAAAGGTCCTGGTTTTTTGAATTGCAGTGTGCAGTTTCTTTTCCAGCAGCGTCTTCGGCGGCAGTTCGGTTAAATATTCAGCTATTTTTATTGATGATTTATGCAATTCAAGCAACTCAACCTGTTCATGAGAACCTTCGGCGCACAGAATCAATCCAAGTGGGTCATTCTCATTCTCTTCCATTTCATGCTTTTTCAACCAACGCAGATAAAGCTCCATCTGTCCTTTGTAGGCGGCTTTGAATTTGCCAAGTTTCAGCTCAACGGCCACTAACCTTTTCAGCTTGCGATGATAAAAAAGCAGGTCGAGATGGAAATCTTCATTATCAATAGTCATGCGCTTCTGCCTTGTGACAAAAGTAAATCCAACCCCAAGCTCAAGGATGAAGGACTCTAACTCTCTGAGAATCGCTGTCTCTAGGTCGAATTCGCTGTAAGTATCTTTCAGATTAAGAAAGTCCAGAACATAGGGGTCACGAAAGACAAGGTCAGGAGATACTTTGTTGTCGACGCGCAGGTCAACCAGTTCTTTTTCGGCGAGTTTTTTCGGTTTACGGGAAATCGCAGTACGTTCGAAAAGCATGGAATCAATCTTCTTGCGCAGAGTACGTACACTCCACTGCTCAACGCGGCACATTTCAGCATAAAAGTCACACTTCAGTTTATTTTTAATATATATAATTTCCTTGAAATGTGACCAGCTTAATTGTCTCCACAGCGTAGAGACGATTTGCTCATCAGGAAAGACATATGCAAACCTCATCATATGCCTAAGATTTTTTGAGGAAAAGCCGGAACCATATTCATCAATCAATTGTCTCGACAGTGTAGAGACAATTTCTTCGCCATAGTTTGCACGTTTCCCTTTCAAAACCTCATCATTTATCCGTTTGCCGATTTGCCAGTAGAGCATGGTCATACCAGCATTGACTGCTAAGGCAACTGAGCGACGGGCTTCATCGATCAGATAGCGAATGTCACGATAAAACTTGCTAACAGAAATAACTACTTCACTTTTTCTTTCAGCATTCTGTTTCTTTTTTCTTTTGGTTAATGTCTTTTTCTTCAATCTGTCCCCTAAATAAAAACCCGCCAGAATTGAGCATGCTAATCAGAGGCTTGGCGGGTGTGCTATTAAAGTATATTGTTATTGCTTTGTAATGTAAAGAAGAAACAGTTCTCTTTTCAATTAACAATGAAATAGAGTCTCTAGGGTCGTGTCTGCACATTACACATTATTTGTAAAATGTGCAGAC